>LQAG01000122.1_pt1 | contig 35080 bp, 51 predicted proteins | sample 1535801 | NCBI WGS metagenome assembly LQAG01 (sample SAMN04331584, study PRJNA305678) | bioreactor metagenome | isolation source: bioreactor_3 inoculated with Wadden Sea sediment 1st replicate of a... | place: Germany:Bremen
ACAAACTTTGTTAATTTCTTAATTATTTGTTGACAAATGAACTGTAAGAGTATAAAATAAGCATAGAGTTAACTTAGGTTAACTTATTGAGGTGAAATTGGTAGTTGCATATTGTGAGAAACATCAGGAGGTGTCGATATGGACAATGTTTTTGGTGTACGTTTGAAGCCGAGGAAGTTTAAAGCAAAGTTTTTCAATAGAACAGAGAATATTAAGAAGATTGCATCCAATCTCGCTCAAGGTGATATCGATGTGGACTATATCATTAAGGGTATCAATACAGAAGATCTGGAGATGAAGGACTTTCTCTTTACCCTGGGTTGCTATGAAGGTGAAAGGGTGACCATCATTTCACGCCTGTCAGATAACTACGTGATATCGGTGAAGGATGCAAGGTACAGTATTGACACGGAATTGGCCGAAGCTATAGGTATATAGCTTTTTGTTTGGGGAACGAGTTAACCCGGGTTAACATATTGAATTTATATCAGGAGTGATTTTATGATTGCCAATATTATTGTAGGCGTGATTATCATAGCAATTATTACAGCAGCAACAGCAAAGATTGTTTCAGAGAAGAAAAAAGGCGTCAAATGCGTTGGCTGCCCTTACAGTGGCACCACAGACAGCAGCAAATGCAGCTGCAGTCACGATCATTAGAACGTGACCATTTGAACAGGAATACATTGGAAAGTTATTAATAAACTCAATTAATAATATATAATAGTCATAATGCGTGTATGGAGAAATCCGTACACGCATTTTTTTCTTTTTTACCGGTCATACCAAATGGCAGAGGCATCAAGAAGCGGTGCTATCGCATCCAGATAGGCCGTCTTCGTTCGGCTCTTCCTGATTTTCTTCATCGATTTACCGCTGGGATCAAGGTGTACGGACATATAGGTCCAGAATTCCTTCATCCTGTCGCAGAGGTGTCTGTCGCCTGAAAGCACGGATTCATAGTATGAGAAAACAGCATCATGCAGCGCTTTGACCTTTGTGATTCTATCATCTTCTGATACAGGTATGCCTTTGATCATGGCCGGCAGAAAGGGATTCCACAGAGCACCTCTGCCCAGCATGAAGTGGTTTACGGTAGGGAAACGCTCCTTGACGGTTGTGAAATCCTCCGGTGAGAAGATATCACCGTTGTATGCGACTTCATGTCTGCAAAGTGACAGCAGGTATCCAAAGGCATCCAGGTCGACCTCACCGGCATATTTCTGAATCCCAACACGACCGTGTATGATCACTTCTTTGAGAGGGTAGTCGTTGAGTATCCTGATCACTTCTTCACCTTCCATCGCGTCTTGAAATCCAAGCCTCATCTTTACGGTCAACTCATAAGACATATCGTTACAGACCGTTTCCAGGAAATCCCGAATCAGTTCCGGATATAAGAGGAGGCCGGAGCCTTTTTTTTCTTGGTGACCATGGGATAGGGGCAGCCGATATTCCAGTTGATTTCCTCGTAGCCCATATCAGTGATGATGGAGGCAAAATGGCTGAATTCGTCACCGTCGTTGCCTAGCAGTTGTGGTATGACGCGTTCGGTACTGAAATTGGACTCCGGAAGGATATCCTTGAAAAGACCGGGTCCGGTTTTATGGGATTCTGTTGTCGTGATGAATGGCGCATAGAAGAGGTCGATGCCTTCAAAGATGTCCGCATATGCATTTCTGAATGGGGCGATGGTCATGCCTTGGATGGGGGCCAGTGAAAGTTTCATAGTTGGTTTCTCCGTTCATGATTTCAGAAGGTCATTGGTCCTGAAATCGGTATTATGTTTAGTATTATAGCATATTCATGCCGGATTTTTGATATAATGGTAAAAGAGACAAAGTGCCTTTCACAGGGCATTCAGGAACTGGACAGGTCTGACTACCAGTGCCTATAGGAAGAAGCTCAGTACAATATAAGAATGAGGTGTTCGGATGGAACTGAAAGACATCATCAGACAATCAGACAATATCGTTTTCTTTGGCGGTGCCGGAGTATCCACAGAGAGCGGGATACCCGATTTCAGGAGTGAATCGGGTATTTATGCTGCCATCAGTGAGTTTGGATATGAACCGGAAAGGATCCTGTCACGGAGTTTCTTCATGGATAAGACAGAACTGTTCTTCGAATTCTATCGTGACAAGATCATCCATACAGAGGCGGTGCCCAACGATGCCCATAAGGCGCTGGCAAAACTGGAAGCCATAGGTAAGATGAAAGCGGTCATCACCCAGAATATCGACGGTCTGCATCAGATGGCAGGAAGTGAGACCGTATTGGAACTGCATGGTTCAGTTCACCGAAATTTCTGTATGACCTGCGGATGCGCCCATGACCTTGCAGATATCACGGATGCGGTCGGGATTCCAAAATGCAGAGTATGCGGCGGTATCGTCAAACCGGATGTGGTCCTCTATGAGGAACAGTTGGACGAGGATACCATCAACAAAAGTGTACGGGCAATCACCGAAGCCGAAGTGCTCATCGTCGGGGGAACCTCACTGAGCGTGTATCCTGCTGCAGGATTCATCAACTACTTCAGTGGGAAATCCATGGTGCTGATCAATAAAGGCAAGACCTCCTACGATTATGAAGTGGACCTTCTGATTCGGGATAGCATCGGCAAGGTGCTGAGGGAAGCGACTGAAGGTATATGACTTCAGTCGCTGCGTATGTACATTAAATATCACAATAGATACAGCTTTTGATAATCACTGGGAGTTTTCCCGGTGATTTTTTTGAATTGTTTGGAGAAGGTGAATGTGTCGATATAACCCAACTCCAATGCCACCGCCTTGACCGATATCCCCAGGGAAAGGCGTTTTCTGGCATGGTTGATCCGTTGGTGGATGATGTAGTTGCCGGGTGAGATATGGTAGTGGCGGGTGAACAGCTTTCTGAACTTCTCATACCCCATGCCGACATGCGCTGCCACTTCTTCCACGGACAGACGGTTCTCGAGATTGCCACGGATATACTCAGTGGCCATCCTCAGCGTATCCGCTTCCTCATCTTCATGTTGGCGGGATTTTGACAGATAATGGATTCTGGCAAGATATGACAGGATATCAGGAACCAGCAGAGGGAGTTCCAATCCGCCGATGTAGCCCAGTTGGTCATGGAAATGCAAGAACTTCAGGACCGTTTCATAGTCGATGCCGGGATGGATAACGGGAGACGGACTGCCAAGCACGTTCAGGTCAAGCATGGTTTCATACAGCGGTTTTCCTATCACAACATAGAGTTCTGACCAGTTGCCAGAGACATAATTCGTGTGTTTTACACCCGGTAGCCGCTGGAAGAAGTCGCCGGGATTCAGTGGTATGTGATGCTCGTCGTCTTCGTAAATACCGTGTCCTGACAGCACTAGGACACCGTGGTAATTTTGCGTAAGAAAATCTCTTGAAGCATCTTCTTCCGAATTCTTCAGGATAAACCTGTACCGATGAATCCGTCATTCGGCCTGTCGTTCAGGATGCGGTGGTTTATATTGGTTTGATGGTTGAATTTCTCTGAAACGATATGGGCGATTTTTCATATTGGAAGGCATAACGGGGATGGGTCAGTTCTTTTTGTCTGTCGGGGCTTTCCTTGCGGGATTTGTCAGTTACCTTCAGGGAAGCGAATCGCTGAACGGTACGCTGGGTGTGGTGCCTGCGGCCACGGGTGTGTTTCAGGTTTTTGCCATTTTGCTGTTGAGAAAGGGAAAGAGCCGCAAAAGGCAGGTGTTGAAGTACGGTGTGGCTCTGCGGCTTTTTTGGCGAGCATTTATTTCGTACCATTTATTTTATGCGATTGGGAGCGACTCGGGAACGGTTCTGTTGGCATTTCTAGTCATGTATATTATGGGATTTGTGCTCAATGGAATTGTATCACCAATGGTTGCGGCATGGATCATGGATGTGGTGCCGATCGAGACAAGAGGCAGATTCTTCGCCTATCGTGAGAAGGTTTCCTTCGGTATCATCGGAGTAATGACCATTATTCTGGGCAGGGTGCTTGACAGGCAGAAGGAAAGTGGTATGGAGATGCAGGGATTCATGATGGTCGGTATCGTACTGATTGCACTGGCCTTTTTGAACATCTATGCCATGATGAACATAGAAGATGTCAACCATGAAAAGGCAGCGGACCATGAACCGTTTGCGCGGCAGCTGATGCGCCCTTTCGCGGACCGGATGTTCAGACGCACGGTGATTTTCTATGTGTTGTGGAACATTGCCCTGTTTATCGGTGCACCGTTCATAGCGGTCTATATGGTGGAAGATCTGGAACTGAGCTATACATATATGATGACCATGAATGTCATCGGCATCATCGTACGCGTCCTGGTGACTGGCATGTGGGGAGTCCAGGCTGACAGGAAGTCCTGGTTCTGGTCAGGCAAGTACTCTTTGCTGGTTTTGGCTGTAGCCATATGCTTTGGGGATTTGTCACACCTGCAAACGTGTGGCTGATGGTACCGCTTCTGAATCTGATATCGGGTGTCGCATGGGCAGGCGTCGGTATATCCCTGTTCAACATCCAGTTTCTCTTCTTCAAGGATGATATACGTACCATCTCACTTGGAGTCAATGCGGCAGTAGGAGGTCTGGTCAGCATAGCTGCCGTAAAAATTGGAGGTTCGATCGTGAACCTACCGGAAGCCGGACTGCATCTGGCGGGTGTTTCCATCAGCAATATGCAGTTGACGTTTATATTATCCGGAGTGTTGCTGGTAGCTGTGCCGTTTATATCAGGGCTTTGTTTGAAAACAGGTCCGCAGTACTTCCAAAAATCGGATGGAGATTAAGAGTTCACAGAAGGCATTAGGGCTTGATATTTTGACTCGAAGCATATATAATAGATAGCAATAAGTCAATCAGCGATGATGAAAAATACGGTCTATGACTTTCACAAGAGAGCCGATGGTTGGTGCGAATCGGCGAAAGGACGGACCTTTCCACTTTCGGAGCTGTCGGCGATGAGCTGAAGGCTGATACCCTTTATCGTATCTTTGAGAGGTCAAACCATCAGGAAGCATTGATGTTTGGCAATTTGGGTGGCAACGCGGAGTTCTTTCGTCCCTTATCGGGGCTTGAGGACTTTTTTATTGGACTTTGTTCTTGACTTGAAGTTCGACTTGCAGGTATTCATCATGAAACACGGATGAATTGAAATAGAAAGCCCCTTATACTATGAAGAATGTTGTTAGGAAAAGGAGATTTGAAGATGTTGGATTTGAGATTTGTGAGAGAAAACCCGGAAGTAGTCAAGGAGAATATGAGGAAAAAGTTCCAGGAAGATAACGTGGGACTTGTAGATGAAGTGATCGAACTGGACAAGCAAAGACGTGCTTCCCAGCAGGAAGCTGATCAGTTGAGGGCAAGCCGAAAATCTCTGTCCAAGCAGATTGGAGCTTTGATGGGACAGGGGAAGAAAGAGGAAGCTGAAGAAGTCAAGCGTCAGGTGACTGCAAACTCCAACCGTCTGGCAGAACTTGAGAAATTGGAAAGGAAATTTGGCGAGAAAGTGACAGCCATCATGTTGCGGATTCCAAATATCATTGATGACAGTGTGCCGATCGGTAGGGATGACAGTGAGAATGTCGAACTCGAGCGTTTTGGGGAGCCGGTCGTACCTGATTTTGAAGTGCCTTATCATACAGACATCATGAAGAGATTTGCAGGCATCGATCTTGAAGCAGCAGCCAGAGTTGCAGGGAATGGTTTCTACTATCTTATGGGTGATGTGGCCAGGCTTCATTCTGCAGTGATCTCTTTTGCGAGAGATTTCATGATCGATCGTGGTTTCACATACTGCATCCCCCCATATATGATCAGAGGTGAAGTTGTGCAAGGAGTTATGAGTTTCGCAGAGATGGAAGCGATGATGTACAAGATTGAAGGAGAGGACCTTTACCTGATCGGTACAAGCGAACACTCCATGATCGGTAAATACATTGACACGATTGTTAAAGAAGATACGCTTCCCCATACATTGACAAGTTATTCTCCTTGTTTCAGAAAAGAAAAGGGAGCTCACGGTATGGAGGAGAGAGGCGTTTACCGTATTCACCAGTTTGAAAAGCAGGAGATGGTTGTCGTCTGTATGCCTGAGGAAAGCATGGATTGGTATCACAAGATGTGGAAGAACACGGTTGACCTGTTCAGAGCATTGGACATACCGGTAAGAACTCTTGAGTGCTGCTCCGGTGACCTAGCAGATCTGAAAGTGAAGTCTGTCGACGTAGAAGCATGGTCTCCAAGACAGAAGAAGTACTTCGAAGTGGGAAGCTGCTCCAACTTGGGTGAAGCACAGGCCCGCCGTCTGAAGATCCGCCGTGTCGGCGACAGCGGTAAAGGTTTTGTTCACACACTTAACAATACGGTTGTTGCTCCGCCGCGTATGCTGATCGCGTTCCTGGAGAACAATCTGAACGCTGACGGAAGCGTAAACATTCCAGAAGCCCTTCGTCCATACATGGGCGGCAAGGCGGTTATCGAGCCTACTGCATAAGCAGTAGATTCAATATACCAGTACAAAGTTGAACCCGTATAAACTCAAATCGAGTTTTATACGGGTTTTATTTGAGTTTTAATTAGAAATGAGTTATAATTGAGTTGTAAATGGGTTATAACTCGATTATTGCGGTTAGAATAAGGTCGAATGACAGTATTGGAGGTGTGAGATGCTGCAGGAAGATATTATGCATGGTGAATCCAAAGTATTGGAATTCAAACAGACAATTGATGGTCACAGTAATCTTATCAAGACCATTTGTGCCTTTGCAAACAGAAACGGTGGGAAGCTGGTTATTGGAATAGATGATAGTGGAGAACCAATCGGGTTAGATTATGAGATACTGGAACAGTACTTGGAGAAGCTGCCGAATATCATTAGGGATAGCATCTCCCCTATGATATTACCTGAAATCTACACTTATGATATTGAGTGTAAGACTGTACTGGTCATTGAAATATATCCGGGTCAGGTGACGCCGTATCATATCAAATCAGCAGGCAGGTTGAAGGGGACTTACATAAGGGTAGGCAGGACCAATAAACTTGCGGATGAGGAAATGATAGCGTCGCTTGAGAGAAAGAGGATGAATATCGGTTATGACATGGATATCCATGCCGAGGCTGACGACAGTGTTTTCAGTGGACTGAGGGATATCCTTGGAAGGGAACTGAAGCAGAATATAACAGATGAAAACCTGTTGACGTTAGGGCTCATCAAGAAGGTCGATCGATCCATTATCTGACCAATGGAGGAGCCATAGTCATAGGCGATTTGGAGCACAGCGTTGTACGATGTGCAAGATTCATCGGTGATTCATCCTCTGAATTTATGGACCGAAAGGAATACGATGAAGATATTTTTAATCAGATACATAATGCCACCAATTTCATAGTCGGGCATTTGAATGTCGCAGGGTACTTTGTCGAAGGGGAGCTGCAGCGAAGGGATGAACTTGAGATTCCCTATACTATCGTCAGGGAGGCCGTCATCAATGCCATCTTGCACAGGGATTATGGAATCACAGGTGCCGATATCAAAGTCGCTGTCTATAACAGTTATATCGATATCATATCACCGGGTGGATTATCCGGAACCATTACGATTGATGAGATTTATAAAGGGCGCTCGGAAATACGCAATAAGGTCCTTGCCAAGGTTTTGCTGAAAGCAAGGTTGATTGAACAGTGGGGCAGCGGTATTCCGAGAATTAGGGAAGCATGTGCCAGAAAAGGTTATCGGTTGCCGGAGATCTTCGAAGATGGATTGTTCACCAGGTTAAGAATTACAGGCAGTCTCGGAAAGTTGCGCTGAAAGAGGTCGGGATTACCTATTTAGCTGTCAGAAGGAAAGACGCTGAAGTGTATGACGGATTGTTGACCTTGTTGGAAAACAGTCCATATATAACAGTGAAGGAACTAGGCAAGTCGCTTGATATGACACCTGCAACAGTTCAGAGGAAGTTGGCAAAACTCCAGGAAATTGGTAAGGTTGTCAGGGTAGGAGCCAAGAAGAATGGCTACTGGGAGATTGTAGAGTGACAAATTGACAAGGCTGACTCAAGCAGATGAGACAGCCTTGTTTTTTCATATTTCGATTATATTGCCTGTAGTGATTCACAGAAATGCTTTCCGGTCGCATTGTCTTTATGAAAAAGGAATTTGAAATCCTTGAATCCGACCTTCAAAGTATGTTGCTCAAGCTCCTCAGTCAGTTCACTTTCATGGGTATCGATGCTGATAATCCTGTTCAACGGAATATAGGTATAGGATGTGCTGTAATCGCTTTTCCTCAGACGTTTGAAGTCTTCTCCGTTCTTCGATAAGATCAGTTCTTTGCCATTTGTCAAATAGAGACAGCTTTTCAAGTGACTGTACAGTAGGCTTTTGATCAGCCGTTTGGATATGGCCTGACCGGAGTATTTCAGTCTGGTGATCGGCTGCATCGCCAGTATCTTCAGATCCGGTTCATCTGCAACCAGGGACTTCCATTCGTTATGGTAATAGTAATCCATATTGGCAATCTCATCTGAGGAAATGTAAGAGAATGCTTTGGAATCGGAACTGTGCATGTACCTGATTCGAATCAGATTCACCAGTTCCTTTATGACATCTCTAGAAACCGTATTGAAGCGTATGTCAAATTCACGTTCTTTCAGCTGGAGATAGAGGTGACCTTCCAAAAGATCGTATTGCACCACCATGCTGTACACTTCGGAGACATCGAGAACGCATTGTTCCACTTCCGTATCATGTCGTTCATATACATAGAGCGTATCGCCATGAAGGCCGATGACGGCATCATACATATCCATGCCGGGCTTCAGGTCACGGCGGTCTTTGTTGGTCGGCACTTTGGCCAGAAAATCATAATCGATGGACATATCCACATGTCCAACAAACCTCTTCGGTAAAAGTTCCGCATCTCTAAACTTTGAGATCCATGGTCCAAATGCATCATATTCCGGGTCTCTGTTCTGTTTCATGGTTTCCTCCTTTCGCTTGATTGCTGACTCAGATAATTATTCAGTACCTCAAAACCATCGATGATCTTCTGATGGTCTTCGTCATTCAGATCCTTGAATAATGATTCCAGTTCAATGAAGGATTTTTTTTCCTTGTAATCGATGAACTCCAAACCGGCGACAGTCAGTACGAGCTGATAACTTCGCTCATCGTTTTCCTTCCAGACCTTCTCAATCAGATTCATTTTCACAAGGGAACGGATGATAGCGGTCATGCTGCCTTTATGGATGCCGAGCGTCTCGCTGATGGCAGTCGGTGTTGCATAATCAGTCAGGAAGAGGCACATGATGACTTTGATCTGGTTTTCGCTTAATTTGTATGATGCGGAAGTTTCGTTGTTGAATATCGGATTCAGGTACCGATAATAGTTGGGGAGAAAATCATAGAGGCCTTTGGCCAAAATGAGTTTTGAATCAGTCATGATAAATATCCCTTCACATGAATAGTTTTAAAGCAGATAGTCTTAATTAAGACTAAAAATACTATAGCATAATCACAGAACAGAGTCAATGGATTAAATGGAAGATGATTGAAAGAAGATTGAAAGGAAGATTGAAAAATGTATATACTATTTATAATAAGCAGTATTTCACTTGGTTAGAAAGCGGGTAGCTATGCAAAGACATGTATTCATCATAAATCCTGAAGCAGGGAAGGGAAGAAGCCTTGAACTTATCGACTTCATCAATGATCATTATCCCGATCCAATAATCATCAGAACCGAATACCCAGGCCATGCCACAGAACTGGCTAAGGCAAATGCGGAAGCAGATACTGTCATCTATTCAGTCGGAGGAGATGGTACTTTCAATGAAGTGATAGGTGGTGTCTTTTCATCAGCGCATGCCTTGGATACAGCTGTCGCCAATGTTCCCTGTGGTTCCGGCAATGATTTTATCAAGGGACTAACGGATATCAAGGATCCGGCTGAACTATTATTGAGGTATCGGAAGCAGAAGACAAGAATAATCGATCTTGGTATCATCAATGACAGATGCTTTATCAATATCGCTTCAATCGGTTTTGATGCCGAAATCGTGTATAATGCCAAGAAGTATAAACGTCTTCCGATGCTGAGTGCTGGATTGGCCTATCTGATCAGTGTGTTTACGACATTGGTCAGGTTGAAGGATTACCCTGTCAGAATCAGCATCGATAATGAGAAACCATGGAAGAAACAAACCTTATTCATTACGATGGCAAACGGGAAATATTACGGTGGAGGAATGCAGCCGGCTCCAAAGGCACAGCTGGATGACGGTCTACTCGACTTTTGCATCATCGATAAGATTCCCAGATGGAAAGTGCCATATCTATTGCCTAAATTCATTAAGGGGAAGCACGAAATGTTGAAGGAAGTTAAGATGGTTCGAGGTAGGAAGATCTACATTCGAAGCCATCGGCCTCTTCCCGTTAACATCGATGGAGAAATCAGTTGGAGTGACAAGGTGAATGTGGAGATACGGAACAGAGCGATTAAGGTTCTGGTTCCTTAGGTCATAGATAATACTATCATTGATTCCGAGAGGAATATCAAGTAATACACAGATCAATGTTCATAATAGAACCCGTTGGATTCATAGGGCAGGCATATCGGCCTCAAATCCAACGGGTTCTGCTGTGCTATCTGAAGTGCTTATTAGCCATTTTTTCAGTGAAATCCCAACCGTCCTTTTTGTGCTTCTTTTCAACAGGATCCAGTCTGTGTTTTTCGCGTTCTTCCTCTTCTTCCTCTTTGTCGAGCAGTTGGAAGTCGTCATGCAGCTGTTTGCCAAGATCATCATAGTGTTTTCTTGGTTCGCCATGTTTCATAGTCACACCTCCTTGTGTGATATATGCAGTGAATAGACAGCGAATATGATCCTATTAATATGTCCTCAAGCATTGGTCTACTTTTATTATATGCTCATTTATAAACGATATCAACCGTATCAAACGGCTTCAAAAGGGTAAAGCTTGTAAGTAGAAGGTCCTATGTGCACATAGGACCTTCCTGGCCCGACCTATGTTGCGTTTTTGATGAATAAAGTATATGATATGTGGTAGAAGTCATTAAGGGGTGAAATTCATGTCAACTAGAAAACTAACATATCTGTCGGTGTTCGTCGCACTGGGTATCCTGTTGCCGCAGGTGTTCCATCTGGTGGGTGGACCGGGGCTTGGAGCCATGTTGCTGCCCATGCATATACCGGTGATCGTGGGAGCGATGATATTGGGACCTGTTTGTGGTGCGATCATTGGAGTCGTATCGGTGGGGATTGGCTTCATGCTCGGGATGCCGGTCATGCCGATAGCGCTTTTCATGTTCTTTGAGTTGCCTACCTACGGTGTCGTCGCCGGATATCTGGGGTATTCGAGGAAGCTGAATGTATATGTGGCTCTTGTGGCAGCCATGGTTGCCGGGCGTTGTATGTCCTTGCTGGTGATGAATATTGCCATACGCGCTATTGGAATGAGGCTTCCGCCGATTTTTGGTACTATTGGAATATTTTCTGCCGGGATTCCTGGAATGATCATACAGATTATACTGGTGCCTGTACTGGTGGCCATAGTGAGGAGGGTAGCCAATGGGAATTCGATCCTATCACTTGAGTAAACTGTTGGAAGAACAGCCGAATAAGACCTGTTTCATCCTTGTCGAGGGTGAGATTGTTTTTGATTCGGAATATCACGGGGTCAGACCGATGATGGATTACTATAAACTGTCCGGTAAATCGGATAAGGAGCTGATCATCATCGACCGTATCATGGGAAAAGGAGCTGTGGTGCTGGCTGTGCATATCGGAGCGGTGAAAATCATCACACCGATCATCAGTGAAATCGCTCTTGATTTTGCCGATAAACATCAATTGGACGTCGAATACGACAAGCTGGTGCCTTATATCATCAACCGCACCAGGGACGGGCAATGCCCCATCGAGAAATCGGTGGCTGAAATCGATGATGTCGAAGAAGGATTTCAGACCATTGTCAAAACACTGAAGGCTTTGGCTGAAAACAATCGAAGAGTTGAATAACAGATGGATTGAAACGACGAAATAACGAATAGAAGTCAGTCAAATAAAGCCTGTACAGATCCCACATTATATGTGGTTCCTGTACAGGCTTTTTATCTGTTTGATTATACGAAATACTTTTCTTACTGTAGGACAAACAGCTGACTGAATCAGTGATCTAGATCAGTTTCTCCAGAATCACATTGGAACGCTTGATGAATGCTGTCATCTTATCAGGATCCAATGGCTTATGGCTGATCATGGCAAGGTCGTACAGCTGCTCGCAGAAGAGGTTCACATCCGCTTCCTTATCGGCATTATCCTTGTTGTCGATGATGTACTGAACAAGGTGATTGTTGTGGTTCAGCACCAAAGTCTCATCATTTGGCATCATTGCACCCATGTCCATGCCCATCATGCCGTACATCTTGGACATGTCCTGCATACGGCGGGATTCCTCTGCAAGAAGGATCATGGCTGAGATGTCCTCGGATTTCAGTGTTTCCACCTTGACCTTCAGATGTTCATTATTCAGTGCCTTCTTGAACAGGCTCTCCAGGGATTCAGTCAGAGTCTTCAAGTCCTCTTCGCTGTGATCGGACTCGCCTTCAGGGTGTCCGTAAGGTCAGCATCGATCTTGCGAATTTCACTTCCTCGTTCTTCATCTCCATGTGGCTGATGAACGGTTGGTCGATGCTGTGGTCCATGATGACCGCGTCCATGTCATGGGATTTGAACATGTTCACGTATTGTGCCTGAATGACTTCGTCGGTCACGTAGTAGACCTTGTTCTTATGGTTATCGTTGTTCTCCTCAAGATATTCAGGAAGCGTCACGTACTTGTCGTTGATGCTCTTGAAGAGAAGGATGTCCTTGGTCTTGTCGAAGAACTTCTCATCTCTCAGGCAGCCGTATTTGATGAACGGGTGGATGTCTCCCCAGTATTTTTCAAAGCTTTCGCGGTCTTTTTTATACAGGCTCTTCAGCTTGTCCGCAACCTTCTTCGTGATGTAGTCGCTGATCTTCTTGACGAAGCCGTCGTTTTGAAGGAACTTCTTGAAACGTTCAGCGGCAGGTCAGGACAGTCGATGACACCTTTGAGCAGAAGCAGGAACTCAGGAATGACTTCCTTGATGTTGTCTGCGATGAAGACCTGGCTGTTGTACAGCTTGATCTGGCCTTCCATGTTATCGAATTCGTTGCCCAGTTTCGGGAAGTACAGGATACCTTTCAGGCGGAAAGGATAGTCCATGTTCAGGTGGATCCAGAACAGCGGCTCCTTGAAATCCATGAAAGTCTTGCTGTAGAATTCCTTGTATTCTTCATCTTCGCATTCGCTTGCCTTCTTCAGGTAGAGCGGGGATGGGTTGTTGAGGGCCTTTGGCTCCTTGACGACGACATTACCGTCCTCGTCCTTTTCAGGTTCTTCGTTGAGATCTGTCAGGAAGATCTCATAAGGCATGAAGGAACAGTATTTTTCAATGGTTGTCCTCAGTGTCCAGCGGTTGAGGAACTCCTTGCCGTCATCACCGATGTGAAGGATGATGTCCGTACCTCTCTCGGCTTTCGTACCGTCTTCCAGCTCGAACTCCGTACCACCGTCGCAGGACCAGTGGATAGGCGTTGCACCTTCCTGGTAGGACAGTGAGTGGATCTCGACAGTATCAGCCACCATGAATGCGGAGTAGAATCCGAGACCGAAATGACCGATGATCTGGTCGATGTTCTCCTTATCCTTGTAGGTGTTCAAGAAATCCTCAGCGCCTGAGAAGGCGATCTGGTTGATGTACTTCTTGACTTCTTCGCCGGTCATACCAAGACCTGTATCCTTGATGGTGATGGTTTTAGCCTTGTCATCCAGCAGGACTTCAACTTTGAAATCAGCGTTTTCTTCAAGTGGATATTCACCCATAGCGTCGAGTTTCTTCAACTTGGTCATTGCATCGGATGCGTTTGAGATCAATTCACGCATAAAAATATCATGGTCGGAATACAACCATTTCTTGATAATGGGAAAAATATTCTCGGAATGGATCGAAAGATTTCCTTTTTCAGTGTTCATTTTCATATACCTCCTAGTGAGTAAACAGTATTCTGAATCTACTCTATAAATTTCATCATCCATAATGATAACGCGGTGGGATGAAAATGTCAACAAAAATTTAGCACTCAATACAAATGAGTGCTAACAAAGATCATATTTACTTTTGGTAAACGGGATTTTGAGGTCAGTCTACGGTCAGCATTGTACTGATGTCGTGTTTTTTTAAAGAATTTCAGCATACTGTCGTCGAAATACTGTTCCGCTTGCTTGTCCATCGTGAAGGAAGCGTAGTTGGTGCCCGTTATGACCTTGATGCGTTTGTTTTCATACATCAGTGAGAAGGTGAAGCTGTTGATGGTCTTGGATCCGGTGAAGTTTGTCCTCGATAGGATTCCCTCGGTTGCTTTTTGGTTGAGGCTAAAGACGATCTTTATGGAAGAGGGCGTCTTGTGCCCCGAATCATATCATAGGCAATGGTCTTGATATCGGACCATTTGATGTATTTTCTATCCTCGAGAATCTCCTTCTCATCGGAGGAGAGATATTCCATGCGTATCTGTCCGTCGATGGCGACCTTGTAGAGCCCGATCAGTTCGAATTGTGTGCACAGGAATTCGTCAAAGATGGAATCCTTCAATAATTTTTGCATGCATTCTTTGGTGTCTTCAATCATAAAGCCAATCACGTCGGTTACCTTCCTTTACCTGCTTATTCATACTGTTTCTATTATATAGGAACTTCTTTTTCCAGGCAATGAATTCTTTGGACGAGGTTGCCTTGACGCTGCATAATGCCGGTGTTACACTAGGTTCAAAGCCCGAGGCAGCAGTAATGCTCACGGGTTATGCACGAAAGGTGGTAAATATGGATTATATCAATGATTTTTTTAAATTCATAAGAAATGCGACAACGGCGGTTCAGGCAGTCGATACCGTTAAGGAACGTCTGGAGCAGGAAGGATTCATGGAACTGAAACTCGGCGAGCTGTGGTCTTTAGACCCTTCGGGAAAATACTTCATCACGCCCTATCCTTCCATGTTGGTCGGATTTACGATGGGCAGTCACAAATACCTCAGCAAAGGTGTCAGGATGATTGCAGCCCATACGGATAATCCGGGCTTCAGGGTCAAGCCAGCTCCGGAAGTGGTGAGTGAAGGCATGCTGAAACTCAATGTGGAGCGCTATGGAGGACCAATCCTGAACACTTGGTTTGACAGGCCACTTTCCCTTGCCGGAAGGGTTGCCGTAAAATCCGAAGATGTCCTGAATCCAAGAGTCATCCATGTGGATTTCAAACGACCGGTCATGACCATACCGAACCTGGCTATCCACATGAACCGCGAAGTAAATAAGGGTGTGGAAATCAAGGTGCAAAAAGAGATCCAGCCACTGATGACTCAACTGATGGAAGACCAGGTAGGAGACGGATACCTGCTGGAACTGGTCGCAAAGGAACTGGGCGTTCACGCAGGTGATATTCTGGACATGGACCTGAATGTGTATTGCCTGGAAGACGGCCAATTGGTTGGTGTGGGCGAAGAATTCATCTCATGTCCGAGAATCGATGACCTATCCATGGTATATGCGGCAATGGAAGCACTGGTGGAATCCAAACACGAGGATGGCGTCAACATGATCGTATTCATGGATAATGAGGAAATCGGTTCCATGACCAAGCAAGGCGCGGATTCCATGATGCTAAGCACGATTCTTGACAGGATTCGGATGGGGGCTGCAAGGACGGAAGAACAGTTCAGCCGCCAGTTGATGGATTCCTTTGTCATCTCCGCTGACGGAGCACATGCGTTCCATCCCAATTATGCGGAAAAGAACGATATCACCAACAAGCCGGTCATGAATCAGGGATAGCCATCAAGATCAGCGGCAATCGGTCCTACGCTTCTGAGGTGGAATCCATTGCAGCATTTCAGCAGTTGTGCGACAAGGCTGAAGTGAAATATCAGAAGTTCGTCAACCATTCGGACCAACCCGGAGGGAAGACTTTGGGACCGCTGCTCAGCAAGTATATGCCGGTCCATGTGGTGGATGTGGGTGTCCCGATGCTGGCGATGCATTCCACCCGGGAACTGATGGGCAGGCAGGACCTGTTGGATTCCATAGAGGTGTTCAAGACCTTTTTCCGGCTGGATGAATAAGGTTGTCTTGGAATATCTGCTATGCTATAATATATAGTAATAAATACTACATCTTGTAAAAAACAGAAAGATGATAAGGAGATCGTTTATGAAATATAAGATAGTCGCAGACAGCTCAACCGATATCACCGAAGAAATGCTGGAACGCATGAACATCCAACTGGCGCCGTTGACACTGGAAGTGGATGGAGTACGATATGTTGATGACGGAACCATGGATATTCATGAATACCTGGTCAGGGCGAACTCGAGTCAGAACGTACCCAAGAGTTCGTGTCCCTCTCCGGAAGATTACCTGGAAGCCTACAGGGGTGATGAGGAAGGCGTGTTTGTTGTCACGTTGAGCTCCGAGCTCAGCGGCAGTTTCTCAGCTGCGATCTTGGCCAAGAATCTTATGGAAGAGGAGAATTCTGAGAAGAAGATCCATGTGTTTGATTCCCGTTCTGCTTCCGCAGGACAGGTGGCGATTACCCTTAAGATCGAGGAATGCATCAATGCAGGAATGGAATTTGAGGATATCGTCGAAACGGTGGAAGCTTACCGTAAGCAGATGGCTACAGTTTTTGTCCTTGAGAAGATTGACCATCTTCAGAAGAACGGACGCATGTCGAAGATGCAGGTGACCATCGCCAATGTCCTTAGCGTCAAGCTTGTTCTCAAAGCCAATGATGAGGGAGAAATCGTTCTCCAAACCAAGGCAAGGGGAACCAAGAAGGCGATTGACAAGATGATCAGTGTTTTTCCTGAGGTTGGAAGCGTAACAAGTGACAAGTACATCGTGGTAGCCCATGTGGAAGCGGAGCAAAGAGCACTGGATATCAAAGACAAGATCGAGAAGTTGTATGACTTTAAGGAAGTGATTGTCGTGCCGACGAGAGGGTTGAGTTCCAATTACGCCAACGTGGGTGGAATCGTTATCTCCTTCTAACTTGGTTCCATACGGAACCGATTGTATATGTGATTGATAAGACTGTCTTCGGGCAGTCTTTTCTGATATCCTTTCAGTGAATGGCATTGCCATTTGATAGAGTTAAGAGTATAATGTTCGATGAAGTGCAACTATAGGAAGTTTTTGGTGATACAAGACTGCTGCTGCTTTTTGATGTATGAGCAATTGGTGCAGCCGATCATCGGAATGGGATACAAGGAATGTTGCTGGTCGACAGTACGGACTGAGGTTATTATGAATTTGAAAATGGACTTACACACACATACATTGGCAAGTGGGCATGCATACAGCACCCTGGAGGAGAACATCAGGGCAGCCAAGGAACGCGGCCTTCAGTATTACGGAATCTCAGATCATGCCGTCGGTATGCCGGGAGCGGCGCATACCTTTTATTTCATGAATATGAGGATCATCCCAAGAGAAATACATGGAATGAAGGTGCTTCGAGGCGTAGAGGCGAATATTGTGAATTATCAGGGGCAGATTGACATGGTGCCCGAAAGCCTTCGCTTCATCGACTATGTCATTGCGAGTGCCCATATTCCCTGTCTGAAACCGGGAACCGTGGATGAGCATATGAGCGCCTACATCGGGGCTATGGAGAATCCGAAGGTCAACATCATCGGTCATCCCGACGATACGAGGTATCCTGTGGATTACGAGCAGTTGGCACTCGCAGCCAAGAAGAACAATGTCATGCTCGAAGTGAACAATACCTCATTGAATCCCAACGGTTTCAGGGTGAATGCACGGGAGAACATCATTAATATGCTCAAGATGTGCAAGAAACATGAAGTTGACATCATCTTGGGGTCTGATGCCCATATATCCCCCCTGGTGGGTGAATTCGGTTATGCCATGGAGATTTTGACCGAAATGGATTTTCCTGAAGAGCTGGTCATCAACTGTTATCCGGAGAAATTCCTTGAACTTATAGGTTTCACCAAATGATTTTATTATTCTGACTATACCTTTACTCTAATGATTTAATGTGGTAAAATCTTAATATAATTATCCGGTTAAGGAGAGCAAGCATATGAGTAAGAAAATTCGATCTGAAGAAGTGAATCAACTGTTTGAAGCAGTTTTAAGTCTAGAGAATGTTGAAGAATGCTATGATTTTTTTGAGGATGTCTGTACTGTGAATGAACTGCATTCGCTGGCACAGAGGCTTCAGGTGGCCAAGATGCTGCGGGAGCAGCATACTTATCTTGAGATTGCCGAGAAGACAGGTGCATCGACTGCAACCATCAGTCGTGTCAACCGTTCCCTGAACTATGGGCATGACGGCTATGACATGGTTTTTGGCAGGATCCGGATGGAGGAAGAATAGACTTCGTATTGTAATATATAAAAAAGGCTGCTTGGGCAGCCTTTTTTTAATGGGTACATATATAGCCGACAGACCTATTTACCGGTTTTGTCGGCTTTTGTACGTTCAGCTTTGGCCCTGGTCTTTTCCTTCTTGGTCATCACCTGGTCGGGATAGTGCATAAGAAGGTAGTTGTCGATCAGCTGGGTGATCATGTGTTTTGCGCTGAGGCCTGTATCGTGAACAGATACGAGGTGGTAAAAATCGACAGGAGTTCCTGCTTGGCTTCGTCATCCACATCCTTGAAGATCTCCTTGGCCACGCGGATGGTGTCTTCCATTCGTTCCTCGAAAATATGAAAATTGCTTGATTCCGCATTGACGATTCGGTCATGGAAGTCCTTGAGGTCCTTCACATCGTTGGGTTTGACACCGTCAATGAACATCCCCTTGACCGGTGCCAGGAGCTCCTTGATGTCCGTAATGGACAGGATGGGTTTCAGGTAATAGATGAACAGCATCAGGATGATGTGGTCATTGGTGTATTTCTTCTTCACGGTGGGGGGCAGAAGGTCGTACTTCGAATAGTTGTTGATCATAGTCTTTGTCAACACCTTATCACCCACATCGCGTTTGAAGAGGCCCAAATGGTCATCCATGAACGTCGTTACCTGGTCCATATATAAATCGATATTCGGTATATCCTCGGATTGGATCCGACTGTTCTCGCGAATATGCTGCAGTTGTTGTCTTAGAAAATCGTCAAAATGCTCTTTGGCCATCGTTTCCTCCAAAAGTATCCTTGATTGTTGCTATACTATATTATATAGTAATTGATACTAGATGTAAACCTGATATGTTAGAAACTTGTAAAAAGCCAGAGGATTTCGTATAGAAGATCTGTTCGTGTTGTGATAATATATTAGGTAGTGTTTGCAGAAGGCTCAGTGCAGCCTGTGATGCGTACAATAAGACAAAGGTGGTAAAGATGGAAAAATATGCAACGTTGAATCCGCCTCAGCTTGAGGCAGTCAAATATACAAAGGGACCTCTTCTTCTCCTTGCAGGAGCAGGGTCGGGAAAGACCAGGGTACTCACCCACAGGATCGCTTATCTCATCGAGGAGAAAAAGGTCTTCCCATGGAAAATCATGGCAATCACTTTCACGAACAAGGCTGCCAAGGAAATGCGCGAGCGTGTGGATAAGCTTATCGGTCAAGGAGGCAGCGATGTATGGGTCAGCACATTCCACTCATCCTGTGTAAAGATCCTTAGAAGATATATCGATGAGATCGGTTATGACCGTTCTTTCAGCATCTATGATACGGATGACGCCAAACGTCTGATCAGGGAAATCATGAAGGAATTCAATGTGGACCCCAAGTACTACAAGGAATCCATGGTGCTGTCAGCCATCAGCGGTGCCAAGAACAAGATGATCGGACCGGATACCTTCAGGAAGGAAGCGGCCGGGGACATGCGCAAGGAAGTCATCGCACGGATCTATGTCGAATATCAAAAGCGTCTGAAGAAGAACAATGCCCTGGACTTTGACGACCTGCTGGTGAAACAGTGGAGCTTTTGAACGATGCCCGAAGGTGTTGGAGTATTACCACAACCTGTTCGAGTACATCATGGTGGACGAGTATCAGGATACCAATGGCGTCCAGTTCCGTCTGGTCAGCCTGCTGGCAGGGAAACACAGGAATCTCTGTGTCGTCGGTGACGATGACCAGTCCATCTATAGGTTCCGTGGAGCGGATATCCGAAATATCCTGGACTTCGAATCCGTCTATAAGGATGCCATGGTCATCCGGCTGGAGCAGAATTACCGTTCCACCAAGAACATACTGGCTGCGGCCAATGAGGTCATCCGCAACAACAGGAAAAGAAAAGTGAAGAAGCTTTGGACGGATAACGTCGAAGGCGAACTGATCAAACATGTGGTGAACAACAACGAAAAGGCAGAAGCGGATTTCATCGCTTCAACCATCATCAGAGGCATCGAGGATGAAGGCAGGGATTACTGTCATTACGCTGTACTCTATAGAACCAATGCCCAGTCCCGTGTCCTCGAGGAGAGGCTGTTCAGGGAAGGCATCCCGTACAGGCTTGTAGGCGGCGTCTCCTTCTACCAGCGCAAGGAGATCAAGGACATACTCGCTTATCTTAAGATCATCAACAACAGCACTGATTCCATCGCCATCAAACGTATCATCAATGTACCCAAGCGAGGCATCGGCAACACGACGGTAGGGCGGATCGATGAATATGCGAATCTGTACGGTATCAGCTTCATGGACGCGGTTTTCCAGATCAATGAGATACCCAAGATCAGCAGAGGTCGCAAGAATGTGGAAGAGTTCGCCAAGCTGATCTACGACCTCAGGCAGACGGCCAAGACCAATCAGCTGGAACGCCTGATGGAAGAGGTCCTCGAGAACACCGGCTATATCAAGGCTCTCCAGCTGGAGAACACACCGGAGGCCAATGACCGTATCGATAACATCAAGGAATTGGTATCCAAGCTGAAGGATTATGAGGAGGAAGCCGGTGCTGAAGCAACCCTTGGCGGATTCCTGGAAGATGTGGCATTGGTAGCTGATATCGACAACATGAGTGACGATGACAACAAGGTGATCCTGATGACCCTGCACAGTGCCAAGGGCCTTGAATTCCCGGTGGTTTTCATGGCAGGCATGGAAGATGGTCTGTTCCCGAGTTATATGAGCCTCAATTCCGGTGTCGAGGATGACATCGAAGAGGAGCGCAGGCTCTGTTACGTTGGTATCACTAGGGCAAGGGAGAAGCTGTATATGACTTCCGCAAGGTCAAGAATGCTCCACGGTAACACCCAGTACAACCAGACCACCAGATTCCTTGCAGAGATTCCCAGGAGCTGTTGGAGTCGGATGGTGTCAGCTATTCGGCTGCGTCACAGAATATCGGAACCGGGTATACGAAGAAGCGCAATGAGTTTTTCAACAGCAAGCCTTATATGGTACGTAAACCTGAACCTGCTGCCATTCCCACACCGAGCAACGTGACATTGGAATACGAAGCAGGCGATCTGGTCAAGCATCCGAAGTACGGTATCGGTCAGGTGAAGATGATTGAAGCCGGAGGAGCGGACTATCAGGTGACGGTGAACTTCCCGAGCCACGGGGTGAAGAAGCTGATTGCCAGTTTTGCGAATCTTAAGAAAATATAGCATCTTAAATAAAATATAAAAAATGATTAATTTGAACTAAAGGGATTTATTGCCAACTATAATATGATATAATGTTAATAGTGGTAATACATGAATATAAAGAAGGGACGTGAGTAATTGATGATTGATTTACTAAAGAGAGACGATTTAATCAGCATTAAACACCTTAATGAACTTTTGAAAGGTTTGAATCACAAAGAAGAAATCGAGGAAAGAAAAGCCCATACGTGGTTGATTGTGCTTCTGGTAGCTGTCGGTTTAGCGGTTGCTGGTGTGGTTGTCTACAAACTTTTCTTTGAAGCAGATGACTATGACTACGACGAGTTTGATGATGATTTTGAAGACATGGATTACGATGACGATTATGACGACTTCGACGATTACACAGAAGAAGAGGAAGTCATCGAAGAGGACCTTGACTTCGTAGAAGACGAAGACGAAGAAGAGGAAGAGGAAACAGAAGCATAAATGCAGAGATAACAAAGGAACCCCAAATAATGAGGGTTCCTTTTAGTGAAGCTATTGGCTGCATCTGTTAGTTCTGCTTCCTGAATTTGCTGGGTGTGATACCTTCCTTGGCCTTGAAGACACGGTTGAGTTGGGCGGCGGTAGGATATCCGACTTCCAGGCAAATCTCAGACAAAGTCTTCTCTGATGTAAGGAGCAGTTTCTTGGCTTGCTGAATGCGAATGTTGGTCAGATAGTCGATATATTTGACGCGAAGCTCTTGCTTGAACAGTCGGGAAAGGTATTCGGAAGAGATTCCGATATGCTCGGCAGTGGAAGCCAGACTGATGTTATCCTTGTAGTGTCTGTCGATGTACCTTACAGCTTTTGAGATGTGTGGATGCATCGATTCCGAAAAAGTTGTCAAGGTCTTGACAAGGTCAAGGTAATAGGCGTGGATTTCATGGATGTTGTTGAAGTCATCCTCAAAATTGATGATGTGATTGTTCAGTTCTTCAATCATCTCAACGGCTGTTTCGCGCTGGGTAAAAAGATAGCGGATCATACCTGCAAAGAGCTCCTTGTAGATGTAGAGCACCTTGGAATTCTTCACGCTGTTGCTGAGAAGTGATGTTTTCAGTTCGTCAAGCACCTGGGTGAGATCGTTCCAGTTTTCGCTGCCGATCAGGGCCTCTGCCTTATGGATATAGGAATACTCCGCAATGGAATAATCGTTGGATTCAAAGCCAGTATTCAGAAAAGACGGAAAAGAGATACATTCACCGGCTTGAAGATGGAAGGAGTATTCCATAAGTTTCAGTGCCTGTTTGTAGCATCTTCCGATATCCGTCAGCTTGTCAACGGGCTTACCGAGATAACCGGTAAACCTTGCCTGATATTCTTTTTCCAACAGGCCGGCTAGTTCAGCGGTGAAATCGTTAACGTGACTAACAAAATGCTTGTTCATAGCAAGAACGAGTGTCCTTGCAAAGGGCTGAAGGTTCAGTATTGCCAGTGTCTCCGCCTGGAAGCGCCTGCATACTTCAGCAATCGTCTGATGCATCTTGTTTTCCAGTCCTGGACATGGACAGCATCCATGGATTCGATTTTTGCTTCGTATCTGCTGAAAGCTTCAGCTGAACAACGGTATATAGGGATGAGTCGCTGATTCTGAGACTCGATATGTACTCTCCGGTTTTCAGTGAATCCGGCAGGGTTTCCGTCAGCAGATTCGTGATATAGAGTTGGCGTTGATTCTGAAGCTCATCCATAGATATCATCCTATCATCATGTCAATTATTGTTATCTTGCTTGAATTCTAACTCAATTATGTCAAAAAATGCAGTAGCTGTCAAAAGGTTTGCATTTTCGAGGTCTGGGGCTTATAATGTAGTTCGATAAGAATCAGAGATGCCCGGAGGCATGGCTGGCGGCAGGAGTCTTTGTGACAGGTGTGAATTCAAAAATCTGTGAAAAATCCCGCCGTACAGACTAGGAGGAAATATGAAGAAAAACAGGAGTTCATCGGAACCGTAACAAGTGTGGATTTTCCCAACAAAGCGAACGTGGATGTGGATGGTGAAAGGGTTGTCGTCAAGAACCTGATTCCCGGACAGAAGGTACGCGGTGTCGTCACCAAGAAGCGCAGCGGCAAGTACCTGGGCCGTCTTTTTGAGGTCGTGGAAAAATCACCGATGGAAATAGAAGCACCCTGCAAGGTCTATGGAGAATGCGGCGGGTGTCTGTATCAGTCGCTGCCATATGAAGAGCAGCTGAAACTCAAGGTATCGCAGGTCAAAGGCATGATTGAAGAAGTGACGGGACCGCTTGAGGACAGGTACGAGGGAGTCGTTTCGAGTCCGAAGACCTTCAGATACCGAAACAAGATGGAATACTCCTTCGGAGATGCCTATAAGGACGGTCCTTTGGTTCTCGGGATGCATAAAAGAGGCAGTACCTATGATATCACTGACGCCAGCGAGTGTCACATTGTCCACGAGGATTTCAACAGGGTTGTGGATTACACGGTGACATACTTCAGGGAACTGGGGACAAGCTACTATCATAAACGAACCCATGAAGGGTTCCTACGTTATCTCATTGTCCGTAGGGGCGAGAATACCAACGAGCTGATGGTGAACATCGTAACCACATCCCAGGAAAACACGGATCTCATGCCTTGGGTCAAAGGATTGCTTGAACTCTCGGAGACCGAATCGTTCGAACTGGATCTGGTATCGGTGGTTCATACGTTGAATGATACGGTTGCTGATGCGGTAAAACCGGATGAAGTCAGATTCCTGCATGGGCTGGAATATTTCTATGAAGGGCTCTTGGACCTGACCTTCAAGGTCTCGCCGTTCTCGTTCTTCCAGACAAACTCCAAAGGAGCGGAAGAACTCTACAAGGTCGTTTGGGACTATGTCGGTGAGACCCATGAGCAGGTAGTGTTCGACCTTTATTCCGGTACCGGAACGATAACGCAGCTGGTATCTGAAGTGGCCAAGAAAGCCGTCGGTGTTGAAATCGTTGAAGAGGCCGTTGATGCAGCATGGGAGAACGCCAAGCTGAATGGATTGGATAACTGCGAGTTCATCGCCGGAGATGTGCTGAAGGTGCTTGATGAACTGACGGACAAGCCCGATATGATCATCCTGGATCCGCCGAGAGATGGTATCCATCCGAAGGCATTGCCGAAGATCATCGATTACGGTGTAGAGAAGATGGTCTATGTCAGCTGCAAGCCGAGCTCCCTTGCTAGGGACTTGAAGGTGTTCATGGAGCATGGGTATGAGGTTGAGCGGATGAAGCTGGTGGATATGTTCCCGCACACGCCCCATGTGGAGACGATTGTGAGGCTGGTAAGAAAATAAGTGGTTGGGCAGTCGTTAGTGACTGAGAATATTGTAATTGACAGAGATGAAAAGATGCAGAAACGCGCTCTAATTGATGCGGAGTGGTTACTGTGTCTTTTTTAGGATGTGTCAAATAATTAATTCAAAATGAAAATAAATATTATATATTTTCAAAAACGTATTTGAAATGAAAGTGTAAATATTATATAATCATTTAAGTGTGATAAATGAAAGTAATAAGATTAGGATGTGAATTTATGAATAATCGAGCAGGCAAATTTGTTCAAATAGGGAGTGGAAAAAGCAAGTATTTTTCGTTTGTACCGGAGTCGTTGCCACCTGGGAATCCAGCTATTCAATATGATGAAGCAATGATCTATCTGTTATCGGAAGCAAACAGATTTATCGGACGGTTGGATGAGGTGACGGATACGTTGATTTCACCAAGTAATTTTGTTTATATGTATGCCAGAAAAGAGGCAACCTTATCTTCACAGATTGAAGGAACGCAGGCGACCTTTTCAGATTTGATCAAGGCAGAAGCAGGTATTCATGATGAAATTCCAAACGATGTAAAAGAAATTGAAAACTATGTCAAAGCAGTCAATTATGGATTTGAGAGAATAAATACTTTACCGCTGTCATTAAGGCTGATTCGTGAAATTCATGAAATCTTAATGAAGGGTGTGAGAGGAGAAAATAAGACACCAGGCGAATTCAGAAGGTCACAGAATTGGATAGGTGGCTATTCAATATCTACAGCGAGTTATGTGCCGCCATCGATTGAATATATGAAAGAATTGTTGGACAATCTTGAAGGATTTATGCATGCGGAAGATTATATTCCGGATTTAATAAAAATAGCACTACTGCATAGTCAATTTGAAATGATTCACCCCTTCTTGGATAGGAATGGTAGAGTGGGAAGGCAAATAATAGCATTTTATCTTGCAGCAAAAGATTTGCTTCATAAGCCGACATTGTATCTGTCAAAATACTTCAAGAAAAATAGAGAATCCTACTATGATTGCTTGTATAATATTCATGCAAAAGGGGATTATGAAACATGGATTAAGTTTTTTCTGGAAGGAATCATAAAAACTTCAAAGGAAGCAATTGATATGGCAAGGGCCATTGGTCAGCTGAAAGAAAATGATTTAAGAAAAATCAGTACTTTGGGAAGAGTGTCAGAAAATGCTCTTGTGATATATGAAAGTTTATTTGAAAAACCGACGATAACAATAGACCAAATGATGACAAAACTGAATATTAGTCATGCAACAGCAGGAAGACTGGCTGAAAAACTGATTGAAGCAGGTATTTTGGAAAACTTGGAGAATAGAGCACGAAATAAAGTGTTTGTGTACAGAAGATATATAGATATATTTAGCGAGGATTAATTCCGATGCTTGAAGTAGGTGACTTAGCCATGACAAACAGGATGTACCCAGACAAAGAATCAAAAGTACTACAATACAAGGAGTAAATAATGGAATTATTTAGACAGGTGCCGTCCAATTTTTTGGTATTCTGGCATCACCCAACAAAGAAATATACTTACAGGCACTGCTGACGCTTTATGAAGCGTTTCAGACTGACTGGAGCATAAGAAGAAATGACCTTGTCATCTATCTTATCGATCAACTGGATGAACTGATGATGAATTACGATTGGATGAATCCGAAGAAGTGGAAATCAAGGAAAGGTCATCATCCGCCTATGCCCACCTTGTGCTCAGGAAGCTGAAAGATACCGGTTGGATTGAGATGGAAATGGGTGTGGATGATTTTCAGGAGTATGTCAGCATTCCGGATTATTCATTTAAGATTGTTGAGGTACTGCATGAGATCATATCGGAAAATGCAGATACCGAATACAATAGATATGTCTATTCGACCTATTCGGTTCTAAGAATGTCCAATGAAGAAGGCCAGGATTACAAAACAGCCATAGACAGTGCATTTGATCAGACGAGGGCGCTGTTTGATAAACTCAAGATGCTTTATAACAATATACGAAGGTATCACAGGCAGTTGGCAGATCATCATGAGATGAATCAGATTCTTACAGAACACTTTGACGATTTCAAAGAAAACATGGCTGATAAGATTTATTACCCGATCAAGACATTCGATTCCGTCCATCGGTTCAAAACTCCGATACTGACAATTCTGAAAGAATGGTTATACAGCGATGAGATCATGGAAGCCATGTCTGAAGAGTCATGGCTTCGCGAAAGCAGGAAACGCTCAGGAACAGAGGAGAAATTCAAAGCGGAGACTGTCGATGAAGCAAAAGAAAAACTGGTCAAAGTCATTGATATCTATGAGAGCATGGATCAGCTATTGAAAGAGATTGATAAGAAGAATACCGAGTATACGAAAGCAACCTTCGATCGGATGGACTTTCTTCTTAACACTGACCGGTCAGTGAAAGGAAAAGTCAGAGAGCTCATTAAAATCCTGGCATCTGATGAAACAGGAAAATGGAATTCAAAGGTCAATGCAGCCCTAGACATTTCACCACAAGCGATTGTAGATGAAGCAAGTTTGTATGCCGCGAGAAAAGCACGTGTCAGAAAAGATGTGAAACGCGAAAAAGTGAAGGGCATTGTGGACAAGAAGAACGTACTATGCGAAGCGGCATTGTTCAAGGAATCCGTCCATGAAGCTTTCAGCAAGAAGAAAGTGCATCAGTATATGATGGACTTGCTTGATGAGGAAGAAGAGATTGAAGCAGACTTGATTCCGGTGGAAGATGACAGGCAATATATCAAGACGTTGCTTGGCGTCTTGGACAGCGATGACAAGAAGGCCCAATATGGTGTGGATTTTAAAGATGGAGAAATTAATAAAGAGAGGTATAAGATACCTGATTTTACTGTGAAAAGGAAGGCAGACCAATGATAGATGACCGTTATGATAAGCTCGGAACAAAAGACAAAGAGAATTTCACACGAATACTGAATCGGCTCCTTAGAGTGAACTTCATTAATCGGGATGTGTATTCTGCGAGGGACAAGGAAATGAGAATCAACTATGATTACAGGTTCATCGACAGGAATTTTCTGCTGTACGAAGACTATCTGCTTCTCGGGGGCTGGTCGTTGAATAAAGACGATCGCTTTGGCGTCATCTACATTACAAGCCAATATGAATACAACAGAAAACGAATCAATAAGTTTGCTACGCAGATATTGCTGACCTTAAGACTGATCTACGATGAAGAACGTGAAAACCTGACATTGAAGAAAGAGGTATCACTGACAGTACATGAGCTGGTGCAGAAAATGATTGCACTCGGTATTGTGAACAAACGTCCCGCCTATAAGGATCTTCATTCAGCCCTGCAGGAACTGGCAGGTTTTCATATTGTTGAGCGCATGGATGGGATTTGGAGAGAACCGGAGACCAGATTTCTTATCTATCCTTCGATTTTGTTTGTGTTGTCGAACGCTAAGATCAATGAGTTGTCCGAATTGATTGATGAAAAGGTGGATATGGACAGCGAACAGGAAATCATGGATTTGGATGAAGGGGAGGAAGAGGATGAAACAGTTTAAGAAAGTGCTCCTTCTGAAGTGGCATTATATCGAACATGAATGCATAGAGCTGGGGAACATCAATTTTCTCACCGGAAAGAACGCAACAGGTAAATCAACGCTGATCGATGCGATGCAGCTTGTGTTGTTAGGTGATACAAAAGGCAATTTTTTCAATAAAGCGGCCAATGAAAAGTCATTGAGAACACTGAGCAGTTATGTTCGAGGTGAACTCTCAGATACTGAATCCGGATATGAGTATTTAAGAAACGATGACTTCAGCAGCATCATTGCCATTGAGGTTTATGATACCTCCAGGAAAAAATCCTTTGTCATCGGCATACATATGGATGTATACAATGACGGCAGTCAGAATCATCGGTTCTTCATCATGGATGGCATGATACCCGGTCATCATTTCATCCGTCAGGATGTTGTCATGAATATCAGTGAATTCAAGGCATGGTGCAATTCTGAAGGGCTGCGGTGTGAACAGTTTCCGAGCAATAAGCGTTATAGGGAAGTGCTGTTGGCAAGACTTGGTCATGTGAATCAGAAGTTCTTCAGTTTGTTCAAAAAAGCGGTTCCCTTTTCACCGATTACCAATATCAAGGGTTTCATTACAGAATTCATCTGCGATACGGATAAAAAAATCGAAATAAAGGATATGCAGGATAATATCAGATATTATGAAAAATGAAGCTGGAAGCTGAAGATATTGAACGTCGCCTTGAATATCTGGACCGTATTCATGAGGTGTTTGCCGAATATAGTCAGCTGGTTCGTACAGAGGAGATTCAAAAGTATGTCCTAGCAAAAGGACGGGAGCAAATGTCAGCAAGCTATATCGGTAACCTACATAATGAACTGAAAGTGTGCAGACAGGATTTGGAAAAATCGATGCTTGCAATTCGAATCGGTGAGGAAAATGTTGCGAAAATGACGAATGAGATTGATGTTCTAAATCGTGAACTCTCGAAATCAGATGCAGTAGAACTGAAGAAGAAGTATCAGAGAGACATAGATCAATTATCCAAAAAGATCGATGAAAATCAGCAAAACGAAAAAGAAAATCTTCGAGAAACTGAGAGTGCGTGCAGGAAAATGGGCTCATATTGGTGAGGAAGCACTAAAGGACGTTGAATCTATAGTAATCATCGAGCAGTTCCTTAAAGCTGAAAGCACTCAGAGCATCCATATCGAGGAACTTAAGCAGCTGAATGAACAGTTGAAAATGAAACTCGGTGAGTGGAGACAGAAATTATATGAAATCAATCAGGATTTGACAGGCATCTCTAAGGAAAGAGATGTACTGGCTAATGAAGTGGAAAATCTTAAAAAGGGGAGAAAATCCATTCCTGAAGGGGTGCAGAAACTGCAGCGTATTTTGCAAGCTGAATTTGGAGAAGTGCCAATGCTATGTGATCTGATAGAAATCAAAGATCCTAAATGGCAAAACGCTATCGAAGGATACCTTCACCTACAAAAGTTCTATCTGATTGTAAATCCTGAAAACTTCGAAGCGGCTCTTAAACGCTATGAGGAAGTTAAAGCCAGGGAACGCATATATGACGTCGGTTTGGTTGACCTGAAAAAGGTTCGAGACCACCATAGAGGTCCTAAGCCCGGAAGTCTTGCGGAAGTAGTCATGACTGAGAATGATCATGTCAGGTATTATGTGGATTATCTTCTCGGTTCCGTCATAAAAGTTGACAGCGTTAAAGAACTGAGACAGCACAGAACAAGTATCACGTCTTCCTGTATGTTGTATAAGAACTTTGTCGCAAGGAACCTGAATCCGAAACGGTATGAGGTTCCCTTCATCGGAAAAAGCGCAGTTGTCAAACAGCTGCAGTTGAAGGAAGAAAGACTTCAAGAGGCGGTAGAGGCTTTGAGATGAAGAAGAATGAAAAAGAGCGCTATGGAAAACTCTGTTCACTCCAAACCTTGGGCGAGGATATGATTGAACAGTTGGAATATCGGATACAGGATATTCGAATGCTCCCGACATTTGAAGAAAAATGTCAATGAACTGAAAGAACAGATGTCCAAAATCGATATGACGACTGTTCTGGAGCTCATCGATAAGAAGGATGATTTGGAGAAGAAAAAGGCTATAGAAGAAAGGGGATTGGTTGATTATAAGGCAGATAAGAAACGGTTGGTAGAAAGAGATGAAAAACTGGAGACCGATGAAATACCCAGGGCAAACAGAAACCATGAGATCTTGCAGAATGAAATCGACAAGGCTTTTACGACGGACTTCATATGTGAAACAGGACAGAAGAAATATGAGGAAGCCTTGAAACGGCTTAGTAGCCCGAAAGAGATCGTCAAGAACTATGATTCTTCTTCAAAGGGAACAGAGAATAAAAGGGTCAAAAAGTGGGGACAAGTCATCGATGTCCGTTCGGAATATACAAGAAGCTTCATGGCTACATATGATGTACAGTCTGCTTCCAATGAACAGTATGACGGTCTTCGGAAGCAACTGTCAGAAACGGAATTGCCATCCTATAAGACAAAAATCGATGATGCCATCAAGATTGCCCAGCAGGAGTTCAGGGATGATTTTCTCAGCAAGCTCAAATATAATATCGATGTAGTGAAAGAGCAGATCAATGAATTGAATGATGCCTTGAGGAACATGAGTTTTGGTAAGGACACATATGCCTTCAAGATAACTCCGAATACGTATTATCGAAAGTACTATGACATGATCATGGATCCGAATCTGATGTCGGACTTCAATATTTTCAGTTTCAGCTTTCAGGAAAAACACGGGGCTGTCATTGAAGAGCTGTTCAAGAAGATTGTCGATGTTGGTGAAGGTGCGATCAGTGCGGATGAACGTGCGGAGATTGAGGAGAATATTGCCAAGTACACAGATTACAGAACCTATCTTGATTTCGATTTGGTTGTAACTGACCTTCGAGGCAACAAATCCCATCTGTCAAAGATGATCAGCAAGAAAAGCGGGGGTGAAACACAAACACCATTTTATATCTCTGTCCTTGCGTCATTCTACAGGGTCTATCGAATGAATACGAAAGCAAAGGATACAGCCAGACTGATTATTTTTGACGAAGCTTTTCAAGATGGATCATGAACGTATAGAGCAATGCATCACATTGCTTAAGGATCTGGGATTCCAGGCGCTGATCAGCGCTCCGACAGAAAAGATTGCCAACATCACACCACTGGTTGATAAAACACTTTGTGTTCTAAGAACAAAAGAGACAACCGTTATCAAGGGATTTACCAAAGAGGAACTAATCAATGAATGAGCAAAAACTGACAGCTGTAGAAAAGAGAATACTGACAGTCTTACTGGATGCTTTTGAACGAAGAAGCGGTGGAACGAATCGAAGAATCATTGTCAAAGCGGATAAGTTTGAAGAATATGATTTGAGTCAGATTGACAGGAAGAAGGTTTTTATCGAATCGGTTAAAGACCTTTCGGACAGAGGATTTGTCCAATATGAATGGAAGAAGTTTGAGAGAGATAACCTGCTTGACAGGATTATTCTTGTGGAAGAAGCAGTCTTGAAGATTTATTTCATGTTAGGAAGAAAAACGAAAAGAGGAACGCAGAGATCTGTTCCTTGAGGAACTGGAAGCCTATCAAAGTGGTATAAAGAGCGAATGGATTAAGAAATTCTTGGATGAAGAAGCTCTGAATATCAGGATGAAAAGTGCATGGTCAGGTATATGGCCCAAAAATCTGGAACAGAGAGCTGAGTTCGTTTCGTTGCTGACAGCGGCAGATGAAGGGCACGATGCATCAATGCGATATTTAAGTGTAAGATTGTATGGTGACAGCAAGAAGCTTGAGAAGTTCTACAAGAATAAATTGGTATCCGTTGCAAGGAAATTCATACATTTGGATCTAGAAGATGAACAAATGCTTGAGTACCTTGGTATACAGTTAAATCCATCGGAGATTCTCATCTATGGACCTATGGAATATACATTGCATGGAAAAAAGATTTCCACAGCAGACTATAGATATGGCACATCCGTCAACAGGAGCACAGTTGAGCATATGACCGGTATTTCTGTCCGGGTTGATAAGGTGCTCACCATCGAAAACAAAGCAGCCTATTATGAGTTCATTAAGAACCGTCCGGAAGGAGTATTTGTCATCTACCTTGGTGGATTTTTTGGCAGATCAGTCAATGAGTTCTTAACTAAATTGAAAGCATCGAGCAGTCTTAGATTTTACCATTGGTCCGATATTGATTTGGGTGGATTCAGAATTTTTCGCTACCTTACTTCGATTCTCGGAAAGTCAGTGCAACCGATAGGTATGGATGCCGTCACATACGATAAATATTCCAAAAAACATGCTAATACGGAAAGGATCACAGAAAAACAACTATGTGAGATTTCCAGGATGATGGAGCAGCCAGAGATGGACTGCTTGCATGAAACCATGCAAAAAGTGATTGCAAAGGGGCGAAGATTGGAACAGGAATGTATTGAAATCTCTGATTTTGACACTATGTTCAGAGAAATGAATGAGTGGTTTTAATTCAGTATATTCTTATACCCGATACTCTGTTTCTGAATTGTATCCTTACACCAGATATACCCCATTGTGAAACAGTTTGTATGTTAACAAGCGTAATTAAAAGAAAATGGCATTGTCTAGATAGGGTGACGTATGTAGGAAAATGTATGTAATGTTGTTTTACAAAATTAAAATAAGAAAATAGAAAATAAAACTATGTCATAGGACGAACATTCTGAGTAGTTAGCTCAATGACTAAGTTTTATTTTTTTTATAAGTACATATGCCTGTCTCAAACTTGAATTACAAACTTTTTTTGTAGGTAGATTGAAGATTGCTAAAGTATAAGTCTTGATACAGGATAATATTTCAGATAGATTTACCATAATGCTATTCTAATGTATAATGAAGAAAAGAGTTATGTGCATTTTGTTCGGCTAGATAAGACCTAAAGGAGTGAAAAGCTATGAATGCGAAAGTAAGTGATATTTGGGATATGATTGATAAACTCAGCCCAAAGGACAGACGTGTTATTTATAAGAGAATGAATGAAGACATCAGGTTTAGAATGTTGGATATTATCGATACAGTCAATGAGAGAACAGAAGAAGAAGTTGATTTAAGTGAAATTACTGAGGAAGTTGAAGCTGTAAGAGGTTCAAGGCATGTAGAAGACTAAGATTGTCATAGATACGAACATATTTATTAGTACATTCCTTGGTAGCAAAAATGCTAAATTCTTAATCAAAGAAGTAATCACCGGCGAATTCGATTTAGTTATGGGAACAGAACAGCTGAATGAGCTGGAAAATGTGTTGAAAAGACCAAAGTTTTCTAAGTATATTTCGCAAGGAGAGGTTGAAGAATTTATGGCAAATCTCTCCTTGATTGTTACAATTCCAGCTATATATGACAAGATTGATGATTGCCGGGATAAAAAGGATAATATGATTTTGGATGAGGCAGTTTATGGGAATGCTCAGTATATTATCACTGGAGATGAGGATCTGCTAATCCTTAATCCGTATAGATGGATAAGGATAATGAAGTTGAAGGATTTTATCAAGGAAGTTTTTGATATTTAAATTGAAGAATCAGTAGGTTTCAATTTCTAAGAGTTTGTTTGCGTTATACTTAGTTCAAATTAATAAGTACTACAGGGTAGTGTAAAGTAACCCATGAAAATTTGAGCCAAAAGAAAAAGGCTCATGACAGAACCTAGAAAAATGTAAAATATGTTTTTGGCAGCTTCCACCACCCTTGACAGCATGAAAATCAACGCTGTGAGTTATAAAACGTCAGCGAAAGATGACGGAAACAGATTGTTCTTTCTGGAGAGTCAAGTGTTGCTGCTGGCCTAACCAGATCATCAACTGCCATTTTTCAGGCATGTTTTGGTATTCTGTAGTTCGCTTACAAGATTTAACATTCGTTTCCACTTGTATATTTTATGAGGGCGAAGAAAGTTGTAATAGGCGACCCAGAGAATTAGACTAAGGTGGTCACCATCATCGCTGCCGTAACCGTTTGTGCCACGATAGGTCGCTTTGAAAGTGCGGTTAAGCCGTTCGATTTTCTGCTTGAAAGGCCTGAATTTAGTGGAAACGTCATCATCATTGGATAAACCGATTACCGGTGTAATTGAGAAACGTTTTTCCTTGTCTTCCGGTTTGTTAAAGACTTCCTGGTCAAAGAAATATTTGGCTAAAGGATAGGAAGAGTAATCGTCAGCGATGAACTTGAGGGCTTTACCCGGGAACTCTTTGAACTTGTCGAAAGCCATACGCATCGTAATGATGCAAGGCTCAACGGTTCGTGTATCTGAAACGGTATAACCGAGAATAGAACGTTTAGCAGCATCCATAATAAGCCAAATGTGGCCTTTGACACCACGAACTTTGATGTAGGTTTCATCAGCAGCTAGAAGATTTGAAGGTTTATAGTCGAAGTTGTCGATAAAAGGCTTAATGATGACAGCAGCGGTTTTGGCATAGTTGGCCACCTATTGAAAGCAACTCACCGGTTAAGCCA
>LQAG01000123.1_pt1 | contig 34978 bp, 57 predicted proteins | sample 1535801 | NCBI WGS metagenome assembly LQAG01 (sample SAMN04331584, study PRJNA305678) | bioreactor metagenome | isolation source: bioreactor_3 inoculated with Wadden Sea sediment 1st replicate of a... | place: Germany:Bremen
GGGCGAAAAACCATGTATCCCCAGGTGACAGAGGCCTGTGTGTTTTATATGGATCTGCGCACTTGGGGCAAAGCATCGGATGCGTATACCCGGCAGGCGGAAACAGCAGGGGTCCGGTTTGTTCGGGCCCGGGTCCATTCACTGGCCCCGGGCCTCAGGAAAGAGGATGACACCATCCAGGTGTCGTGGCTGGACCTTCCGGGGAACGGAAAGAATCGCCGTTCGACCTGGTTGTCCTGGCGCCGGGACAGCACCCGGATGCGTTTCTGGCCGGGTTTGCCAAAGATCATGAATTGGCCGTGGACGATTGGGGGTTTGTCCGGGCGGAACTCTTTCTGCCCGCGCACACCAGCCGCCCGGGTATCTTTGCCTGCGGCGGTGCCACGGGACCCAAAGACATTCACGATTCCGTGACCGGGGCCACGGCGGCGGCATTGTCCGCCATGAAGGTGATGGCAGAGGCCGGCCGGGGCCGGGATTCGGCCCTGGCCCTTGATCAGGAGCCGGACCAGGCGGCATCATTCCATCCCCGGTCCGGGGGGGTCTCCCTTTTTTCCGGAGCATTGGTGATCGGCGGGGGGATCGCCGGCATAACCGCGGCTCTGGCCGTTGCGGATCAGGGGTTTGATGTGGACCTGGTGGAACAGACCGGCGAACTCGGGGGAAATTTGGTGTGGCTCACATCCGGAATCCAGGGGGCAGCCGATTTTTTGGAACAGCAGGTGGCTGCAGTTTGGACCCATGACCGGATCAGGGTCCACACCCGTACCCGTGCGGCAGAGACCACGGGTCGTCCCGGCCGGTGGGTCACAAGGCTGATACCGGTGAGGGACACGGACCGGAACATGGGCGGGGACACGGATGCGAAAACAAGGGAACAGGCCGATGTCCCGCTGTCCGGAGAAAAGGCCGGCAAAGCATCCCCAGGGGAATCAGTAAACCAGTCCCAAGACATTTTGGTACGGCACGGGGTGGTGGTGCTGGCCGTGGGCGGTACTGAAGCAGGCCCTGACACGGTGGACCCGGATCCGGAAACTGGCCTCTATACCCAGCAGCAGTTCCAGCAGGCCCTGGACGGCAATGAGATCGATGCCGGGGCACCCCTTCAGGTGGCCATGTTCCAATGCATGGTAGCCGGGAAACCGGCCGGGAATACTGTTCCCGGGTTTGCTGTCAGAGATCCTTGGACCAGGCCATGCAGTTGAAAGCCCTCAATCCGGACACCCGGGTGATGATTTTCTACCGGGACATGATGACCCCAGGCCTGACCGAAGCCTCCTATACCGAAGCCAGAAAAAATGGGGTGGGGTTTGTGCCCTGTGACCTTGGCAACGCACCAAACCTGACATTGGACGACACCGGGTGCAAGGTGACCTGGACAGACCCGATCCTGGGGCGGGATATGGAGATGGCTGCGGATTGCGTGGTCCTGGCCAAAGGCATCCGGTCCTGCCTGTCCGAAGACCTGGCACGGATGTTCGGGGCCGGGCTGGACCGGTTCGGGTTTTTTGACCAGGCCGATATCAAGTGGCGGCCTGTGGAGGCCATGGACCCCCGGGTCCTGGCCTGCGGCACCTGCCTGGAACCGGGAGGCCTATTTTTGGCACTGGCATCGGCCCGGGCCGCCGCGGCCAAAGCGGTCACGCTTCTGGGACGGCAGATCTTTTTCCGGGGCGCGACACGGCCGGGGTCCGGGCGGCGTTCTGCAGCCTGTGTCAGGTCTGTATTGATGCGTGCCCGTTCAACGCCCGGTTCATCGATCCGGAAACCCGCACTCTGATGGTGGATCCCCTGGCCTGCCAGGGGTGCGGGGTCTGTGCGGCGGCGTGTCCGTCCGGGGCTGCTGTGGTGGCGGACCGGTCCCTGGGGTCCATGATGAAACCATTCGCGCCGCATTAAACCAGCCCTTGTAAAGGAGAGGCATATGCCCCTGACCAATATCCGCAAAAACTGGCGGTCCGGCCGGACCTGACCCGGACCCTGTCTCAGATCAGGGAACAGATGGCCACCTGTGTTCAGTGCGGGACCTGTTCCAGCTCCTGTCCCACGCCCGGTTCATGGACATAACGCCCCGGCGGATGTGGCGGGCCGTGCAGATGGATCGGGTGGACCAGGTGTTTTACAGCCAGACGTTCATGCTGTGTGCCAGCTGTTATGTGTGTACCCTGCGCTGTCCCCGGGGACTGCCGTTGACCGGCGCCATGGCGCAACTCAAGCAGGTGGCGTTTGCCCTGGATCTGGCCCGGTTCAGGCGGTCCATCCGCTTCTATCAGGCGTTCATGGACAATATTCGGCAATATGGCCGGGTCCGGGAAACCGAACTGATGGCCCGGTATTTTCTGGCAGTCAAAGATCCCCGGGTTCCGTTGTCCTACACGGGCATGGGGATCCGGCTGATGGCAAAACACAAGCTACACCCGCATTTCCCGGGCTGGGGGCCTGGCAGGCTGGCGCCTTTGTTTGAACGGGCAGCACAACAACAGGAGCGATGACATGGGATATCTGTATTATCCGGGCTGTTCCTGGAAGGCACGGCCAGAGAATATGACCTTTCCTGCCGGGAACTGTTCAGGGCCATGGGGGTCTGCCTGACCGACATACCGGATTGGACCTGCTGTGGGGCCACAGCGGCCCAGTATGTGGATCAATTTCTTTCCGTGGTGCTCCCGGCCCGGAATCTGGCCCTGGCTGAAAAGACAGAGACCGGGCTGGATGTGCTGGTGCCGTGCAGTGCGTGTTATCTGAATCTGAAAAAAGCCCGGGAAGAGATCTCAGGGAATCATGCCCTGCAGAATCAGATCAACCAAGTTCTGGCAAAGGAAGGCCTGGCCGTTCATGCATCCTTGCGGATCCGGCACCTGCTGGATGTGTTGAGCAGGGACGGAGCCGTGGCCCATGTGGCACACCTGGCTGAAAACCGTATGCAAGGATGGTGATCGCCCCTTACTATGGTTGCCAGTGCCTGCGGCCTTATGCGGAATTCGATGACCCGGAACAGCCTCGGTCCATGGAAACCTTGATCCGGGCCACCGGGGCAAAGGTCCTGCCATGGGACATGGGGGCAGCATGCTGCGGGGCTTCCACCGCCACCACCAAACCCGGGGTGGGAAAAACCCTGGTGGCAAAGATTCTGGATCAGACAGGGGACGCCCATGCCGTGGTAACGGTGTGTCCCATGTGTCAGATGAATCTGGAACAGTTCCAGCCACGGCCCTTGCCGGTCCTGTATCTGCCGCAGTTTCTGGGTTTGGCCCTGGGAATGTCCGGCACATCTTTGGGATGTGATCTGAACCTGTCCGATCTCAGGCCGGTGCTGTCCCGGTTGGTGGTATGAACCGGCTGTTGGATTATTTCCGGCACAGCCTGGTGTTCCGGCTCATTTTTATTGTGAGTCTGACCGTGGTTTTATCCATTTCCCTGTGGGCGTTCGTCAATGTCCGGAATTTCAAGGCCCGTAACATGGAAACCCACATCGCCTCCACGGACCGGCTGAGTAACTCCATCAAACTGGCACACATTATGCCATGATGCTCAATTCCCGGGACGACATCAACCAGATCATCAACAATATCGCCCGCCAGCCGGAGATTGAAAATATCCGCATATACAACAAAGAAGGACAGATCAAATTTACCAATCAGCCCCATGAGGTGGATCAGTTCGTGGACATCAAGGCCGTGGCCTGTGATATTTGCCACAAACAGGACCCGGCACCGTCGGAAATTTCTCTGGAAGAACGTACCCGGATCATTCAGTCTCCGGACGGACACCGGCTTTTAGGCATTGTACAGCCCATCTGCAACGATCCGGGCTGTGCCACCAGTGATTGTCATTTTCATTCCAAAAATCAGACTATTTTAGGAGCACTGGATGTGGTGGTATCTTTAAAGGAGACCGATGCCCAGGTGGTGAAAATGGAACAGGGCGTTTTCAGTCTGGCGTTTTCACGATCCTTATCACGTCGCTCATCATCTTTCTTACCACGTTCTTTTTGTGAAAAAACCCATCATCAAACTGGTGGAGGGCACCCGCCGGATCGCCGATGGGGATTACGAGGCAAACATCGACATCGGCCAGGCCCGTGAGATCCAGCCCCTGGGCAAGGCAATCCGGCAGATGGGCAAGAAAATCGGTGCTCACCAGGCCGCCTTGAAAAAACAGAAAAACAAATACCAGGCATTGTTTGACAATGCGCCCTGCATGATTGCAGTGCAGGACAAAAATTTCCGTCTGATCCAGTACAACCGGGCCTTTAAGGAACGGTTTGATCCCCGGCTCGGGGATTACTGTTATGCCGTGTATAAAGGCCTGGACCATCAGTGCCCGGACTGCCCCGTGGAAAAACCTTTGCCGACGGGCAGTCCCATTATGGGGAAACCGAAGGGATCGGCCGGAAAGGGCAGAAAAAACACTGGATCTTCATTACCGCGCCCATGCGGGATGAAAACGGCGATATCGTGGCAGGCATGGAAATGAGTATCGACATCACCCGCCGCAGACACTTGGAAAAGGACCTGAAAAAATCCGAAGAAAAATACCATGCCATTTTTAACAACATTTTCAACCCCGTGTTTGTGGTGGACCAGGAGTCACTGGAGATTCTGGACTGTAATATCAAGGCGGTGGAATTGTATCATTCCGGCGGGACCCCTTTGACAGGAAAACTGTTCGGCGATTTTTTTCCCGGAAGAGGACCAGGCGGACATGATCCGGCAGGTGAAATCCCAAAAAGAAATCTCCAAGGTAAAGCATATCAAGGCAGATGGCAGGCAGATCGATGTGGACATGTGGGTGGCACCGGCCCGGTACTCCGGACAGGACGTGTATCTGATCACCATCAATGACATCACCCAACGTCTGGAAACCGAGCAGCATCTGCTCCATGCCAGCAAAATGGCCACTTTGGGCGAGATGTCCACGGGGATTGCCCATGAACTGAACCAGCCCCTGTCCCGTGATCAAATCCTCCGCCCAGTTTCTGCCTGAAAAAGATACATCAACGGGAACCCATCAAGGAAGAGATTTTCCATAAGCTGATGGCGAAAATCGACATCAATGTGGACCGGGCAGACAAAATTATTCAACACATGCGACAGTTTGCCAGAAAATCCGATATCCGGCTGGTGAGGACCCGGATCAACGATGTGATTCAGCAGACCTTTGACATGCTCCATCAGCAGTTGAAACTCCGGGGTATCCGGGTTGCATGGGAGAAAACGAAGATCTGCCCGAAATCCTGGCGGACCCGGATCGGCTGGAACAGGTGTTCATCAACCTGGTGATGAATGCCAAGGACGCCATCGAAGCCAAACGGGAGGTCCGGAAAACAGTGATGAGGCAAGGACCGGATTGTTATCCATACTTTTATGGCAAATGGCAAGGTGGTCGTCAAGGTGAATGACACCGGCATCGGTATCCGAGAAGAGGCGAAAGACCGCCTTTTCGAGCCGTTTTTCACCACCAAGGAAGTGGGTAAGGGCACCGGTCTGGGCCTGTCCATCTCCTACGGCATCGTCAAGGACTGCAAAGGGGATATTCAGGCGGGAACGGCTCCGGACGGCGGAGCTGAATTCACCCTGGTGTTTCCGGTGCCTGAAGAAACCGACGAAGACATCGACGAATATGCCTGAAAGGAGGCGTTCATGGACCAGACACCCTTCACCATTCTGATCGTGGATGACGAAGTGGATATCAGAGAGGTGCTTGAGATCGCACTCATGGACATGGGGCATGAGGTGCTCCTGGCCCCGGACGGCAAAAAAGCCCTGGAACTGTTTGACGAACATCACCCGGATATTGTGATTACGGATATCAAGATGCCGGTCATGGGCGGCATCGACCTGCTTAAACAAGTGAAACGGCGATTCCCGGACACACCCGTCATCATGATCACCGGCCACGGGGACATGGACCTCACCATCGCCAGCCTGAATTCGGGCTTCGGATTTCATCACCAAGCCTGTGAACGTGGATATTTTGGAACTGGCCGTGACCAAAGCAGCGGAACATCTCATCGCCCAGCAGAAGCTGGTGGAATACACCCAGAAACTGGAACTGCTGGTGCTGGAAAATCAAAACTTTCCGATCACCTCTCTTCCCTGGGCCTGATGCTGGGTACAGTCTCCCATAACATCAAAGGCCTGCTTACCAACCTGGACGGCGGGCTGTTTGTGGCCCGGTCCGGTCTGAAAAAAAAGAATTTTGACGATGTCTCTGAAGGACTGGACCTGCTGTCTCAGGCCGTGGACAAGGTCAAGCAGATGATCATGGACATCCTGTTGTATTCCAAGGAACGGTCCATGATCATTCAGTCCGTGCCCCTGGATTCGTTTGTCACAGACATCCGGAAAACCATGAAAATGAAACTGGCCGGCCATTCAATCGATTTTCAGGTGGTGTCGGACAACGCTCCGGCGACTTTGAATCTGGATCCCTCTTCCATGATGTCCGCGCTGGTGAACATCCTGGACAATGCCGTGGATGCCTGCCTGGAAGACAAGGGCCAGGCCGGCCACGTCATCCGTTTGACCATCGAAGAAAAGGACAGTCAGCTGGTGATCGGTATCCGGGATGACGGGTGCGGCATGGACGTGGCAACCAAGGCCAAAATATTTGATCTGTTTTTTCTTCCAAACAGGTCAAGGGCACGGGATTCGGTCTGTTCATTGCGCGGAATATCATCGCCCAGCACCAGGGCACCATCAACGTGGAATCGGTCAAACGACGGGGAACGACCTTCACGATCTTTTTGCCGTTGAATCTGTGAAAGCCAGAAAGGGGCTTCATGGCTCCGATCTTCCACGGGTGTGCCAGGGCCTTTGTCAAAGTGACTCTCAGTTCAGCAGCACCATTCGGGTCAGTTTTCAACCAGCAGGCCTCCGGGCGGAACCAGAGGAAACTGCTCTTTGCCCGGTTCAAGGGTGGTGATCACGGTAAGGCCCACAACAAGGCGGCCGGTCCGGAGGCTGAACAGCGGCCGGGTAGTGACGCCCCACATGGCATGGCAGATCACTGGTTGCTTTGAGGCGGGATCCAGTCCCAGGTAGAGCATGATATGGCCGGGCATGTATAAAAGGGTCCGGAGCGGAACCCCTTTTGTCCGGATCCGGTCCTGTTTTTCCCGGCGGGACAATCTTTTCAGGGAAATGCTTTGCCCGGCTGCTGCCTGGTCTTTGGAATTTCTGGGCAAAGCCATGCCGAAACCGGCAAACACATCCTTGATCAGGGCGGAGCAGTCCCTGTTTTCATACAGCCCGCCCCAGCCGTAGGTCTGCCCCATCAATGCATTCAGGATTTCGGCGAAAAATTTCGGAGAGGCGGGAAACGGAAGCGCCTGAATCCCGTGTTTCGGTACCCTGGCCTCCAGCATTTCGGCGCGGCCCAGATGGTTCCGGGCCGGCGCCAGGACTGTGACAAATCCGGTATCGGCTGCCGGACTTTTCAATGGCAGGGCCATACCCACCCGACCGGAGAAACCGGGGGGCCTTCCCTGGGGATCACCGGGATTTGGTCGGCACGGAACCCTGCCAGGGGTTGGGCAATATAAGCGGCCATGAACGCAGTATCCACCGTGGCGATCTCCTGCTGCCGGAGCCACCCGGCTATCCACTCGGTCTCCACCAGGCCCACTGCCGGTCTGCACTTTCATGGGTGATCAGCACCGGGGTGCCGGCCGGTACCAGGGAGTTCTGCACCATATCAAAGGGGAATCCGTGACCCGGATGCAAGGGGCCGAAAAATACGGGGTTTGTGGGTGGGGAAGACCCGGGATGGACGCGTGGGTCACGGTGATGGCCGGCTGGTGAAACAAAGGATAGAGACCGGGTTGCGCCTGCCGGGCCATGACAGCCAAAAATCTGTGGGAAGGGGCCGGTTGTTTTCGCCGTAAAGCCGTTTTGTTCGGTATTTCTTCAGTCCGGAAAAAAACTTCTTCTTTTGAATGCTTAGGTCGGTCCGGTGCCAGGGTCTGAAAAAGCGGTCTTTGAATTGCTGAAAACAGCCTGCCTGTTTAACCGGATCCATGACCGGGTCTTTGAGGGGTGACAGATACACCCCGGCATCCTGGGGCAGCACCTGGACATCTGCAACCGGTGCCGGCGGTCTGACGGCACACCCGGTGCCGGCCAGGCAGAACAGCAGCAAAAACAAAAGATTGGACAACCGGTTTTTCACAGTGACGGGACACTATCAGGGTATGCCTTCCAAATGCGGCAGACATTGCATTACCGGCCGTGGCGCAAACCCGGGTCCGGGCCGCCGGTGTGGATCAGATGTGACAGACTCCTGACAATGGGTGCCATTTGGTCCCGATGTTCCGGCGGGATCATCAGATATGTGATGGGTTCGTTTTTGATGAACAGTCTATTGTTTTTCAAGTCATGATTCTGCATGTCTTGATGGGTCGGCTCTTTGCCGGACAAAATCATCTGCAGCAGATCCGACAGATTGCCCGAATATCCGTTCCGGTCCAGGTGTTCGATGGCCTGGAGAAACACGTTGTTCACCGTCAGGATCAAAGGTGGCATCTGTGCGCTGCCCGTGTCTCTGCAATCGGTTTCCGAGACCATTGCCCGGCACCCGAAGGGTCTGACATCATAGACCGTGCACAGGTCATTTTTAAGCAGCGGGCATTTCCCCCATTTGGGATCATTTTCTTCTTCCGGCAGGTCGGCGTCTTCCATGCACAATTTAGCAAACCGGTTGGTACTCACTTCAGGGATATACCGTTTTGCAGGAAATGATTGCGTGAGGGTCGCGAGAATCTCCTGACGTCCGGTTGAAGGCAGGGCGCCGGTCAGACATCGGGCTTCAAGGCTTGTCAGGATGACATTGCAGGTACAGCAGCCGGCACAACCCGGGCCGCATGACAGCGCCTCAGATGCCGTGATCCGGTCATACAGCTGATAAATTTGGTTCAGCCGGTCAGTCATGTGCGGATTAGTCATCCTGAATTGGCTCATATGGATCAGGCGCTGCCGTATTGCGCAAGATAGGCAGTGATTCTTCCCATCATGGCATCATCCAGGATCATCCGGCCGTTGATTTCTTGGTTGTGCAGAAATGCGGTGATATCGGCCAGGGTGACAATGGAAAAAATGGGGATCTTTAAGTTTTGTGCTACCTCGGCCAGGGCGTTTTGAGCGGTGGCGCCTCTTTCCTGGCGGTCCACGCAGATGACGATGCCTTTGACCTGGGGGTTTCCGCTGGTTTTCAGAACCTCCAGGGATTCCCGGATGGCCTTGCCTGAAGTGATGACATCATCCACCAGGATGAGCCGGGTTCCTGCATCCAGGGCCATGCCAACGGTGCTGCTTTTGTCGGCATAGGTTTTGGCTTCCTTTCGGTTGAACACATATCCGGTATTGTGCCCCATGCCGGCCAGGGCCACGGCTGTGGACACGCACAACGGGATACCTTTGTAGGCCGGGCCGTAAATGCCGTCAAATCCGGTATTGAAATGCCGGAGCACGGCTCTGGCGTAATGAACGCCCAGCTGGGTGATTTTATGGCCGGTGTCAAACATGCCGGTGTTGATGAAATAGGGGGCGATGCGGCCGCTTTTTAGTTGAAATTCGCCGAATTTCAGGGCATTGCACTCGACCAGAAAGCGGATGAAAGATTCCTTGTCGGTCATCGGGAGATCAGTGTCCTTTGGGTTGTTGAATTTAGTCTGACATGATGTTTCTGGCCCTCTGGGGCAGGGTATTTACGTCCCATTCAGTGGTTTTTTAAACGGTATGTTGCGGTACCGCATCATTGGCAGCGCCAGGTCACATAGTCGGACAGCGGCACGGCCCGGCCGGATTTAAGCAAAGCCGTGCGGTTGAAGTCGGCCATGTTTCCCAGCTGTGCCGAGCCAAACACCGGTCCGTCTGTGCACACCACCTGGTCGCTGCACACACAGGCCCCGCACACCCCGAATCCGCAGCGCATATACCGCTCCAGCGATACCTGGCAGGGAATGCGGTGGGACTCACACAGGGTGAATACCGCGTGCATCATTATTTCCGGACCGCAGGCGTAGACCATATCAAACGTCGGCTGACCCTGTTTTATCCGGTGCTCGATCTCAGCTGCCAGCAAATCGGTAACCAGGCCCTTGTGCCCCAGGCTGCCGTCATCCGTGGCAATATGGCGGGTCATCTCAAACCGGTCCGGAAAAAGGATGAAATCCTTTGTTCTGGCCCCGTGGAGGAAACACAGGTCCGGGTGCAGTGATGCCACCAGGGGTGCCAGGGGTGCCATACCGCAGCCGCCGGCCACCACGGCCGTGTGCGGCGAGGAAACGATATCAAATCCGTTACCGAACGGCCCTCTGATTCCCACCAGATTTCCGGGGTACAGGCCCACGGCCCGGCGGGAAAAGATGCCTTTGGCCTCAATGGTGATGCCGAACCGGGTGGGGGAATGATGGGACAGGCTGTATGGCTTTTCATCCACGCCTGGAATCCAGAGCATGATGAACTGTCCGGGATGATAATCAATGGTAAATCAAAGAACAAAGTGGTATAAACATGGTTATGAACGGTTTTTCCGCACTTCGGATCATCAGGGGGTGTGTTTGGCGATCACGGGAGATGCCTCCTGTCATGGGCCGCGCCGATAATCGCCTCCGGGTGGTATGGTGGGCGGTCAGCCAGTCGTCAAGCTCCCGGTTCACCTGGTCGAATACTTCGATGCCCCGGTACCGCACCGCCGATCCCATACCGGCCAGCGTGGCCCCGGCCATGAACATTTCAACGGCATCTTCCCCGGTGGTGACCCCCCCTAAGCCGATGATCGGGATGGACACGGCCCGGTAAATGTCGTACACGCACCTCACAGCAACGGGTTTGATCATGGGGCCGGACAGGCCACCTTTTTTGAAGGCCAGCACCGGCATTTTCGCTTCGATATTAATGACCATGCCCGGACCGGCCGTATTGATGGCGCAGATGGCGTCCGCTCCCGCGTCTTCACATGCTTTGGCAATTTTGCCGATATCCGGGGCTGCCGGGGTAAGTTTGGCGATCAACGGGACGGAAATCACTTTTTTGACCGCATTTGTGACGGCAAAGGCTGCTTTCTCATCCACGCCGAACAGCATGCCATGATGATCGGAATTGGGGCAGGAAATATTGACTTCAATGAAATCCGGCTCCTTTTCGGACACGAACTGAGCCACCCGGATGAATTCATCCACAGATCCGCCGTAAATGCTGGCATTGAGGGGAAATGTCCGGTCCGCCAGGGCCTGCCATTCCGCATCCATGCGGTCATATCCCGGGGTGGGCAGTCCCACAGCATTGATCATGCCAAACCCTAAGTCGACGACCGTGGGATTGTTATGGCCGTCCCGGGGCGCGGGACCAATGGATTTCAGGGTCACCAGGCCGCACCCGGCGTTGTGAACCCGCTCCAGAATCCCGGCATTGTTCCCCAGGATGCCCGAGGCCAGCACCAGCGGATTTTTCAGCGTTTTCCCCAGAAACGTGATGCGTTCCATCAGCTGAACTTGTCGTAAAAATCATGTCATCCTCCACTCCCAGGTCGTACAGGGATTCGATCACCGCATCGATCATGGGCGGCGGGCCGCACAGGTAATATTCGATTTCCGTGGGATCCTCATGGTCCTTAAGATAGGAATCGATAAGATGCATATGGACAAACCCGGTGAGACCGGTCCAGTTGTCCTCCTTTTCCGGAGCGGAAAGTGCTACCTGATAAGTGAAGTTGTTAAACCGTTTTTCCAGATCCAGGAACTCTTCATGATAGAACATCTCTTTGACCGATCTGGCCCCGTACCAAAAGGTGATTTTGCGTTTGCCGTTGATGCCTTCCAGCTGATGGAGGATGTGGCTGCGCAACGGCGCCATGCCGGCCCCGCCGCCGACAAAGCACATCTCTTTGTCCGTGTCCTTTGCCATGAAATCGCCGTACGGCCCGGAGATTTTGACCTTGTCTCCGGGCTCAAGCCCGAATATGAACGAGGAACCAAATCCCGGCGGAATGCCTTCGGTGCCCGGCGGAGGCGTGGCAATACGGACATTGAGCTTGACAATATCTGTTTCATGGGGCGGGTTGGCCATGGAATAGGCCCGGAATCCGGTTTGATGCCTTTGGCAGCCAGAGAGAACAGATTGTATTTTCATTCACTTACATATTTGCTGTCAATGTTGAATCCTTGAAAGTGAGTTCATATTCCGGCACATCGATCTGAATATAGGCCCCGGCTTCAAATTCGATGGGCTCTTCGGGTTCCAGCACCAGCTCCTTGATAAAGGTGGACACATTGTCATTGGATACCACAACGGCATTGACCTTTTGATGCCGAAAATGGATTCCGGCACCCGGATGGCCATGTCCTGCTTCACTTTGAGCTGGCAGGACAGCCGGATGCCCTCCAGTTTTTCCTTTCGGGACAGGTGGGCCAGTTCCGTGGGCAGAATGGCACCGCCGCCATCAGTGACCTTGCATTTGCACATGGCGCAGGAGCCGGAACCGCCGCAGGCGGACGGCAGAAAAATTTCATTTCCGGACAGGGCCGACAACAGTGTGGGATTGCCGGAAACCGACAGCGCATTCTCTTTGTCATTGTTGATGGTAATGGTATGGGTGCCCTGGGTGGTGACTTTGGCTTCCACAAACAGCAGCACAAACACAAGGACGATGATCACACCGGAAAAGATCGACAGGCTGATAAGGTAAATCACTGTGTGCTCCTTGAAAAATCTAGAGGGTGATTCCTGAAAACATCATAAAGGTCATGGCCATGAGCCCGGCAATGATCATGATGAAACCGAACCCGTCCAGTCCTTTGGGCACATCCGCGTACCGCACTTTTTTCCGGATGGCGGCCATGGACACAATGGCCAGCATCCACCCGGTACCGGACCCGGCCCCGAACACCACGGATTCGATAAATGTGTGATTACGTTCCACCATGAACAAAGAGGTTCCTAAAATGGCGCAGTTGACGGCAATCAAAGGCAGAAATACGCCCAAAGTGGCATACAGCAGCGGCGAATACCGGTCAATGACCATTTCAACTGCCTGGACAATGGCGGCAATTACTGCGATGAATGTGATGAATTTCAGAAAACTCAGATCCAGTTCCGGAAATCCGGCCCAGGCCAGGGCCCCGGGTGCCAGGAGCCCATGGTAGATCAGCCAGTTCACCGGAGAGGTCACCGTAAGAACGAAGATCACGGCCAGCCGAGCCCGTGGCAGTTTCAAGAGTTTGGAGACGGCTATGAACGAACACATGCCTAAGAAATAGGCCAGCAGGATATTGCCGATGAAAACGGAATTGACAAACAGACTCAACAGGTCACCCATGGCGCCTCCTTATCTTTTCTCGTGGGATATGCCGGGCAGGCTGTTCTTGAGCCAGACCAGCAGGCCGATGATAAAAAACGCACCCGGTGCCAGCACCATGAGCCCCATGTCCTGGAACCCTAAATCATACACAAACTGGGGAATCACGGAAATACCGAAAACTGTCCCGATCCCAGCAGCTCCCGCAGAAATGCCACCGCCACCAGGATCATGCTGTAGCCAAGGCCGTTGGCAATACCGTCCACAAAAGAATCCACCGGGTTGTTGGCCAAAGCGAACGCCTCGGCCCGCCCCAGGATGATGCAATTGGTAATGATCAGGCCCACGAAAATCGACAGCTGTTTGGATATGTCATATAAAAACGCCTGAAGGATCTGGTCCGTGATAATCACCAGAGATGCGATGACCGTCAGTTCCACAATGATCCGGATGTTGGAGGGGATCCAGTGACGTAAACTGGAGATGATCAGACCGGAAAATGCCGCCACCAGGGTCAAAGCGATGCTCATGACCAGGGCGGTGGACATTTTGACCGTGACCGCCAGGGCCGAACAGATGCCCAGCACCTGGTAAGCCACGGGATTTTCCCTCCAGATGCCTTTAATCAGAATGTCTTTGTAGTGGAAAAGATCGTTTTGCATGAAAATGTCCTTCTTATTCATCCAGCAGGGTTTCTAAATGGGTTGGGTCCCTTTTCTGACGAATGACGGAACGGTTCATACTGCGTCAATGTTTCCTCCAGGCCTTCACTGAGGTATCGTCCGGTGAGCGTGGCGCCGGAAATGCCATCCACGTAATGATCCCGAAGGGATTCCGGCAGGTTTTCGGTTTTCCCTTTGGCAATGCTCACGGAAACCAGTTGATTCTGGTCGTTGAGTATTTTTTGCCTTTGAAATTGTCCTGAAACCACTGACTTTCGATTTCTCCGCCCAGTCCCGGGGTTTCGGAATGGCTGTACACGGAAAAGCCGGCCACGGTTTCACCGTCCGCTTCAAACGCCAGGTATCCATAAATTTTGCCCCACAGTCCCCGGGTGGTGATGGGAATGATATACCCCTCCACCTGCTGATTCGTATGAATCAAATACAGCTGAAGACCGCCGGCCGTGGCTTCTTTCAGTATTTGTCCCTCGGGGCTTGCGTGGACTTCCTGGATACGGGTCTCGTAGATGGTCTGAATTTTCTCAGGGGTCAGTGTTTCATCTTTCGGTAGCAGGTTGGCGGCTTCCAACAGGTTGGTCTTTTTGTCCAGAATCCGGTTCTGCTGGTGCAAAGGCTTCAGCATGGTGGCAGCGGACGTGATCAGAACGCTGAATAAGAGTGCGACGGCCAGGGCAAAAAGACCACGTATACCCGGCTGTTCTTGAATGACCGGTCGGATTTCTTTTTATCAGGCATTGGGGATCCTCTTTGATATTCTGTGTTTCATGACCAGATGATCCAGCAGCGGCGCAAACACGTTCATGAACAGAATGGCCAGCATCACACCTTCGGCAAAGGCCGGGTTGGCCACCCGCAGGATTACGGTGAGAAATCCGATGAGAAATCCGAAAACCCACCGGCCCGGATTGGTGCCGGGCGCAGAGACCGGATCCGTGGCCATGAAAGAGATGCCGAACAAAAATCCCCCGGCGCACAGATGGAACAATGGGCCGGCATCAGCCAGGTGCCGGGGGTACCGGGGAAGCACATAGACCAGCAGGGCGGTCAGAATGAGACCGGCGATTCCCCCCAGAATGATCCGAAAGTTGCCGATGCGGGTGATTATGAGGATGGCGGCCCCGATCAGGCAGCACAGGGCCGAGGTTTCTCCGATACTGCCGGGCACCAGTCCGAAAAACAGATGGGGCAGGGAAAATCCCTGGTCAGCCAGGGTTGCGGTCAGGCTGCCGCCGCCATCTGCGGTGACAGCCAGGGCCGTGGCTCCGGTGACTCCGTCCACGGCATTGGCGCCAGCCACCCATATATTACCGGACATGGTCACGGGATAGGAGAAAACACGACGCCCGGGCCGTCAGGGCCGGGTTCAGGATGTTCCGGCCGGTCCCGCCGAAAATTTCTTTGCCGATGACCACGCCGAAAGAAATCCCCATGGCCACCTGCCACAGCGGGATGGTGGGCGGCAGGGTCAAGGGAAACAAAAGCCCTGTGACCAGGAACCCTTCACTGATGGGGTGGGCGCCGGATCGCGGCAAACAGGATCTCCCAAAACAATCCCACGGAATAGGAAACAATGATGATGGGCAGCACCACCCAGGCGCCGGATAAAATGCGGGCCAGAACGTCAGGGTTTCTCCTCTGGCCAGTCCGGACTGGTATCCGGTGTTGAAGACCCGAAAACCAAAACCGGAAGAAGGGAAAGGATCACGATGCTCATATACCGCTTCAGATCCAGATGATCCCTGATAAAGGGCATGATCCGGCTTTTGGGAGACGGCAGGAAGAAAAAGGTTTTGGTGGCATCGAACAGGGGCGCCAGTTTAGCGAAATTGCCGGATTCACTGAAATCATGCTCCAGTAGATCAAATATTTTTTGATGGGATTCATGGTATCGTATGGTTATCCTTGTTTATCCTTGTGATGGGTATCCATACCCTTAGACAGAATCTGGGTCAGCTCGATTTTGGATGGACAGGTAAAAGAGCACAGCCCGCACCGGCAGCAGTCCAGAAGCCCCAGTTGGAGGGCTTCTTCAATGTCATCACCGTGCAGAGCCTTCATGATGAAGCTGGGCATCAGGTCCACCGGGCAGATGGTTTCACAATAGCTGCAGTTGATGCAGGCCCTTTCTTCACCGTGCAGGGTGCCGTCCAGTTGAACTTCTCTGTTCACAAGGCAGGAAAGAAAGGTTTTGTTACCGTGGGCTTATTCAACCCTGGTCTCAGGAATCCGAACATCTCATCTTCCGGCGCGTCCGGAAGAATGTTCAACGTGTTTTCAAAAAACCTAGGTGCGTGTCCGGGTCCACTTTTCTTCCGTTGAACCGGCCCGTGGTGATCACGCTGCCTGAGGGATAATTTCCTGCCAGCAGCCGGACAGGTGCTCCCATCCGGGTGATCATATGCGGTTTTTTGTCTTGGCCTTTGGTGACGGTCACCATGGTTTCCACGGGATACCGCCCGGTTTCCAGAAACCGAGCCATCCGAATCAGGCCCTCCACATGGATATACCAGGCTGTATTTTCCTCCGCCTTTGTTTTGATGCGGTATAGAACCGCTCCCGGGTCCCAGGCTGGGTAGATATCGGACACCAGATGGGTGATCCGGTCTTTGACCGGCTCCAGCCGGTTCAAGGCGCTTTTGCGGGCCGTGACAATGACACGGTCGCTGAACCGTTGAAGTATGGTCAGCCCGAATTCAAACTGTTTGATTCTATCCTGAAGAATCCGGCCTGGATGAGGGGAGAACAGATCATTGCCGTTGAGACAGACAATGATCAGGGGCGGGACAGTGCTGCTGTCCGCCGTGTCCCGGGAAGGCAGCTGCCGCAGGTTCTGCCACACGCCGCCCTGCTTGAGCCGGTCGATCAATTCCCGGTCAGAAAGGGAATTCAGTTCAGCCGGGGACACCGGCTTGAATTCGATAAAATCGTCCATGCCGTCCAGGGCGATCACCACCTCGACAAGGCGGCGCCTGGGGCCGAACCGGATCTGTTTCACAGTGCCGGTTCCCGGGGATACGTACCGGATATCCGGATCGCGTTTGTCATGGAACAGGGGTGTGCCGGTCTGGACAGAATCGTTTTCCTTGACCAGCAGTTTGGGGCGGATGTGGGGAATGTCCCGAGCAGATACTCCCACCGTGGCCGGCCTTGAAAGCCGGATAACACTGGTATCGGGCATGCCTGCCAATTTCAGTTTAAAGCCTTTGGAAGGTGCAAGTGTTTCCATGTAATCAATTTTTCCCATGGTTGTTCATGTTGGCTCCACCGGGTTGATCGATCTGTCGCTCAATAGGCATCACAGTCTATCAAATTTCAGGGGCAGATCAATACCCCTGAAAGATTTTTACCTTACCACAACGGGTGGTGGCCGGCAAATTATTTTCATCTTGATTTTCACATCCGGATTATTGTAGAAAAAGAGGCCATTGCCATAAACCGTTTGAAGATTATTGAGGATTGGTGAATCTGATGAATCAAACTGTGATTGAAAACATATTCACCCGGGAATTCTGTGATACGCTGCTGCCCCCCCATACCAGTGACCGGTTTTCGAGGCATTGTACGGGGACGTGTCGGAAGGGGCGTATGATATCCGTCTGAAATGTGAGTCTGTCAAGCCGGGAACGGTGGAACTGGGATTCTATCTGACCCAACGTCCCGACAAATGCCTGGTGTGCAGCCTGACTTACGGATTACCCAAAGTGTTTGCACGGCATCCCCTTATTAACATCAAGGGCATGATTCAGAAAATCAAAGATGCCGGTGTTCCGGTCAGAGACTGGCGACTGGGGCAAACGAACGAGAAAACCAGATCCCTGCATGTGATTCCGTTTTATATCGATATGGCAACACCCTGAAATCCGTTCAAATTTTTCAAAGCAGGTCGCCGGGACCAAAAAGCCGGACAGAACAGTCTGTCCGGCTTTCCTGTTGTGCGATGGTTTTTGTTGTGTGCGGTTCGGCTACGCTTATGCTTTGGGCAGCTTGGGAAAATTTTTGTTCAATGTCTTGTTCCATTCATCCAGCCGGGGTTTGATTTTTTTGAACAAAGCGCCCACATTCCCCTGGATGGTGATGCTCTCGATGGTGTCCCCCTGGGAGATGCTGTCCACGACTTTCTGGTCATCTTCGTTTTCAACCACGCCAAAAACGGTGTGCATGCTGTCCAGGTGGGGGGTGGGGCCATGGGTGATGAAAAACTGGGACCCATTGGTTCCCGGCCCGGCATTGGCCATGGACAAAATTCCGGGACGGTCATGTTTGAGATCTTTTTTGCACTCATTTTCAAATTCATATCCCGGCCCGCCCATGCCGTTGCCGTAAGGGCAGCCCCCCTGGATCATGAAATCGCCGATCACGCGGTGGAATTTGAGTCCGTTGTAATATTCCCGTTTGGCCAGGTTGGCAAAACTGCCGCAGGTGACCGGGGTTTGGTCGGCAAACAGTTTCAAACGAATGGTTCCTTTGCTGGTTTCCATGACAGCGGTTAAATCGGGCATCTGTTTCTCCTAAAAAAATAATTAAAATCTGGATCATCATAAGGATTTGACCTCAATTGTCAATGATGCTCAATAAGGTTCCGGGGCTGTTTGGTGTTTTTTATGCAGTCTTCACAGATGCGATGGCTGAATTGTGCCCTGGAATGCTCAATCAGATACGCTTCCAGCTGATTCCCGTGGTCGGCGTTGTCCCGGATTTTTTACAGTAGCGCAGATGGGCAGTAATCCGGACAGTTTCTTCACTTTTTTCAAGGAATGTTTCAGTTGCTGATTGGTCTGATCCAGCACCCGGTTCATTTGCCTGAATTCCTGGTTGTATTGATGAACCTGCCTGAAATGGGTTTTTATCAGGAACAGCAGATAGATCCGCAGCACTGCCGGCTTTAAAGGATCTGAAAAAGCGGATGCAGGGGTTAGGGCCATGCCGATCAACAAAACGGCCCACGTTTTCATAACGGGTCATCCCTCTATTTTATCCGGCCAATAAATCGGGGATTCTGCGACTGGTATTGCAAATTATTTTTTTTTCTGTAAATACTCATTAATGTCCGTAAGTGATATTGACAATGCATTTCAAGCGTTAACTAAGCAGGGACCCTATCTTATGTCTTCAGATGAAGGAAAACTTGAAAGTGTCATTGAATCCCTTGAAGACGGTTATTACGAGGTGGATTTGGCAGGAAATCTTGTCAGTTTCAACCAGGCCATGTGTGATATTCTCGGGTATGATTCTTCTGAAATGACCGGAATGAACAACCGGGATTTCATGGACAAAGACAACGCGAAAAAAGTGTTTCAGACCTTCAATAAGGTCTACCGGACCAAAAAGGGACGTAAGGCGCTTGACTGGCAGTTCACCAGAAAAGACGGATCGGTCTGTCATGTGGATACGTCGGTGTCGCTTTTGACCGGAACCGAAGGTGATCCTGTCGGTTTCACGGCATTGCCAGGGATATCACCGAGCAGAAAAATCAGGAACTTCGCCTGCAGCAATCCCGGAAGCTGGAAACGCTGGGTACGCTGGCGGCCGGAATATCTCACGATTTCAACAATATCCTTTCCGGCATATTCGGGTATGCCCAGCTGGCCAGAGCCAGTCTGGATAATCCGCAGAAAACCATGGAGCACATCGATCAGGTATTAAAGGCTGCCCAGCGGGCCGCAGAACTGATTCAGCAGGTTTTGACCTTCAGCCGTGAAACCGGAGATCAGAAAAAACCGTTCCGGATTTACCTGATCGTCAAAGAAACCATGAAACTGCTCAGATCCTCTTTTCCGGCCTATATTGAAATGGAAAACCGGCTGGAGTCCCGGCAGATGGTGGTGGCGGACCTGCTAAATCACCAGATGATCATGAGCCTGTGTTTGAATGCCATCAGCCATGAAGACAACGGCGGTGTTTTGACGGTGTCGCTGACCGATGAAACGATCACCCGGCCGGAGCAGATCCGGGGCCGGGAGATTCCTGCCGGAGAATATCTGAAACTGTCCGTGACCGACACGGGGCAGAATGTGGATGATCAAATGCTTGACCAGCTCTTCAATCCGGAATCCGGAACAAGGAAAGGCGAAAACAGGATATCTTTGGACCTGGCAACGGTTCGGTCCATCGTGGACGAACATGAAGGGATGATGGATATCCACAGCCGGCCGAACAAGGGAACGACGATTGATATTTTTTTCCCGGTGGCCGCAGCAAAGAAAAAATCGGCTTCAGAGACGTCTGCCTCGGCAGAATCTGTTAAAGCGGTTCAAACCGGCGGGGAAACCATCATGCTGGTGGATGATGAGCAGCGATCCGCCAGATTATGAGGAATTTCTGAATGGTCACGGATACACGGTGAAACTGTATGAAGACGGTGCAGCCGCGCTCAGCGCGTTTGAAACCTGTTCCGACGAGGTGGATCTGGTGATCACGGACATGACCATGCCGGCAGTCACCGGGACAAACTGGCAGAATCGATGCTGAAATCCGCCGGATCTGCCGATCATTCTGTGGTGCGGCTTCAGTGAGGTCATCTCCGAAGACACCGCCATTCAGATGGGCATCAGAAAATATATCCAGAAACCGGTCAGCCAGGGGATCTGCTTCAGAGCATCCGCCAAATTCTTTATGAAAAGTAATCCATTTTCAAAATCAGTGCCTTCCTCTGAAATCCAGAACCGGATCCACGCCTTGAAAACCCGGATGGAAAAGGCCGGCACGGACGCGGTGTTTCTGACCCATAAACCGGATATCTACTATTTTTCCGGCACGGCCCAGGATGCCTATCTGTATGTGCCGGTGGATTATGATCCATTGCTGTTTGTGAAGCGGTACCTGCCCCGGGCCGAGGCAGAAACAGGGATCGGGCATGTGGTCCCGGTGTCGTCCATCACCCGGATACCGTTTCAGATCCAGTCGCTTCACGGCCGTTTGCCGGGACACTGGCCTGGCATTTGATGTGGTGCCAGTGCGGGATTACCAGTTTTCGAGACCTTTTACCCATCGGTATGGATGGATGCCACTTCTTTGATCACGGGCTGCCGCATGATCAAATCCGACTGGGAAATAGGTCAGATGGCATCCGTGGCCAGGTTGTCCAGAGACACCTTTTCGTTTGTCCGCGAACAACTGGTCCCGGGAGAATCAGAGATCGCGTTCTGCGGCCGGGTGGAAGCCTTTGCCCGGGCCAACGGACATTCCGGCAAACTGCTGGTACGTCACTACCGGGCGGAAGGGTTTTCCCATCATCTGATGAGCGGAATCTCCGGAGGCATGGGCGGGGCCCTGGATAGCCCGGTGAGCGGCACGGGCACGTGCAGTGCCTATCCATTCGGGGCCGGGCCCAAACGGATTCAGGAAAACGAACCCATTCTCCTGGACCTGGGCACCATGGTCAACGGGTACCACATGGATGAAACCCGGATGATGGTGATGGGAACGTTGCCCCCGGACGCGGAACAGGCCGGACAGGCGGCCATCGATATCCTCTGCCACCTGCTGGAGAAGATGAGACCGGGTGTCCCGGCGGGCGAGGTGTTCACGGCCGCCGGGAACCGGGCCGAACAACTCGGACTGGGGGACCCGTTTCTGGGACTGCCCGGACTCAAATCCAGATTCATCGGGCATGGCGTGGGCCTGGAACTGGTGGAAGCCCCTATTCTGTCCCGGGGTAATTCCCAGGAATTGATGCCCGGCATGGTGTTTGCCGTGGAGCCCAAGTTCATTTTCAAGGACCGCTTTGCCGCAGGCATTGAAAGTGTCATCCAGGTGGCGGATACCGGCGCCCGGTTTCTCAGCGTGACAGAGAACCGGATTTTATGAAATAATGCTAAGTCTGTTTATCTGAACAATTGGCTGCTTTGAAAAGTCTCATAAAGATTTTAAAGGTCGTTTCAGCGTTGTCGAACAGGCTGTATGACATATCCTTTAAAAGCCACCGGGTGACCATATGATCCATTGTGCTGGCAAAATATCACGGGCGGCATAGGGGCTGATATCTTCACATATTTCGCCATTTTTTATGCCGTCCGAAATGATGGTGACAGGATATGAATATAATTTTCTGACATCTGAATACACATCAGATTCCAAAAATTTTCTATTGGTCTTAATATTAAGATAAACAATCTTAGCGTCAGTCGGGGATGATTCTATCCTTCGCAGGTACCACCACAAATATTTCCTGAGCTTGTTTTCTGCCCCTCTATACCGAAGAGATGATTTTCGAGATCCTCCAAAAGATCTGAAACCCATAATCGCGGTATTTCAATAAGAAGGTCCTCTTTTCCCTTGAAATATTCATAAAGGGCAGCTTCGGAAAGGCCGATACTTTTTGAAATATCTGAAACGGTTGTCTGTAAAAATCCTTTTTCCGCAAAAAGTTCTTTGGCCGCTTCAATTATCTGGGCCCGGGTACCGGAATTTTTTTCTTGGTTCGGAGTCGGTCTTTTTTCATAGTCGATCTGGTCTCACATTTTCTGAAACGCGCACTCTCGCATTTCTGTTAGAATTTCAATATCTATTTTAAAAGTTCATTCCATTTGTAATCAATGAATTCGACAAGAACACCGTTCATTTTTCTGGGATGGACAAAAGCGAATTCACAATCCCGAAATGGCCTGACATCACCAATAACAGGATTAGTTTTTTGTTTGAGCTCTTCAACCGCTTTTGGGTGTTGTCCACATTAAAACTCAACAGCATTATACCTTCTCCATTTTTTCTATGAATTTAGCAACTCTCCATCCGGTGTGGTAGATTCCATGAGTTCAAATCCGGTATCCCCGACCAGTAACGTGCCACTCTGATTTTTCAGGTTCGTCGATATACGCATCGTCTGGCTTTGTTTTCCCGAGCAGCGGTTCCCAGACTTCGCGAGCTTTGTCGAGATCTTTGACAGCCACGCAAATGTGATCCATTTTATTGATTTTCAAGGTGATGTCCTCCAAAAGATTAAATGTTTTTTTAAATGCCGCTTTCTTCCAAATTCTTTGGTCGGTCACTTGTGTGTCTCATTTAAATAACCAAATATCATTTGGTAAAAATATTTTCAAGAAGAAATTTAATATAACCATTTAAATTTAATTGTAATAAATTTATTTATCAATGGGATAAAGAGAATATTTTTTTAAGAAAAAACAGCTTGACTATATATATTCTTAATGATACTCGGAATAAACATATTTATACATTTTGTTTTGTCTTTTATCGATTAAAATATGACAAAATCTTAATGTTATTAATCTTTATTTATCTTATTTTGTCGAGGAGGGCCACATCATGTACAAACAGTTTTTATTATTCCCTTTATTGCCGTGTTTCTTTTTGTGAACAGTGCAATCTCAGCAGACAAGGTGAAAGTGGGGTTTATTGCCACCTTGTCAGGGCCTGCGGCAAGTCTGGGTGAAGATATTCTGAATGGCTTCACCCTTGGTATCAAAAATTCAATGGTAACTGGGAGGCCTTGATGTCGATCTTGTTACAGGCGATGACCAGTTGAAACCGGGTGTCGGGGTTCAAGTCGCTTCTAAAATGGTTGAAAAAGACAAAGTTGATATTGTCACCGGGATCGTTTTTTCCAATGTAATGATGGCGGTGGCCCGGCCCATAACAGAGGCCAATGTTTTTTGATCAGTGCCAATGCCGGTCCTTCGAAACTGGCCGGCTCCGACTGTATGCCGGATCTTTTTACGGTGTCATGGCAGAATGATCAGACCCATGAGGCAATGGGTAAAGCCATCAATGACATGGGAGCCAAACGATTATATCTCATGGCCCCCAATTATCAGGCTGGAAAAGATGCGCTTGCCGGTGCCAAAAGGTATTTTGATGGTGAGATTGTGGGGGAAGTCTATACCAAAATCAACCAGCCGGATTATTCTGCTGAGCTGGCAATGCTGCGGGCGGCCAAGCCAGACGCTTTATTCATATTTTACCCGGGAGGAATGGGTATCAATTTCATCAAACAATATGCACAGGCCGGGTTGAAAAAAGAAATACCGCTTTATACCACGGCGTTCACCACCGATCAATCCGCACTCCCTGCCATGGGGGGATGCCGCGCTGGACATTATCAACGCCAGCTTTTGGAGTCCGGATCTGGATAATCCGGTTAACAAAAAATTTGTAGCAGACTACAAAAAGGAATATGGCAAATTGCCGTCATTGTTTTCCGCGCAGGGATATGATGCAGCATTACTTATTGACAGTGCCATAGCAAAAGTTAGCGGCAATATCAAAGACAGGGATGCCCTGAGAAACGCATTCAAAGAGGCTGATTTTGATTCCGTCAGAGGTAAGTTTTCTTTTAATAACAATCATTTTCCGATCCAGAATTTTTATACCCGGAAAGTTGTCAAACTTGCGGATGGTACATTGACCAACAAAATTGAAAAAACAGTCTTTGTCGATCATGTTGATGCTTATGCCAGTGAGTGCCCAATGAACTAGAAAAGCAATTATTGTTCCAGGAGAATAACCAATGGATCTCACCCTTTTTTTTATACAGATTCTGAATGGTATCCAATTCGGGCTCATGCTTTTTTTGATGTCAGCCGGTTTGACGCTGGTGGTTGGTATAATGAACTTTATCAATCTGGCCCATGGATCACTTTATATGATCGGTGCGTATATGGCTGCCCTGATCCAGCAGAAAACCGGGTCATTTTTCATTGCGGTTCTGATCGCTTTGCCATCGGTTGTTCTCCTTGGATTTTTATTGGAAACATCCATATTTAAACGATTTTACAAGAGAGATCATCTGGATCAGGTTCTTGCCACATTTGCCATGATCCTGTTTTTCAACGAACTGATCCGGATAGTATTTGGATCAGCAGGCTATTTTATGGATATCCCTGGTGTGTTATCCGGAGCAATCCCTCTTTTTCCCGGAGTATATTATCCATTGTACCGGTTTGTCATTATTGTTTCAGGATTTGTCGTGGCGATCGGGCTGTATTTGCTTATTTCAAAAACCCGGCTTGGTATGTTGATTCGAGCGGGGGCTGAAAACCGGGATATGGTGAATGCACTTGGGGTCAATATCAATCTTTTATATATGCTGGTATTTGGTATCGGCGCCGGCCTTGCGGGGTTTTCCGGGATGATGGCCGGCCCCCTGCTCAGTGTTCAGGTGGGAATGGGCGAATCAATCCTGATTATTGCCTTTGTAGTGATTGTGATTGGTGGCATTGGTTCGGTAAAAGGTGCATTTGTCGCCGCCCTTCTTACGGGCATCGCAGATACATTTGGAAGGATCATGCTGCCCCCGGCACTGGCATCGATGGTGATTTACATTTTAATGGCCACCGTTCTGGCAATAAGACCGAAAGGATTGTTTTCCGCAAATGGCTAATCCACTCAAAACGGTTTGTTCCCCAAAAGGGATTGTCTGCATTGTCATTCTTATCGGCCTGCTGATGATGCCTATGATATTTGGTCAGTTTTATGTCCGACTGATTACAAGGGTCTTGATTTTCGGACTGGCTGCCATCAGTCTTGATATTCTTGTCGGATACACCGGGCTGGTCAGTTTCGGACATGCTGCTTTCCTGGGGATCGGTATGTATGTGGTTGGCATCCTCGCTTTCAATGGTTTTGAGGCAGCGATCGTGGCCTGGCCCCTGGCGGTTATTCTCTCGGGGATGGTTGCAGCGGTCATCGGTTTTATCAGTCTCAGGACCCGGGGCATGTATTTCATCATGATAACGATGGCGTTTGCCCAGATGTTTTATTTATTTTTTTTCAAGTCTCTCGCAATACGGCGGCGATGATGGGTTTTCAATGTTTTCCAGAAATACCTTGGGGTCAATCAACCTCAACGATCACATGGTGTTTTATTATGTGGTTCTTGCAGGATTTTTTCTGATGTTTTATCTGGCACGATTGCTGGTCAAATCCAGGTTCGGGTTTGTTCTCAAGGGTATCAAACAGAATGAGGAAAAAATGATATCCCTTGGCTATCCTGTGTTTCACTATAAGCTTGTCAGCTTTGTCATCGCCGGAGGTGTCGCCGGTCTTGCCGGAGCATTCTTGGCCAATAATGCACTATATATCAGTCCTGCCGATATTTACTGGACAAGAAGCGGAGATCTCCTTGTTATGGTGATACTTGGAGGTATCGGATCATTGATCGGTCCTGTGATAGGGGCCTTTGCCCTTCTTCTGACAGAAGAGGTCTTGTCGGCATATACCAAGCATTGGATGATTATTTTAGGACCTTTGCTGCTGATTCTGGTGCTTTATGGAAAGAAAGGAATTTTTGGAATGATAAAAAGGGAAGGTTGATGAGATGCCGGTCTTGAAACTTGAACATATTCGCAAAATTTTGGTCAGATTAAAGCAACAGACAATGTTGATCTGTCTGTTGAAGAAGGGGAAATTCATGCATTGATAGGCCCGAATGGCGCCGGTAAACCACGTTGATCAATCAGATTGCAGGCAATTTTTTTCAAGATTCAGGTAAAATCATCTTTTGTGGTCAGGATATTTCCCGAATGCCGGCCCATAGACGGGCCCTGGCTGGACTCGCCCGAACCTTCCAGATATCCAGCATTTTTGATGATATGACCGTATTTGAAAATGTCGCTGTGTCAGTTCAGGCAACAAAAGGGCACAGCTTCCGATTTTTTAAAAATGCCGGTGCATATTCAGATATCAGAAAAAAAGCATGGGAATACCTTGAGATAACAGGGCTTGCTGATATTGGCGGAGAGATGTCAAGTCGGGTTTCCTATGGAGAAAGGAATAAAATTGAACTGGCAATGGCACTTGCCTCAGATCCCAAGTTGATTTTACTGGATGAACCGGCCTCAGGAATGAGTAGTGGTGATTCCATTGAATTGATCAACTTGCTGAAAAAATTGAAAGGAGGTCTGTCCATACTTCTTGTAGAACATGATATGGACGTGATTTTTTCCCTGGCAGACCGGATCAGCGTACTTGTTTATGGTCAAATTCTTGCCACAGGCACCCCAAATGAGGTGAAGAATAATTCAGCGGTGTTGGAAGCATACCTTGGTGGACGCGAAGGGAATCAAAAATCGATATAAATTGGGAACACAACAGTATGCTGAAACTGGAAAGCATCGAAACACATTACGGCAAAAGTCAGGCACTATTTGGGATGACGCTTGAAATACAGCCCGGCGAAGCCATTGCATTGATGGGAAGAAACGGGATGGGAAAAACTACTACAGTGAAATCCATCATGGGACTCGCCAAAGTGTCAGCCGGAAACATTATTTTCAAAGAGAAAAATATCACCAACCAGCCATCATTCATAACCGCGAGAATGGGGATCGGGCTGGTGCCGGAAGGACGTCACGTTTTTTCTTCTCTATCGGTTAAAGAGAATCTTGTTGCCACTTCCAATACAAAAAATAATACCTACTGGTCTCTTGAACGGGTTTTGACGCTTTTCCCCAGCCTTGAGTACCGGATAAACAGCATGGGATCCCATTTGTCCGGCGGTGAGCAGCAGATGCTTTCCATTGGCCGGGCCTTGATGACAAACCCTGACCTGATTATCCTGGATGAGGCTACAGAAGGTCTGGCTCCACTGATCAGAAAAAAATTTTAACTGTTTGTCTGAAATAAAAAAACAGGGGGTTTCAATTCTAGTTATTGATAAAAATCTGGCGTTGATGGCTGAAATCTGTGACCAGTTTTACATCGTTCAAAAAGGGCAAATCGTTTTTTCTACCTCGCAGCAACAGTTGGTAATGGATAAAGAAAAAATCAATCAAATATCTGGGAGTGTAATAAGGAGAGCCAGAATGCTTGAAATTCCAGAAAATTTGAATATCGCAGATACTATCTGGATCGAAATCTTACAGTGGGCCGCGGAGATAATACGGCTATTTACTATAAGGAAAAACATACTCGTATGCACAGATTGCTGCGTTAAGCAATCGAGTGGGAAATGTGCTGAAGCAACTGGGTGTGGAGCCGGAGGACCGGGTTCTTCTGGCTATCAATGATTCTCCGGAATTTGTGATAACCTGGTATGGAATCATCAAAATCGGGGCTGTCGCCACGGATGTCTACACCTTTCTTCACCCGGATGATTACGCCTATTTTTTGAATTATACCCGGGCAAAAGTCGTGATCGTTGACGAATCAACACTCCCGTTGATAGAAAAAACAATGCACCGTTCCAGATTTTTGAAACATGTCCTAGTGATCGGAAACAATTCAAAAAATACCTGTCATTTCAAGATCTTCTGTCATCTGCGTCAGAAAAATTGGTCGTTGAACCCACCCATGCGGATGACGTCGCTTTCTGGAAATTTACTTCCGGAAGCACAGGGAGGCCTAAAGCCGTCCCTTTGACCCACCGCAATTCATTTTATAATTACCAGACGTTTGGAAGGCAGATACTGGGACTTCAGGAAGATGACATTGTGTTATGTGTTCCCAAGCTTTTTTCGGGTATGCCCGGGATATCAGCATGCTCTATTCCTTTGCTGAGGGGCATCCACAGTTTGTTCCCGGAACGGTCACGGCCGGAACGGATCGTTGAACATACCAAAAATACAGGTCCACGGTGTTGGTAAATGTGCCTACCATGATTAATGCCATGATACGTCTGCCTGATCTTCAGAAGACAGATTTATCATCAGTCAGGTTCTGTACATCTGCTGGAGAGGCACTGCCCAAAACGGTTCATGATCAGTGGATGGAAAAGGTGGGGGTGACGATATTAGACTGCATCGGGTCCTGCGAATTGTGCCATGTCTACATTTCCAACCGGAAAGACAATGTCCGGCCCGGCAGTGTCGGACAGCTGGTCCCGGGATATGAAGCTAAAATAGTCGATGAGGATGGTGGCATTCTTCCTCAAGGGCAGGAAGGCATTCTCTGGGTAAAGGGGAAAGCAGGGGATTGTGCTATTGGCAGGCGTTTAAAAAAACCTGTGAAACCTTTATCGGTGAATGGGTGAATACCGGCGATCTGTTTACATGTGACAAAGACGGGTTTTACTGGTTCGTGGGCAGAAGCGGCGATGTATTGAAAGTGGGCGGGATTTTTGTATCCCCGGTCCAGATTGAAAACTGCCTGCTGTCGCATCCCAGGGTTAAAGAAGCCGCCGTTATCGGGTCAACCGATGAACAGGGCTGATAAAACCCAGAGCTTTTGTGGCGGTCCAGGGGGGTGTGACCGGCACGGCTGAGCTTGGAAAGGAACTTCAGCAGTTTGTGAAACAGCATCTTGCCCCGTATAAATATCCCCGGTGGGTGGTTTTTCTGGATGAACTGCCAAAAGACAACAATGGAAAAATCAGCAAAAAATGCTGAAAAAATGTGAGGTTGAAAATGAAAAAACCCCTGTTTGATTTCAAATCTGATACATTGCGTGTGGCAGGACTTATTTCCGGATCCGGGAAAAGCCTTTTATCCGTCATTGATAGACAAAAAGAGCTGGAGATGGGTTCAAAGTGCCATTTTGAAGTGGTGGGCCTTTTTCCGACAATCCGAACAGCCAGACGGAAATAATTGCAAAAGCTCATCACCTGCCTTTTTACATCAATGATATCAGAGCATTTTATAAAGCCCGAAATAAAAAAATCAGCGACCGGAAAACCAGACAGGAATACGATCAGATGACGGTTGATTTTTTGACCCCTTTGAAACCGGATATCGTCCTTTATGCAGGCTATGTCTGGGCGACGACTCAGCTTTTTTTGGATCGGTTCAATTGCGTCAATTGCCACCCTGCGGATTTGTCAGTGGAAAAGCAAGGTCTAAGGCCTTATGCCGGCGCAAACGGTGTCAGAGATGCTCTGGTCGGGGGCGAAACCAGGCTTTATTCGTCGTTTCATCAAGTGACCTCCAGGGTGGACCATGGTCCGATTCTGCTCATTTCCAGGCCGGTCATTGTTGAAGATGACACGGGTCTGGATCTGAACTCAAGATCCATCAAATATTTGCGGCGTTTTAAACGAAAAATCGCGACAGTTGTGTGCTCTTGGAATAGAAAAAATTGCAAATCAGGCATTTACCATCGATGAAAACAGTTCTGTCTATTATGAGAACGAACCCATTCCCAAAGGCTTCCGTTTATAGGAGAACAGCGGGGATTTCTTCGTATGGTTGATTTTCATCATTGGTGAACCCCAAAGAGAATAATAATTAAAACAAGGAGATTTGTGATGCATGGAAAAACAGCACATATGGATACATTTGTCATTGACAACCTGCCATTGGAAAAAGATCAGCCGGACTTTATTTTTGACAGCACGCGATTGAGATTTCCTGAGCATTTGAATAGCGCCAATGAATTGCTGGATAAAAAGATTGAACAGGGGCTGGGAGACAAAATCGCATTTTCCACACCCAATGACGCGTGGAGTTACCGAAAATTATATGAAAAGGCCAATCAGATCGCCCATGTATTACAGGATAATCTGGGGATAGTTCCCGGCAGTCGTGTCCTGCTGAGATCCCCGAACAACATCATGATGGTGGCATGCTGGCTTGCAGTGCTAAAGGCCGGTGCCGTGGCGGTATCTACCATGCCTCTGCTGCGCGCCAAAGAACTTGTCCCTGTCATTGAAAAAGGGAAAATATCGTTGGCTTTATGCGATAAACGGGTGGCAGAGGAAATGGAAAACGCCAAAAACAGCATCGCACAACTGGAACGGATCTGTTATTTTGATGGGTCAGGCAGGGAAAAACCGGGGAAGAGCTTGAAGACTTAATGAAAGACAAGCCCCTGGTTTTCAATAACGTAGACACCTTCAGTCATGATCCGGCCCTGATCGCGTTTACCAGCGGGACAACCGGCATCCCCAAAGGAACCATCCATTACCACCGTGACATCATGGCAATGTGCATCTGTTTTTCAGAAGCGGTGTTGAAACCGACCGGAGATGATATCTTTATAGGCAGCCCTCCGATTGCCTTTACCTTTGGTCTGGGCGTATTGGTGACATTCCCCATGCACGCCGGTGCCTCTTGTGTGTTGCTGGAACAGGCGGGACCGGATCAGTTGCTCAAGCAGATCAAAGAATTCAAGGCGACTGTCTGCTGTACGGCCCCGACCGCCTACAAAGCCATGCTCAATAATATGGATGGGCTTGATCTGTCATGCTTGAAAAATGTGTTTCAGCTGGGGAAAACCTTCCCCTGCCTGTGTTTACCGCATGGGAAAAAACTACGGGAATCAAAATCATAAAACGGCATTGGGGCAACGGAAATGATTCACATTTTCATTTCTGCCTCCGGAGATGATATCAGCCCGGGGCAACGGGAAGCCATCTATGGATATCAGGCCTGTATCGTGGATGAAAGATGAAGGTGCTACCGCCGGGCAAAAAAGGGATGCTGGCCGTGAAGGGACCTACCGGCTGCCGGTATCTGGCCGATGTCCGGCAAAAAGAGTATGTCAAAATGGATGGAACATCACCGGGGATGTTTTCAAAATGGACGAAGACGGTTATTTCTGGTTTCAGGCGAGGGGGACGATATGATCGTATCCTCAGGGTACAATATCGGCGGGCCTGAGGTGGAAAGTACCCTCATGGATCATGAGGCGGTTGAAGAATGTGCAGTGGTTGCCTGGCCGGATCCAGAAAGAGGCAGTGTTGTCAAGGCTTATATTGTTCTATGTGAAAAATGCACGCCTTCTGACATGCTGGTAAAGGAGCTTCAAAATTTTGTCAAACACCATGCGGCCCCTTATAAATATCCACGTATTGTCGAGTTTGTCCCGGCATTGCCCAAAACGGAAACCGGAAAAATTCAGCGATTCAAACTGCGGGCGTGATTCCTATTTTAATTGTGTTGGGATCGCTGATACTAGGAGACTGTGATGAAACTGCTGGTAGGTTACAATGGTGGAGAAGAAGGCAGACTTAATTTATCCCTTGCAAAAGAGTATGCATCGCTGACCCATTCGTTTGTCTATATCGTCACCTCTATGGCAGGGGGGCCTTCGGAAAAGCAGTCGGCCATTACTATGGCAGATCAGGGACTTATGTATGCAGGACAACTGATGGAACGGTCCGGGATCCCTTGTGAAACACAGCTGAGTGTCAGGAATCTGTCTCCGGGCGAAGATCTGGTGAGATTTGCCCAGGAAAAGGAAATTGACCATATTTTCCTGGGAATTCAAAAAAAATCCAAAGGCCCAGAAAATCATACTGGGGTCTACATCACAGTATGTGATACTGAACGCGACATGTCCGGTTCATATCGTCCGGTTTGATCTTGAGACCATCAAAACGCAGGATCTGATCAGGGACCGACGTATCCTGGTTGTGGATGATGAACCGGATGTGCTTGATTCGGTTCAAGAGCTGCTTGAGATGTGTTTGATTGACACAACGTCTGATTTTGAAACTGCGGAAAAATATCTTGAAGAAAGGTCCTATGATATGGCCATTCTTGATATCATGGGAGTCCGTGGATTCGACGTGCTGCAGATTGCCAGGAAAAAAAATGTTCCCTGCGTGATGTTGACGGCCAATGCCTGAGTCCGGAAAACCTGAAAGAATCGATTCAAAAAGGGGCGGATTCATATATCCCCAAAGAGGAAATGGTCAATATCGACAGTCACATCGCCGACGTGATCAAAGCCAGAATTCAAGGCAGACAAGGGTATGGGGTCTGGTTCAGGAGATTGAAAACCGTATTTGACAAAACCTTCGGCAAAAACTGGAGAGATAAGGACAGAGAGTTTTGGAACGCATTTGATGACAGGCACAATAAATAACGGCTATTCCCTGTTGAGAGACGTTTTACACCTGTCATACTGGAAGTCACATGGAAGAAATTGGAAATGAAATCAAACCGGTTTGCCTTTGAAAGCCAGAAAGCCCTGATGGAGTTTTCTCTCGATAAAACCCGGCGGATCTGTTTGTTGTAGATGGTCGGATTCTGAATGTGTTCACCGGTGAGTTGACAACCGGTCGGTCAATCTGTGTGAAAGATCAGTGGATTGCCTGTGTCACTGAAGATTTCAGCACCTGTCTTGGGCCTGATACCCGGATAATTGATGCGAAAGGGATGACGGTTATCCTCAGACTGATTGACGGGCATACCCACCTTGCCAATTATTTTTCATCAACAGAGTTCGTGAAGCAGGTCATTCCGGACGGAACGACCTGCCTGGTAACGGAAACTCTGGAAAAGGCCTATCCGGTGTCTGGTATGGATTGTATCCTGGATTTTATTGCATCTTATCAGAATCAGCCGGTAAAAGTGTCTTTCACAGTGCCCATGATGGTATCCCCAAGTCAGGATATTCTTAAACTATCGGACGAAGATATGGACCTCTTACTGCAAAGCGAGGATGTCCTGGGTCTGGGAGAGGTATACTGGCAGGCGCTGCTTCTTGAACCTGAAACTTTTTTTGCCCATAATGAACAGAGTACTGGCTCTGGGAAAAAAAGTGGAAGGGCATTCTGCCGGGGCTAAAAACCAGAAGCTGGCGGCTTATGTCGGGACAGGGGCCTCCTCCTGCCATGAACCAATAGATCTGGCCCAGACTCTGAAACGGTTGAGGATGGGAGTGTATGTCATGGCCTGGGAAGGCGGTGCCCGAAAAGATCTGAAGGCCATTTCAAAAATCACGGACACGGATGTCGACCTTAGGCGGATGATTCTTGTCACCGACAGTGTAACCCCTGTTATCGGTGCCGATGAGGCGGATATGGTCCTGGCTGAGAACAGGATCGGGCAATTGCAGGGAGGGTCGTTGTTCACGTCCCGAGGGAGAATTCTTGCCGAGCTTCCCATGCCCATCATTGGCTTGATGCCGGATCTTCCGGTTGAGGAGATTGCGGAAAAATGAAACTGGTCAACCAGGCGGCCAGAGCGGCGGGATGTGTTTTTGATGACCCTGTTTTATCTCTGGTGACCATGACCAGTGCGGCCATTCCGCATCTAAGGATATGTGAGCAAGGGCTTTTCAATCTGAAACCCGGGAAAATATTGGATCATCTGAAAGAGAAGAACCCATGAGATATGCAGAGACAGGCTGTGATTTGGAAGTCGACTTGACTGAAGGCAAAACTGAACGGGTAGAAACAGACCCCGGATTGACAAGGCTTCACCTGGGTGGAAACGGGACTGCTGCCAGAATCATATGGGATCGGGTAAGTCCTGAAACAGATGCCTTTTCTCCTGAAAATCTGCTGATATTCAGTACAGGTCTTCTGGTCGGCACACCGGTCCCGGCCTGCAACCGGACCATGGTCGATACGATTTCACCTCAAACCAACTTTTTTTCGCATTCGATTTTCGGGGGTTATTTCGGCCCTGAGTTGAAACATGCCGGCTATGATAAAATTATCATTCAGGGGAAGGCGCAAAATCTGGTGTATCTGTGGATACACAATGACACCGTTGAAATCCGGAACGCTTCTCACCTCAAAGGAATGGGTGCGCAGGAAACCGCATGGGCCATTAAAAGGAATTGAGCGATCCCCGGATTCAGGTCGCTGCCATCGGTCTTGCCGGTGAAAACAAGCTGTTCATGTCCACCATAGAGCATGTCAACGCCAGCGCATCCCGCGGTGTCGGTGTGATCATGGGGGATAAAAGACTGAAAGCCATCGCCGTGCGCGGCACAAAGGATTTTTATGTTTCCAGTCCGGAAGAATTGTTCAAATTGTGCCTCAAACACAGCCAGGATATCCATGCCAGCCCCTATAACGGGGATCTTATGGCCATCGAATGGAATGATGCGTTTCACCATGATAATTTTGCCTGGGGCAATGCGCGTGTCCGCAGAAAAGGCTTTTGGAACAAGGAGCTGGAAGACAGGTGGAAGGCATACACCCTGGAGATCCGGGACCGGCTGCAGGGCTGCTATAACTGCCCTAAAAACTGCCATCTCGTGGTCAAGCCTCCCGGGCGCCAAAGATACATTTTGAAATGCTATGGAAAAGGCACCTGGCATATGGCGGCTTTTCAGGATCTTCCCTTTACCTTTGACATCCTTGCCCTGAGCCAGGAGTATGGTTTGGACAGCTATGCGGCACCGCAGACCATAGCATTCGCCATCGAGCT
>LQAG01000124.1_pt1 | contig 34877 bp, 49 predicted proteins | sample 1535801 | NCBI WGS metagenome assembly LQAG01 (sample SAMN04331584, study PRJNA305678) | bioreactor metagenome | isolation source: bioreactor_3 inoculated with Wadden Sea sediment 1st replicate of a... | place: Germany:Bremen
ACGGTATTTGGCCATGATGTTGAGCACCTCGGAGATGGGCACATCCGGATGAATGGTCACCGGATCCACGATCATTCCGCTTTCCGATTTTTGACCCGGTCCACCTCAACGACCTGCTCCTCAATGGTCAAATTTCTGTGGATAAACCCCATGCCGCCGGCCCGGGCCATGCTGATGGCGGTCAACGCTTCGGTCACGGTGTCCATGGCGGCCGAAACAATGGGAATATTGAGTTCAAGCTCCCGGGTCAGCCGGGTTTTGACCGACACCTCATCCGGAAGGATCGCGGAATAATCAGGAACCAGAAGGACATCGTCAAAAGACAGCCCTTCATCCGTTAATATTGTGGACATAACTTGCCTCCAGAAAGGAATAAAATTGTTTATTCATACCATCGGAACTGCCGTGACAGAAAGGCGAAAAAAACCTGCCTGACGTTACCCCCGCATCTGGTATATATAAACAGGTTCTTTTACCAAATTTGGGATGGCAAGGCAAGATGTTATCTCCCCTGGTCTAAAGACCCGTGCCGGAGGATGCCTGATGCCTCAAGCAGCTTGAAGTTTCCGGCAGTTTTTATCGAACTGAAGTTCAGTAACCAAAGACAAGGAGCTAACCCAAATATAAGCGGTCACCCATGAAGAAATCATAGTATAGTTGAGATATCTCTTAATGACGGTCGGATGTCAACGGCAGAATGATGTTCCGGTCCGCCCGATGCTCACTCATGCCGCAACGCCACGATGGGGTCCACTTTTGCGGCCCGGGCTGCCGGATACAGCCCGAATACTATTCCGATTCCCAGGCTCACGCCCAGCGGCAGCAGAATTGCCGGCAAGGTAACCACTGTCGGCATCTTGGCAAACCAGGTGATGAAAAATGGAATCGCCATGCCCACGGCAAGTCCCAGAATACCGCCCACACAGGACAGCACCACTGCCTCGATGAGAAACTGCATGATAATCTGTTTCCGCTTGGCCCCGATGGCCCGGCGGATACCGATTTCCCGGGTCCGTTCCGTCACGGATGCCAGCATGATGTTCATGATGCCGATTCCGCCCACCAGCAGACTGATGCCGGCAATGGCTCCCAAAACGACATTAAAGGTACGCTTGGTGGCTTCCGCCTGCCTGAGCAGAGCCAGAGGCACCTGTATCCGATAATCCTTTTTTTTATGAAACAGATCCAGCATGCGTTCGATAGCCCGGGCTGCGGATTCCACTTGATCCAAAGACGTCACCTGAACGATGATCTGATTGAGTTCCACCTTTTCCCTAAGACGTGACCCGGCAGACATTTGATCACCACATCGCCGAAGTAGGACCTGGCCGTGGTGATGGGAATGTAGGCATCGATTTCCCGGTCAGGAATCTGCATGGTTCCGGAAGACCCGGTTTCATTTCTGACAATACCGATCACCTTGAAACTGTCCACCCCAGCCTAATGTCTGACCAATGGTATGACGAGTCGCAAGCAGTTTTCTGGCCCCAAATTCGTGAGCACCACCACCGGGGATTTATCAGCCAGATCTCCGGGAATCAATGTCCGCCCCCCCAGCCAGGGGCCTGGGAATCACCTCAAACCACTGGTGACTGGTTCCCACCACCCGCAGCTCCAGTGCCCGTTCTCCCAGCCGTGCTTCCTTGCGCACCAGTTTGACAGGCACATTTTTCGTCACCGATGAAAAACTTTGCTGAATCCGTTCATGGTCCGGATAGGTCAACCCATAGATACTCATAAATGAAGGGGTGGAGCCTGCGGCATTTTCTTCCACCGGTTTGACCGACGAAATGAGAATATTGTGGCTCCCCAGTTTTCGGATCTGGGCCAGTGCCTCTTTGCTGGCCCCTCCCCCACCGCCAGCATGGCCACCACGCTGCCCACCCCGAACACCACGCCCAGCATGGTCAGGAAGGACCTGAGTTTGTGGAGCAGCAGTGTCTGGATGCCGGAGGCCAGCTCTCTGGAAAATTTGATCTGTCTCATCTCACTTTCTCTCGATCCGGTCAATCCGGCCGTCTTTCATATACAGCAGATTCCGGGCATACTCGGCAAGATCGGGTTCATGGGTCACCATGATGATGGTTTTACCGCCATTATGCAGGGACCTGAGCAGGTCCATGATCTGACGGCTGGTCCGTGTATCCAGATTTCCAGTGGGTTCATCCGCCAGAATCAGATCCGGATCCGACGCCAAAGCCCGGGCAATGGCCACCCCGCTGCATCTGTCCCCCGGACAGCTCAGACGGACGGTGGGTCAGCCGGGTCTCAAGCCCCACCATGGAGGCAAGATCCCGTGCACGGGCAGCGCTCTTTTCTTTTCCCAGCCCAGGTAATACAACGGCAGCTCGACATTGCGCTGGACCGTGAGCTGAGGAATCAAATTGAAACTCTGAAAGATAAACCCCAGGTGCCTCAAACGGATATCGCTTAAGGCATCATCATCATACGCGCTGATATCGGTGCCCTGAAACAGATACCGACCCGAAGTCAGGCGGTCCAGACATCCGATAATGTTCATGAGCGTGCTTTTACCGGACCCGCTGGAGCCCATGATCGCCCAGAAACTGCCTTTTTCAAATGCCGCATCAATGCCGTCCAGGGCCGCCACCTGCTGCTGGCCCATAACATACACCTTTCCGGCATTTTCAAGCCTGATGACCGTTTCCGGCCGGGCATGTGTCATCCTTGAAACCGCACTCCTTATTCTTTTGTCCGGGATTCTTTTGTCTCTTGCATCAAAGAAGCCTCTTTTTGCGCAACCCTGAGCGGCGGGGTGAGCAGCACAACATCCCCGGGCGCCAGTCCCTGCTTCACATGAATCAACCGGTTGTTGTCCATCCCGGTCTCCACCTTCCGGGGGACAAATCCGCTGCCTGACCTGACATATACCGTGGGAACCCCTTCCACCCGCAGAACCGCCTGGACCGCACGGACAGCACATTGTCATGTGTTTCAACAATGATCCGGGCCTGGCAGCTCATACCTGTTCTCATGTTGCTGTCATTGCCGTCCAGATATATCTGAGTGGTGAACACCTTCAGATCCGGATTCATCCAGATGCTCTGGGCATCTGGCAAGGGGCGATCTGGGTGATCCTGCCGGAAAATTCCCGGCCCGGAAGCGCGTCCACCGTCACTTTTGCGGGCATTCCCTTTTTCACCTTTTTGAGGTTGGATTCATGAATGGCGATCTCCGCATTGCTGGAACTGGCTGTGGGCAGGTAGATCAGTTCCTGCCGCTCCCGGATATCCTGGCCTTCCTGAAGCGGTTCGGTATTTCGCCGGAACATCCCGCTCTGGGCGCTGGTGGCGTAAATCACCAGCCGTTGGCCGGTGAAAAAATTCCGGTTTTTCCCAGCTGCTCAAGGATTTTTTTCCAGTTTGTCCTTCTGCCGTTGAAACTCCGCTTTCCGGGCCTTGAGTTCCGCTTCGGCTTGCACCACATCGGCCCGGGCCTTTCGCCGTGTCCGTTCCAGGGCCATCTCAGCCTGACTGACATCACTTTTACGCTGGGCCAGGTCCCGTTGATTTGTGTAATTGACCAGCAGATCCAGATTGTTTTTTGCCAGGACCAGGTCCAGGGCCTTTTTTTCTCTGCCAGTTCATCGGCCGCCAGCTCGGTCTGAGAAATGAATTTTTCCTCATAAAGGGTCTTTGACCATTCCAGGCGTTCCCTGGCCCGGGCCAGCTCCTCCTGGGCCAGGGTAATTTCAGCTCTGGCCTTCTGCAGGTCATTGGGATATTCACCATCTGTGTATTTTTTCAGATCCTGCCGGGCAAATTCCAGGGTCAGTTTTGCCAGATCCAGGTCACTCTTGGCCTGGTTCTCCACCACAGCCAACGTTTCCGTGGCATTGACAAACGTTGCTTCCGCGTTCTGTACCTTGATTTCCTGATCGATTTTCGCATCCATCAATGTACTGGCATCCAATTCCACCAACAGGTCCCCCTTTTTGACCTGGGTGCCTTCGGGAATCAGATACAGAATCGAAGTTTTGCCCTCCACCTCGTTTTTGATCACCAGCTGCTCTCTGGCCTTAATGGTGCCAGACTCCACCACATCGATGATCAGCGGTCCGGACTTAACCTCGTACACAGCTTCCTGGACCAAAGGCTCCGGTGAATCGGAAAACCGAAACCACAGCATGAACGAAAGGCCGACCAGAATCGCTGCTAAAACACCCCGTTTTATCCATTTTCCATCCGGCATCAAAACGATCCTTCTAATCGATATTCCTTCCACAATCCGGTATCTGTCACCGTGATCACCCCCATGTCCCGCTGAATCTCCAGCTCTGCGATGCGGTAATTCACCCCTGCCGACGTCAGATTGTTCTGGGCCGCCAGCAATGCATCCTGGGCTTCCAGCAGATCCCGGGTTTCTGCCCGGCCTGCTTCCATGAACAAAGAGATGCTTCTCACCCGCTTTTCCGCCAGGCTACTGCCTGGGCCTGGATGAGCAGAGTCTGCCGGGCCTCAAATAATTCTCTCAACCGGTTTCGTATCTCGTTTTTCACGGTATCTTCCAGTTTCTGAACATTTCTCACCGCCTGTTCCAGTTCAATAAACCGGTTGCGGTAAGCCACGGCCTCTGCCGTTCTTTCAAACGGCAGATCCAGGGTCAGCAATGCGGAAACAGACCTTTGTCCATGCGAAGCCTGGCATTGTCCAGATCTGCGGTGGAATGGTTCTGCGCTCCCCCGCAGACGCAGATCCCAGAAACGTCAGCTCAGCCCCCAGGGCATCGGCCGCCACCACCACCTTTCTTTGGGCATCCACCACTTTGCCCAATGCGATCTGCAAATCCTGCCGCCGATCAAGGGCCAGGGATATGGCGGTCTGCTCGGGTAACTCCAGTGGACCGGAATCCGACAGATCCCGGTCCCTAATCTCCTTGATCTGATTAAGCCGCTGTTTATCCAGTTGAACATCAGCATCCGGCGGCAATCCCAGCAGCATCTTAAATCCGTCCATCTGTCTTTTGAACGATTCTTCCGCTGACAGCCACCGCTGTCTTGCCACCAGCTGGGTCTGTACGGATTGATCCACTTCGATCTCTTTGAGCCGGCCGGCATCGCCCAGGCGCCGGCTCCGCCGTGTCAGGGCCTCCCGCCTTGTATAGTCATTTCTGGCATTGTCTACGACGTCCATCTGTTTCAACAGATTCAGATACTGGGTGCCCACCTCCACGGCAAAGGTTTTTTTGAAGTGTTCAAATGCCAGTATGGCATAGATGAGATTCTGTTCCGCCTGGCGCAGATGTTCCACAATTATATGCCGGCTTGATCCCCGCAGCAGAGGAATGGACAAACTGGCGTCCCCGGCGAGCCCCAGGGAAGAATTACCCCCGTTGAACAACAGGGCTGCCAGATCTGCTGCCACTGATGCCGTAAATTCGGCACCACCCTCAAACCGGCGCTCACCGCCCATGGATCCACTGGTGCGGGTACCTTTCTGCTCAGGCGCAGTGGACAGGTCCGCGCTGAACAGCTGCTGCACCTGCCCGATGAACCGGTTCCGAAACACGTCCTGCTCTATATACAGAGCCAGGGCCGCCTGAAACACGGCCTCTTTTCGGGTTTGATACTCAAAACTGTTTTGGGCCCCGATTTCCATGGACTGATACAGGGACAGTCTCAACGGGGACACCCGTCTCTCCGGGCGGCTGTCCGTGCCGGGAGGCGGTGCCGGAAAACCGGGTTCCGGCCAGTGCTCAATCTCGGGAAGCTGGTCCGTGCCCAGAGACGCGGACCCGGCAACCGGCAATGACAGTTCTTTCAGCAATCGCCTCCGCAGGGAGTCTTCAGGGTTTCAACCTTGAAGTCTGTCTCGGTTTCAAGCACCTGATTCCGGGAATGGACCACAATCTGCCGGACGTCGGCATCCACTTCCGGCGGAACGCCTCCGGAGTCCGGCAACCCTCAGTCACCCCCAGCATGCCGATAACCACGGCCAGAATCCATCGGGCATGAACAGACTGCAAAATTGCAATGGCATCGGTTTTGTCAGTTTCCCTGGTTTCAGATTCAGAATATCAAATCTACCACATTCAAGACCCGTTTGGAAAGAGTTACCGGCATTCGCTCAATGGGTCGTATCTTTGCCGGATGACTCAAGCAGTTTCAAAATCACCGGAATAGCCGGCGGCATCCGGGAACTGGTCCTGATCAGATTTCGAATCATGGAAAAATGAGTGCCCGGGACCCGGATCACCGGCACCTGTCCCAGCCGGGTGGCATTCACGGAGACCAGGCCGTCCCCCATCATCTCTTTCAGCCCCGATGGCCTCTCTGAGAAAAAAATCATGCCGGCAATGATGGTCATTGGCACATCCGCCGGAATCGGCCGCTGATTCAACCGGGTCAGGAACCGGCTTCCGGGCAGCAGATCCGCACCGGCCGCCCCTGTCCCGTCCATAAGGCAGTGAAGCCAGTGCGATTTCGGGACAGACAGGTGATAGATCTGATCCCGGATCTCGGTGACAATCCGGAACCGGGCCAGAGGCGCTCCCTGGTTGGGAGTTCCCAGCAGAATCAATCGCCTGACCGCCGGCACCTCTCCTGCGACCGCTGCCTCGGAGAAATCCAAATCCGGTCGGGTCAGCATGTCCCTGGCCACCAGCCCGCCCATGGAATGGGCCACAATGTTGACCGGAGCCGGGTCTTTTCAGCCAGATTCCGCATATGGTCGAAAAAGAAACGGGAAGATGCCTGGATGGCCTGGTCATTGGGATAGGACATGACAAGGACCTGGTACTGGTTTGCCTGAAGTACCGGTCCCAGATCTTTCCACATGATACCCGGATCATCCAGGCCGTGAATCAGAACCACCCGGCCCCGGGCACTTTGATCTCCTGTCTGCCATTCGCCCCCAAAAGGGTGAATCCCCATCCGGTTTGCCAGGTTCAGGGCAGGTTCAGGGAACCGGGCCTGCACAGCCCGGTGAAATGCCTGCCGGATCTGGGATTCGCTGGGCAGGATCATCGGACGGGACCATTGAAGCAAAACGATCAACAGAATTAACCCCATCCCCGCCATCCGCCATTTTGACGACTTTAGTTGAAATGGATTGTCCAAATCTTTCATATCTGTTAGCATTCCTTTTAAATGGATAATATCTAAAAATACATCAGGAAATTCATGAACACCACCCGTCAAAAAAAGAAAATTGGAATTGTCACCGGCGGTGGAGACTGCCCCGGACTCAACGCAGTCATCCGGGCCATTGTTAAGGCCGCGGCCTGAAGGAATGGGAAAGCATTGGCATTCAAGGCGGTTATGATGGCCTGCTGTCTCCCATGAAAACCAGGCATTTGGCGCTCAGGGACATGGATGGCCTGCTGGGTCCGGGGCGGTACGATCTTGGGCACGGCCAGCAGCGGCGCGTTTCCGCCAAAACCGGACAGGGAAAGGCCCGGCTGATTGATTCTGACAGTCCTGGTCCGGGCCAGGGCCAATTTTGATCATGAACACCTGTCCGCCCTGGTGGCCATCGGCGGAGACGGCACCCTGACCGTGGCATTGCAGATGTTTGAGGCGGGATGGCCTGTGATCGGCGTTCCCAAAACCATTGACAATGATCTGGAAGCCACCCTCATGACCTTTGGGTTTGATACGGCCGCTCCTGCGCTGTAGATGCTTTAGACCGGCTTCACAGCACGGCCCAGAGTCATGACCGGGTCATGGTCTTAGAAGTCATGGGCCGGTATGCCGGATGGATCGCGGCCCAGGCAGGCCTGGCCGGCGGCGCCGATGTCATTCTGATCCCTGAAATTCCATTCCACTACGATGCAGTGTGCCGAAAAATAAATGCCCGGGAAGCGGAAGGGAAACACTTCACTATCGTGATTGTGGCGGAAGGGGCCGCACCGGCCGGACAAGATCGTATTTCTATTGAACCGGAAAAGGAAAACCGGGAACTCCGTCTGGGCGGTATCGGGCAGCGGGTGGCCGAAGAAATCCAGACCCGGACCCAGAAAGAATCCCGGTGCGTGGTGCTGGGGCACCTGCAGCGGGCGGCACCCCGACTCAGTTCGACCGCCAGTTATGCACCCGGTTCGGAGTCTATGCGGTCCAGATGATCGCCAAAAAACAGTTCGGTATGATGGCGGCCCTGACCGGGACGGGCATCGCGCCGGTCCCTCTGGCCGATGCCGTAAACCGGATCCGCACCGTTCCCGAAGACGGGGAGCTGGTCATGACGGCGCGGGCCCTGGGCATCAGCTTCGGAGACGGTTAAGCCTTTCAAGGTCTTTCAGGGAACAATCCAGACCGCACAATCCGATACACACCCAATGATCTGACGGGACACCGATCCCATGAAAAAGGATTTGTTGATCCCCCGCCGGCCAATAACCAGCGTGGTGAATTTGTTTTTTTCCGCATACGCCACCACATCTTGTCCGATGCGGCGGGAACCTTCCAGGGTGTGAATGTTCATCTGATCCTTTGTGAGCCCCAGCTGTTCGAATTTTTCCATGGCTTTGGGGTAGAACAGATCCACACAGGCCCTGTCTTTCTTTTCAATAATATGAACGAATTCCGGGTCCGCCTCCAAGTCAATTTCACAATAGTTGCGGGCTGTGTTGGTCACATGGATCAGGGTCACATGGATCTCTTTATTTTCCGATACCATGAATCCCACATGATCCACCGCCCTCAACGCATCTTCAGACCCGTCAATGGCCACCAGAACCTTCTCGGACAAATCCTGCCGGACATCTTTGCTCACCATCCACACAGGAATCACCTGGGACCGCTCTAAAATGGCATCAGAAACACTGGTGTCGAAAAATTTCTGAATTCCTGACACACCGCGCCGACCCACCACAATGGCATCCATCATGTTTTCTGGCATATTCAATCACATCTTGGGCCAGCCCCAGCTCTCTGGGCCGGGTCAGAAGACGGATCCGGTCTCAGGAAACCGGCATCTGTCATTTCCGATTTGAGCTCATTCAGAATCTTCATTGCCGCTGCCTCATTTTTTTCAAAGCCTTGTTCATTCTGGGTGCGGACATGCATGTCCCTGGCAGCCTCTTCCTTAAGATACAAAGAAACCGGGGCCTGCACATGAAACAGCACGCAATGCAGTTCCCTGACAAACGAGGACACCCGGGCCGCATATCTGACGGCCTGCACCGATGTCCGGGAACCATCCACGGGAATGAGAATCTGTTTTTCCATAACAAGCTCCTTTATTCAAAAAAGATAGGTTACCATACCCCTGGCCGGGGTTCTCGGTCAAGTCAAGAATGCCACTGGATTTTTTCTTGCCACAGCCAGCAGATATGATATGGTACCGGATTGAGTTTATTATTTACAGGAACCGATGCCATGCTGCTGAAGATAAATCCGGACAATCCCCAGGAAAGACTGATTTCACAGGTTGTAGGAATCCTTGAAAAGGAGGCATCATCGCCTATCCCACTGATACATTTTACGGTATCGGATGCGATATCATGAACAAAAAAGCCATTGAACAGGTGTATGCCATCAAACAGCGCGATCCAAAAAACCGTTCAGTTTTATCTGTCCGGACCTGAAAGACATCGCCACTTATGCCAAGGTGTCCAACATCGCCTACCGGAATATGAAACGGCTGTTGCCCGGTCCTTATACCTTTGTGCTGCCGGGATCCAGAATGGTTCCCAAAATCATGCTCACCAACCGAAAAACAGCCGGCATCCGGGTACCGGACCACAAAATCTCCCTGGCCCTGGCTTTGGGACTGGGTAACCCCATCATCTCCACATCCGCCACAGATCCCAAAGGCAAGGTCTTTCAGGATCCCTCACTGCTTCATGATTATTTCGGTCCCCGTCTGGATATAGTCATTGACGGGGGACCGGTTCCCGGAACCCCCTCCTCGGTGATCTCGCTATTGGATGATGTACCGGAGATTATCCGCCACGGCGCCGGAGATATCGAGGTCTTTGAATAAGGTCCGGGTCATTTTCCGCATAATGGATATGGGGGTGTCCTTCGGATACACCGGCACCGGTTTTTCTTCCATGCCAGCCAGTTCGGCGGCCCAGGCCACAGCATCCTCCAGGTTTCCCGTGCGGTCGATCAGTTTCAGATTCAAAGCGGTCTGACCGGTATACACCCGGCCGTCCGCCAGCTTGGCCAGGGCTTCTTCCGGCATATCCCGGGCAAATGCCATATCAGCCACAAACTGCTGGTGGAGCTCATCCACCATCTGTTGAAGCAGTTGTTTTTCGTTTTTCCAAGTTCCCGGAACGGAGATCCGAGATCCTTAAACTCACCGCTTTTGATGACCACCGGTGCAATACCGATTTCTGAACCAGATCCGTCAGGTTGAGATGATTCATGATCACCCCGATGCTACCGGTAATGGTACCCGGATTGGCAACGATGGCCTGGGCCCCGGCAGCGACATAATATCCACCGGACGCGGCCACGGCCCCCAGGGATGCGATCACGGTTTTGACCGGCCGGGTTTTCACCACTTCACGGAAAATTTCCTGGGACGGCCCCACTCCTCCTCCGGGGCTGTCCACCCGGATCACAATGGCTTTGATGGCATCATCGTCCCGGAATGTTTTAATATTTTCAATCACCTGCCTGGAAGAGACAATCGGCCCAGTCACCTCAACGATACCGATGTTGCCCGGTTGTTCCTGAAACGTTATGGCTGAGCCGGCCATCAACCGGGTAACGGAAAACACCACCAGCAATCCGCCCACGCAGACAACCGTGGCACAGACTGCCAGTATCAGCAAAAAAAATAGGACCGGATGACGTCGTGAAAACATGAATTCAGACTCCTTTTTTTAAATCTTACACAACCTACAGATGCCACATGCACAAAGGGCCGGGCAAAAAAATTTTACCCGGCCCTTTATCATTTTATTCTAAGGTATTGCAGAACTAAAAGACAGTGATAAGTCTATTTGTCTTTTTTGTTTTCCTGAGCTTTTGTTGGCTTCGATCTGTTCCTGAATGTTGCTGCGCAGGATTTCTCCAAAGGAAGACGTGGCCGGTTTCAGGTTCTTGGCAAATTCCTCCAGATATCTGTCATCATCATCGTCTTCCAGCCGTTTGATGGACAAACCGATACGGCGCTCTTCCGAATTGATGTTCATGACCTTGGCGGTGATGCTGTCGCCCACCTGGTAATGATCCTTGGGGCTTTTCACATTTTCTTTACTGATCTCAGACACATGCACCAGGCCTTCGATCCCTTCTTCCAGTTCCACAAATACGCCGAAGTCCGTAAGGTTGGTGATGACCCCGGAGATTTCCGTGCCCACTTCGTACCGCTGGGCTACGGTTTCCCAAGGATCGGCCTGGGTCTGTTTGATACCCAGGGAAAACCGTTCGTTGGCTTTGTCTATATCCAGAACCACGGCCTGAATGGTATCGCCTTTTTTGTACACCTCGGACGGATGCTTGATCCGTTTTGTCCATGAAATATCGGAAATATGGACCAGCCCGTCAATGTCGTCATCAATACCGACGAACAGGCCGAATTCTGTGATATTTTTGATCTTGCCCTCGATGATGGTGCCTACCGGGTATTTCTGGGAGATCACTTCCCAGGGATTTTCCTGGGTCTGTTTGATGCCCAGAGAAATTCGCCGGTTATCTGGTTTAAGGTCCAGTACCACAGCCTCGATTTCCTCGCCCACGGAAACCATTTGGGACGGATGCCGGATTTTACGGGTCCAGGACATTTCACTGACATGGATGAGGCCTTCCACCCCTTCCTCCAGTTCAATAAACGCACCGTAATCGGTCAGGCTCACCACTTTTCCGGTGATTTTCGAACCAATGGGGTATTTTTCCTCCGCCGTGGTCCAGGGATCCGGCGTCAGCTGCTTCATGCCCAAAGACACACGCTCCTTTCGAAATCATAGGACAAAATTTTGACTGTGATTTTGTCGCCCACTGAGTAAAGTTCTGACGGATGCTTGACACGGCCCCAGGAAATGTCGGTGATATGCAGCAAACCGTCCACACCGCCCAGATCCACGAAAATCCCGTATTCCGTGATATTCTTGACAATCCCTTCCATGACCTTGTCGTTTTCAATGGCTTCCAGGGTAGCGGCCCGCAGTTTTCCCGTTCCGCTTCCAGCAGAACCCTCCGGGACAAGACAATGTTATTGCGCCGTTTGTTGTACTTCAGAATTTTGAATTCATAAGTCTTGTTGACCATCTCATCCATGTTCCGGATGGGGCGCAGATCCGCCTGGGATCCGGGCAAAAATGCCTGAAGGCCAATGTCAACGGAAAATCCGCCTTTGACCCGGTTGGTGATGACACCCTCAATGGTACCATCGGCATCATAGATATCCTTGATGGCATCCCACACCTTGACCTTTTTGGCCTTGTCCCGGGACAGAAGCACGGTTTCCTCTTCTTCATCCCACACTTCAATCATGACCTCAAACTGGTCACCGACTTTGACATTGACATTGCCTTTCTCATCAATGAATTCCTGAATAGAGATCCGGCCTTCCGATTTATATCCCACATCAACCAGGACCATGTCCCGGCCCACGGAGATGACCGTCCCTGTGACGACCTGCCCCTCCTCAAATTTCTTGAGGCTGGATTCATAGATACCCAGTAACTCTTCCATGGTTTCTTCACCGGTGATTTCCGTTTCCGGTGACAGGGCATTCACTTCTTCGGGTGCACTGGATTCTTCTTCTGTGTCCAATTCCGTTTCCCGGGCCTCGATGTCCACGTCCTGTGTCTCTAATTCTTCAGTATTCATTTCCTGGTTTTCGTTCTCTTCAGCAATGTGGTTCATTAATAATAATCCCCTAATCGAATTTAGTTACCCGCATCCCTGGGCGGTCAGACCGGCTCAAAGAATGTGAGTACAATTTATCTTTATAGCAATCAGTAAATAAAAAATCAATAAAATAATCAATCTGTCTGTTGATTCTAAAGATACTTGCGCATCTCCTCCACCACCTGGGGGGCTGTCAGCTGGGAAGAATCGATGAGAATAGCATCGTGAGCGGGTTTCAAGGGTGCCTGGGCACGCCGGGAATCCTGTTCATCCCGGGCTGCCATATCCGCCTGGATCCGGGACAGGTCTTTTTCAGAATCCGGCATTTCGTCATATCGGCGGCGGGCCCGGACCGTTAAATCCGCCACCAGAAAGAACTTGACCGTGGCGTCAGGAAAACCACTGTGCCCATGTCCCGGCCTTCAAACACCGCATCCTGCTTCCGGGCGATCCGGCGCTGGATTTCCAGAAGGGCGGCCCGGACCGGTGGTCTGGCTGAGGAGGCAGATGCAAGCATGGTGATTTCAGGAGTGCGGATAAAAGAAGTGATATCCCGGCCCGAGGATAAAATCCGCATTTCCTCATTTTCAAGCATCACATTCAGATCCAACCGGGATAAAAAACCCGTGAGATCTTCATCGTTTTTCCAGGAGATCTGCTGCCTGTGGATTTCAAAAGCCACCGCCCGGTACAAGGCCCCTGTGTCCACCCGGACACAGCCAAGTTTTTTTGCCAGCAGGCGGCTGACCGTTGTTTTACCGGCACCGGCCGGCCCGTCAATGGTTATGATTCGAAAGGTCATGACAGCTCCGTTTTCAATGCAGCGATACAGGCCTGATTTTCTTCAGGGATACCGGCATTGATCCGCAAAAGGTATCAAATCCGTACGATTTCATGGAACGGACAATCACGCCGTGATACAGCAGCCGGGTGAACAATTCCGTAGCATCGGTTTTGACATCCACCATCAGAAAATTGGCCTGGGTGGGCAATGGGTCCAGCCCCAGACCGGACAGTTCCTGGGTTAGATAGTCGATTCCCTCATGAACCGTATGGATGCTTTTTTCAAAAAGTCCTGATCTGAAAGGGCGGCTTCCGCCGCCACCTGGGCCAGCCCGTTGACATTGAAAGGCTGGCGGATCCGGTTCAGAATCTCTGCCACCTCCCGGTCCATGATCCCGTAACCGATCCTGAAGCCAGCCAGGCCATAAGCTTTGGAAAAGGTCCTCAATGTCACGATCCGGGGATCAGCCAGAGGATTTTTCAGCGAATTGTACACGGTCTTTTCCCGAACGAATTCCATATAAGCTTCATCCACCACGATCAGGACATCCGGGGGGACCTGCTTCAAAAAGGTGGCAAATGCATTCTCTGTCACGATGCTGCCTGTCGGGTTGAACGGATTGGTGACAAACACAAGTCTTGTTTTGGCAGAGATTTTTCCATGCATGGCTGCCAACGGGGTGTCAAACCCGGAAAGGGGCACCATCACCGGAATCCCTTTGGCGGTTTTCACGCAGATCTCATACATGAGAAATGAAGGCAGGGGCATCATCGCCTGATCCCCGGGATTCAGATACGCATGGGCCAGCAAGGCGATCAGGTCATCCGATCCGTTTCCCAAAACGATATTTTCGGGTGTTACTTTGTGATACCGGGCCAGTTCCCGGCACAGGTCATGGGCCACCGGTTCCGGATACCGGTTCATGCCATGCAGGTTTTTCATCACTGCTTGCGTGACCAGCGGCGAAAATCCCAGCGGATTTTCATTGGAGGCCAATTTTACCGCCGAGTGAATATTGAATTCCCGTTCAAGTGCCTTTAGCGGCTTGCCAGCCTCATAAGGCTTCAGGGATGCGATGGAATCACTGATTTTGAACAACATGGACAGATTTCCTTCCCTAAAAAACAAATAAAAACAAATTAATGGTTGCAGTCAGGCATCCACATAGTTAGGATTTGGTCGTTTGTCAATGATAACCTGTAACACGAACTGATTCTGTGGAGAAACCTATGCAGCCTTGTGTCACCATCGGACTGGAAAACCTGGAACATGGTTTTTTATCACTGCTCAAAGACCGGCGCCTGGGCCTGCTTGCCAATCCCGCATCTGTGGACTTCCGGTTTTATCATGCGGTCCGTATATTCCAGAATCTGCTTCCCGGTCATCTGACCGCCCTGTTTTCTCCCCAGCACGGATTTCATGCGGAAAACAGGACAACATGATTGAATCCCCCACGGCCGGGAACCGGAGATGGATATCCCGATATACAGCCTCTACAGCCACACCCGGATTCCGACAGCACAGATGTTTGACCATATCGACACGCTGGTGGTGGACATTCAGGATGTGGGGACCCGGGTCTACACCTTTATCTACACGATTTCCTACTGCATGGAAGTGGCGGCCCAAACCGGAAAACCCGTGGTTGTTCTTGACCGGCCCAACCCCATCGGCGGGAACCAGGTCGCCGGCAACGTTCTAAGACCGGAATTTGCTTCGTTTGTGGGCCGGTTTCCCATTCCCATACGTCATGGCATGACTGTCGGAGAAATTTGCCGGTTTTTCAACCAGACCTTTCGGATCGGGTGCGACCTGACCGTCGTGCCCATGTCCGGGTGGGAGCGGAATATGTACTGGCATGACACCGGACGGGCCTGGATTCCCCCTCGCCCAACCTGCCCACACCGCTGTCCTGCATGGTTTATCCGGGTCAGGTGATCTTTGAAGGAACCAATATCAGTGAAGGACGCGGCACCACCCTGCCTTTTGAGCAATTCGGAGCCCCGTTTCTGGACACGGCCGCCATGGCGCCCATATTGAATCGGGACGTGCCGGGAGCATTTTTCAGGCCGGTATGCTTTCAGCCCACTTCCGGCAAGTGGCAGGATCAGGTCTGCAAAGGATTTCACATCCATGTCACGGACAGAAACCGGTTTGACCCCTATACCGCTTCCCTGTTGGCATTACAGATGATCATCAGGCACCATCCGGAAGCCGTGGCTTTTAAACCGCCCCCGTATGAATATGAATACGACCGTCTTCCGCTGGACCTGATCATTGGGGATGCCTCCATCCGCAATGATCTTTGCTCATTGAAGGACATCACTGAAATCAGGAATCAGTGGAAATCCGAAGTGGAAACATTTAAAACCGATTCACAGACCTGTTACCTTTATAAATAACCGTGCGAGACACTCTTTAAAACAACATATCCGGCCCGCAGGTCCGCCGGATACAAACGGGCATAAAAAAGGGCCGGTCTGAAACTGGCCCTTCTGATATTCGAACAGAGCAAACCGGTTCATCTGAACCGCCTGAATTATTTTTTCTTGAGTTCGTTCAGTTCTTTTCCAGTTCGGCGATCCGCGATTGATCTTCTGCAGGGGCTTCTTTGCCTTCTTTGTTCTTCCACGAATCCTTGAGTTCATCAAATCCCAGATACAATGCAAGCCCCCCGCCCAGCAGCAGAACCGGCGGAATACACCCAGCCAGCAGATTCAAAAAATGACCAAACCACACTGCCAGTCCAACCACACCGAGAAGCACTGCAATTGCACCGCCGATCAACGTTTTCATAATTAACTCCTCCTTGTTTTTTTTCACCACCCGAAATGGGTCACACAAAAAAAGCTTTCTTGTTAACAGTTTTTGAAAAATACCACAGGACCATTGATATATCAAGGCCATTTTGGCAGTGGGCCCCCTTGGTTTTCAACAATCATATTGCCTTTAAAGGTCAGGTCTGGTACTAGATACCGGTTGGATATCACACTGTTGTAAAGCTATAACCATATAGGGATCATCCATGCACCTTTTCCAGTTTTTCAAAACCCTGATCCCCCGGATCAGGGGCAGGATACGCTGTACCATTCATTACCTGCTGGGAGACACGTCTGATTACTTCACCAATCTCTATCCAGGCAATCACAGCTATGTGACCCGGAAAATAATGAACCGCCTGGCACAAAAAGTCCATTTAGATGATCACAATCTGGAAAAAATACAGGCGATAGACAAAAACTCATGTATCATATATGCCAGCAAAAACAAAAGGTTATTTGACTTTCTGTATTTCCATACGCACCTCAAAAACCTGGATCTGCCCTACCCGGAATTGGGGTTTGACCTGCATTTCTTTTTTCTGCTGCCCGCAAAACGGGTGTTGCGGACCTGGCTGTCCCATCTGGATTATTTTTGTCATCATTTCACTTTCAAGGATTTCTACAAGTCCGGGTATGCGTTTCAGGAGCTGTACTCCGGGACATCCGGGTTTGTGCATCTGATTGAAGAAGATGATTTCTACAACCGGTTCATCCGGGCCACCCCGGATCCGCTGTATCATCTGATTGAATATCAGAAGCACATGAAACGCCCGCTGATTATCATCCCGGAAGACATCATCTATGTGACCAAACCCATGCACAAAAATCCTGGCCTGGGCGAAATTCTGTTCGGAACCAATGAAAAGCCCGGTTGGTTGAAACGGATGACGATTCTTTTGCGCCATCCGGAAAAGATCCGGGTGGAACTGGCTCGCCCCGTGAATCTCAAAGATTTTCTTTCCAGACCAGACATTGAACGCCTGGATTCTGAATTCCAGACCCATCGGCTCAGAAGCTATCTGGTGGATATCCTGAACCGGCAGCGAAAAGCATTACCGGACCGGTGCTCAAATCGCGCCAGGAAATCACTGAAGATATTCTGACCCGTCAGTCTCTCAGGGAATTTCTGGCGGAATATGCCGCAGAAAAAAATATTTCATTGAAAAAAACCAACAAAAAAGCAGCCGCCTATATCAATGAAATCGCGGCCAACTACAACCTGCGGATCATCAATCTGGGCAACTGGATTCTGACCTGGATCTTCAACAACATTTTCGAAGGTCTGGTGGTGGACCAGAAACAGATCAACCGAATGCGTGAAAAATACACCGAAGCCCCCTTGATCCTGGTTCCCTGCCACAAAAGCCATCTGGATTATCTGCTGCTGCCCTATGTCATGTTTCGAAACAACATGCCCTGCCCCCATATTGCAGCCGGGAAAAATCTGTCTTTCTGGCCGTTGGGCCCCCTTTTCAGAGGCGGAGGGGCATTTTTCCTGAGACGGACCTTCAAAGGGGCCAGGCTGTACAGCAAAATTTTTGCTGCATACCTGGAAAAATTGCTGTATGAAGGATTCAATATCAAAATTTTCATCGAAGGAGGCCGGAGCCGCACCGGCAAACTGCTGACTCCCCGGCCAGGTGGAATGGGCATGATTATTAAAGCGTTCCTGAACGGAGCCTGTGATAACCTGTATTTTGTGCCCATATTTGTCGGGTATGACCGGGTCCTGGAGGAAGATGCCTATCTCAAAGAAATCGAAGGTGGCAGTAAAAGCCCGGAAACCCTGAAAAGGATTGATCAGTACCCGCAAATTTCTGAAAAAAAAATATGGCAAAGTCTACATCCGGTTTGATGAACCCATTTCCATCAAATCCTATATGCACAGCAAACACATGAATCCCTCCCGGGCCACCAATGAAGAATTCATGACGTTTGTCAAAAAATTTAGTTATAAACTGATGGCAGCCATTAACCGGCAGGCGGTAGCCACCCCCCATGGCATTATTGCCAGCGCTATTTTGAACGGTCACAAAAACAGTTTTTCAAAAGGACAGATGATCGAGCGGGCCAATACCTATCTCAACATCCTGATGAACGACAAGGTGGAACTGTCTGAAACCCTGCTTCTGGATCTGGACAATACTTACAACACCGTGATTCACAATTTTCTGTCCAGAAATTTCATAGAACTGGTGGATGAAGATGAAGAGGACGTCACCGATGACACCTACTTTATCGTCAAGCACAACAAACGCGCAATTTTGGATTATTACAAAAATTCCGTGATCTCTTTTTTTGTTCCGGCCGCCTATACGGCTGTGGCAATTCTGGAAGTGGACCGTTTCAAATTTGCACTGCCGGACCTGGTCAGGCGATACCGGTTTTTAGACAAACTGTTTCACGATGAGTTCTTCAACGACGAGGAGACCACTTGTGAAGAATACATTTCCAACTGCATCAAAGGGTTTATCAACGAAGGGATTCTGGTGCCGGATCCTGACCGCATGGATATGCTCAACCTGACATCCCGGGGCTGCGCAGACTCAAATGGTTTGCCGCATTCATGCTGCCGTTTCTAGAATCCTATGAAACGGCACTGCTCTTCTTTGAAAAAGAAAAAAAAGTACCCCAGGATGAGAAAGAAACTGGCCAAAAAAATCCATGCCCACGGGATCCGGCTGTACAAGCGCAAACAGGTAACCCTGAAAGAGTCCCTGTCCCCTGATCAACTACCGGAATGCGGCCCGTTTCTTCGCCCGGAATGGCATCAGTGGATCTGAAGACCAGATTCAGATCGATTACTACAAACAGATCATCACCCGGTTGATCCGGGTGATCGCTTCCTGATCACTGATAATGAATGCACTGATTCTGGCAGCCGGATTCGGAACCAGACTGCTTCCCTATACCCGAAGCCTGCCCAAGCCCCTGTTCACCCTGGGAGGAATTCCGGCTCTCAAGCATACCATTGACCGGTTAACGGCATGCGGGTGCCGGCGGATTCTGATCAACACCCACCATCTGTCGCATCAGATCACTGATTTCTCTCATCGTTGAACTCCGGCCCGGATGTGGAGATCCGTGAAAAGCATGAACCCCTGATTCTGGGCACGGGTGGCGCCATTGCCAATGTCAGAAAACACATGGAAGACAGCAGCTTTTTGTCATCAACAGCGATGTGGTGACCGATATCGATTTGACTGAGATCTGGCAATTTCATCTGGAAACCGGCTCTGGCCACCCTGGTGCTCCATGACCGGAAAGACCTGAACCAAGTGACCATGGATCCGGATGCCTGGATCACCGGTTTCCGTAATCCTGGCCGGGGACTGGCGTTCACCGGCATTCAGGTGCTGTCTCCGAAAATCTTTGACCATCTGCCTGATGAGACGGTATTTTCCAGTATCGACTGGTATACGCGACTGTGCTCATCCAGACAGGTCAAGGCGTATGTGGCCAGAGACCTTTTCTGGGAAGATATCGGCACCATCAGGACCTATTCCCGAACGGCAAGGGCCTGGGTCGGTGCCTCTGCCCTGGATATCCCGGTCAGGCACCTGGACGTCCAGCCCCTTTCCGGAGACGGTTCGGACCGATCATGGTTCCGGGCAATGCCGGCCCATGATGGCTCCAAATCATTTTCTCCAGTGGGCAGCCGGAAATCCGCAGTGGTCTGCGATCACGGCATCTCTCTTTCGGGAACAGACCACCGTGCCCAGGTGAATGCCTTTATCACCATCGGCAATCACTTGGACCGTCAAGGCATTGCGGTTCCCCGGATACTGGCCCATGATGCTCTGGCCGGAGTGGTGGCGGTCCAGGACCTGGGTAGCACCCACCTGTCGGATGCCGTGAAACAGACATCCGACAACACGGAGATCAACGCCCTTTACCGGAAGGTGATAGACCGGCTGATCCGGTTCTCACAAAAGGGGCTGAGGCGTTTGACCTGTCCTGGACCTGCCAAACCGCCTATTATTCAAAGCCGCTGATCCTGGAAAAAGAATGCCGGTATTTTGTGGAGGCCTTTGTCCGGGGCTATCTGGGAAAAAAACATTGACTTTGACGCATTGGAACATGAATTTGAACTGATTGCCGACCACGCCCTGGCCGGCGGCATGCAGGGTTTAATGCACCGGGACTGCCAGTCCAGAAATATCATGATCCACAACAATGAGCCGTTTTTTATTGATTTTCAGGCTGCCCGGCTGGGGCCACTGCAGTATGACCTGGCTTCCTTGTTGATCGATCCTTATGTGATGCTGCCCAGACCGGTTCAGACAGACCTGCTTGCGTATGCAATGGACCGGTTGGACATGGTATCCCTGGACAGCCGGCAGCGGTTTGTCCAAAGCTTTGACTATTGTTCTTTAACCCGGAACCTTCAAATACTCGGGGCATTCGCATATTTGAGCCAGGTCAAAAATAAAGGATGGTTTGAAACCTTTATCCCGCCGGCGACCGCATCCCTGAAACACTGGGTCAGGACCAGGGCACCCGAGAGCCTGCGCCGCTTTACAAAACTGGTTATGTGCCTGTAGGAGAAAGTACCATGGAAAAATTCCTGTGATGATCAACGGGCTGCCTGGCAACGTGGCATCGGCCATGGCCCGGGCCGCCTTGTCTGATCCCCGTTTCAGCTCATTCCCGCGTCCATTGACCGGCCCGGATATCCCGGATGACAGTGTACGGATCGACGGTATCCATGTCACACTGATCCAGCCGGGAGAGCGGGAAACCGCAATTTCGAAACTTCAGCAACAGTTCCGGGATATTACCGTTATTGACTATACCCACCCGTCTGCCGTCAATGCCAATGCCCGGTTTTACATCCGGCACCGACTTCCCTTTGTCATGGGAACCACCGGCGGAGACCGGCAGGCCCTGGAAACAGATGTGTCTGAAGGGGCGGTTCCAGCGGTGATTGCGCCCAACATGGCCAAACAGATCGTCGGGTTTCAGGCCATGATGGCATTTGCCGCCGACCAGTTCCCAGGCCTATTCACCGGCTACACCCTTGACATCAAGGAAAGCCACCAACAGGGAAAGGCGGACACATCCGGTACAGCCAAAGCCATGGTAAGATATTTCAACCGTCTGGGCGTCGATTTCCAACCGGAACAGATCCAGCAGATCAGGGACCCTGAAATCCAGAAAAACGTGTGGCATGTTCCAGAGCAATATCTGACCGGACACGGTTGGCACACCTATACCCTGACCGCACCGGATGGAACCGCCCTGTTTGAATTCAAGCACAATATCAACGGCCGGCGGATCTATGTGGAAGGCACGTTCGATGCGGTGGTGTTTTTGAAAAAGCAGATGGCTGATTCTCAGGGAACCGGACGGGTGTTCACCATGATGGATGTGCTGAATGCTTTGGAGTAACTCATGGCGACCATAAAAACGTCCCACAAACTGTTACTGGCCTTTCTGGGACTGGTTTATCTGATTTCGCCGGTGGACCTGATTCCCGAATTTCTGGTCCCGGTCCTGGGATGGGTGGATGACGGAGTGGTTGTATACGCCATTTATCATTTGATCCGCTACAACCGGCTTCCCTGGAACCTTTTTTCAAAAACGGAACAAACCATGACCCGGTTTCTCACAGCCGCCGATACCCGGTATGAGATCCGCCGGTACCGGTACGGCAGACAAAACCGGCCGGTACTGGTGTTTCTTCATGAAGGCCTGGGCTGTGTCGAGATGTGGAAAACTTTCCCGAACGTCTGGCCGAGCTGACCGACTGCGATGCATTTGTTTTTCCCGTTCAGGGTATGGTGAATCGGATCCTAACCCATTGCCCTGGAAACTCAATTTCATGCACACTCAGGCGGTAAATGTATTGCCGGCCATACTGGCTGAGGCACACATTGACACCTATATTTTGATCGGACACTCTGACGGCGGATCCATCGCCCTGATTCATGCAGGCGCCCGGCATGGCGCCCGCGGATTGAAGGCTGTGATCACGGAAGCAGCCCATGTGTTCTGCGAACCTGTCACCTTAGGTTCCATCCGATCCGCACGCACTGCCTTTGAGTCTGGCCGTCTCAGGGAAAAACTGACCCGATATCATGGCTGCAACACAGACAACGCTTTTTGGGGATGGAACCGGGCCTGGCTCAACCCGAAATTTGTATACTGGGACATTCAAAAATTTCTACCCCGCATCCAGGTCCCGGTTCTGGCCGTCCAGGGTGCGGCAGATCCTTACGGAACCGCGGCCCAGCTGGCAGCCATCCAGGAAAAACCGGCCAGTGCGAGGCCTGGCTTATTCCGGACTGCGGCCATGCCCCTCATGTCGAACAACCGAGCCGGGTCCTGACACACATGGCCGACTTCATTCAGACCCATCTGGAATAATGAGTCGCCGGCATTGACAAATCACGGCTTCTCTGGGATATAACCCCATTTACCTGCAACTGTTTAAAAAGGAAATACAGTGTGACCGGTATCAGCGAAATTCTGGTTCTGATTCTTTTGATATCCGGCATCCTGATTTTACCCAGGGTGCTCAAACCCCAGTCAACCGACACTCCCAGGAGAAAAATTGCCCGGTTATCCTGGAAAAAAAGGGCCGCCATAGTGGCCTCGGTGCTGTACCCCACCTCTGCCGCATTGGCGATCAAGCCCTGGGCAGGACCTTGGCTGCGCTTTGCAATTATCGGCCTGGTGCCGGTGATTCTGTCTTGGGCTGTTTACTGGATAGCGGTGGCCCCGAAAAAATAAATGGATCCAAAGCGGCAGTCGGATATGCCGTCCTGACAAAAAAATGGCCCGGTTCTGACTTTCAGAGCCGGGCCGGTGATTATCTACCAATCAAATGCCTTTGATTTCAATTTCAGTGGCTGCTTCCTGAATCATTCATGGTATCCATGGCCGCCTTAACAATGCAGTAGGTCATTCCAGCCCCCAGAATTCCAATGGCATACCAGAAGCCGCCGAAAAACAGCAAGTGGCCGATGTCCCATACCCACTCAAAAATAAATGGAAACATAATTCTTCTCCTTTCCTAAGATTCCTGGGCCTTGGCCTGGTTCAATTCCAATTCCTGGGGAAATACCGGCAGATAGCGGTATGCAAACGCAATCAAGATGATCCCGTACGCCACCGGCAGAATGGTGGTGGCCACTTCCTGCCAGGATGGAATGTACAACGCCCAAGTATCAAAGGGCATCACCGGCACTGCCATGATCTGAAGCACCATGACCCAGCGGTTCAGAGACACGCCGATGACTGCCAGAACAATGGCGATCAGCCGGGTGGTAGGATTTTCCCGGGTAGACTTGTTGATCAGCAGAAGACCCGGAACAACGCCGCAGACAATGACTTCCGCCACCAGGATCCAGTATCCATAGAACCCGTTGTTGGTGTAGAAGTGACTCAGTTCGAAGCCCAGTCCCGGCGCGGTGTAATGTGCCCAGTACCAGGTATCGATGAGTTTGGCGATCATGTAGGTGACGATCATCCATCCGGAAATTTGGCCAACAGTTGAATCACATTGTCCTTGACCAGTTTTTGCCGGTCACCGTCTCGGTGACTCGGGTCACCAACAGCGTAAAGCACGGACCAAAGGCAGCAGCCGACCAAGTGAACAGGAAAAACGACCACGGCCAGATCAACAGGCCTTCACGGACGGCAAACGGCCGGCCGTACATCACTCCGGCCACCCCACCCAGCGATCCCTGGTGGAAAAAGGAAAGAACGCCCCGGTGGCGGCGAACACCGCCATGGTGCCGTGCATGTTGTGGGCCAGGTGGTGAAAAACGGCACTTTATTGAGCTGCCGATTTTCTAGAATATTGGGAATGAACTCAATGGTCAGCACCGCAAAGTAGCAGGACAGACAGAACGCCACTTCCGTGAGCATGGAATGCACGTTGGCGTGCCAGAAAATGAACCATCCTCTCAGGGGCTGGCCGATATCGATGGCCAGAATCAACAGGGCCGAACTGTAGCAAATAAACCCGATGATCACGGCAAAGTTAATAATGTTTTGAGTTCATCCACCTTGAATATATATTTGAGCAGACCGGTGAAAAATGCGCCACCGCCCAGGGCGATGACAGCCAAATCAGCCCAGATCCACAGGGCAAACCCGTAATAGTCGTTCATGTTGGTCTGGTTCAACCCCTTGAACCAGCACAGCAGCATGGCATAAACGCCCCAGAGCAGAACCGCTCCCACAATGGCGATCCCCAGCATGAATTTGGGGAATGAACACCGTTTTGCACCTTCAGGTATTAATGCAGCATCCATATTCAATTACTCCTCACATCGATTTTGGATTTTCTATTCATGGGAAGCCGCCCCATAGACGTTCTTCACTTTGTCCCACTCCCCGTCCAGATAGTGATCTCCCATTTTTCTCACCCATTCCCGCCCGGACATGTAATACACTTTGGGATTGGTTCCAAGCCGTTCCAGCAGCCGGAACACTTTGGGATTTCTGGATTTTCCCACCACATCTGGATTCAGCGGATCCGGATGGGGGTCGGGGTTTGACGATCTGATGAACCTTGTGAGAGGGGTTGTTCAAATCACCGAAACGATGGCGCCGGCCGGGCAGGCCGTGGTGCACGCGGTCTGATAATCCTCTTCCGGGATCTCCTCCGACCCGTTGACATAGGCTTTTTCCCGGGCCAGCTGATACCGGTGATAGCAAAACTGCATTTTTCCACCACACCCCGCATCCGCGGTGACACATTTGGACTTAAATATTTTTCCATGCCTTCAGGCCATACCGGATCCCACCAGTTAAAATACCGGGCATGGTAAGGGCAGGCCGCCATGCAGTATCGGCATCCGAAACACCGGGTATAAATCTGGGAAACAATCCCGGTATCATAGCCATAATCCGTGGCAGTGGCCGGACAGACCGAAACACAGGGGGAGTGCCCGTGATCGCCTTTGCCGCCGCAGTGCTGGCAGGGCCTGGGCAGATACGCCACTTCTACGTCCGGAAACGGTTTTCCGTTGGTCAGCCGGTAAACCCGCATCCAGGTGATGCTGTCCTTTTTATCGGACTCATCCTCCTTGAACGGCACATTGTTCTCGGACATGCAGGACACTGCGCAGGTGCCGCATCCGGTGCATTTGTCCAGATCGATCACCATGCCGTATTTATGAGCTTTTTATCGTGTATCATCAGACCTCTTTGAAAATTTATCCACATCCGTTTAGGCCTTGGAAATCCCGGCCTTGATACCGTAAGCGGCATCCATGCCTGAACCTGGCTCGATTTTGATGAAATCAATTCATTGATGTTCACCCTTTGCCCGACACATACCGGTTGTTCAGTGTGTGCCCAAGGCCCTTGACCATACCGATGACACCGGGCATGATCCCGTCGTTGAAATGCACCCGCACCGATACCGATCCCGCCGGGGTCGTCAGGGTAACAAATCCGCCGTCTTTCAAATTGCCGGCGGACTGGGGATTGATCTCCACAAACATATCCCTGCCTTTGATGATCCGGTCCGATACCGTTTTGATGGCAAACGGAGAGCCGCCGGCACGGCTGTCGGCACCCGGATATTGTCTATGGGAATCAAGTTGAATTCCTGATCACCTTCCGGCATGACGGTTGCCGGATTTTCCGCCAGAAAGCCGAAATCGGTCGTCACAGAACCGGCCGGGGGACGATCCATCAACGTCACATAGCCGTCTTTGGACAAAGGGTTCCAGATGTCGCCGGCCACTTGTTTGAGACAGTTCTCGTAATCGTTCCATTCAAAACTTTCCGCCACTGTCCCGTTCAGGGATTTGGCCATGGCGATCACGACATCGCCCGGGCTGCGGGTTTCAAACACCGGCTTCACCATGGGTCTGGAAAGTCCCACCACCGACGGTGCCAAACCGGCTCTTGCGGGGACATCTTCCATCCGCTCCAGATATGTGGATACCGGCAGAATCACATCCGAGGCCATGGCGGTTTCATCCAGGAACGATGTCACACAGACCTTGAACGGAATTTTCTCAAAGGCAGTCCGGACCCGGTCCGGATCATTCAGAGAAAAGCAGGGATTGGCATTGTAGACGATCAGGGCCTTTACCGGTGAATCTCCGGACTGATGGATCCGGGCCACCAGTTCCTGAACCGATGAGGCCAAAGATTTCACCGCAGCCCTTTTGCGCAGCATCATCCAGAACCGGCTGAGGAAAGGTCAGATAATCGGGCAGCGGTTTGACAAACGTCCCCCTTTTTGTTGATATTGCCGCTCAGGCAGTTAAGGCTGTGAACGGCTGCAAATTCCTTGAGACTCTGGGCGCCTTCACCGCGTCCTTTTCCGGGAAGAGCCACGGGCATCTTTGCTTTGGCAAACGCGATGGCAGTTTTCCGGATGTCCTCAGCATCGATGCCGGTGACCGCAGCGACTTTGTCCAGCGGATATTCTTTTTGTACCATGGCGGTGAACCGCATGAATCCGCCTTCAAACCCGCGGGCGAATCCCGGATCAAACAATTTTTCTTTCAGCAGAACGGCGCACATGCCCATGGCCAGATCCGCCTCGGTTCCGGGGATGATGGGAATCCACCTGTCGGCACCGGCTGCGGTGTTGGAAAGCCGGGGCTCAATCTGAACCAAGGTGGCTTCCCGCTGTTTCCGGCTGGCCATCGCCTGAATGCAGGCCACCGGCGACCCCCAACCGTCTATCAGTCCGGCCCCGAAACTCAAAATAAAGTCGGATTGACCAATATCGAATCCCAGGGTATGACCCGGGCCGTGAAGGATGGTTGCCGTTCGAACCAGCCAGGATTCCAGGTCCGGCATGGTCAGAAAATTAGCAGACCCGAATGCCGCCATGAAATGCTTGAACAGGCTGGCCACCGATCCCTGATCGGAATCAATGATACAGGCCAAAGTGTCTGTTTTTTCATCCGTTCGAAGTGTTCCCAGATTTCCGGCCACCGTTGCCAGGGCATCATCCCAGGAAACCGGTACAAACCGGCCATTGATTTTTTTCAATGGCGTTTTCACCCGGCTGGGATCATACAAGTACTGAAGTCCTGCGATACCGTGCATGCAGACTCCGCCCTCATTCACCGGATACTGTTCCAGTCCCTCAATTTTACGGGCCGGTTGTCGATTTTCCGCACCGAAATACCGCAGGCACCCGGGCACAGATGGCAGATGGACCGGTCAAAGGAATCTCTCCATCAGGAGGGACCGGGGTCCAGGGCCAGTTCTGGGTCCAGATGGAAAAATCATCCGTAAGCTTGGCTCCTACAGGGGAGACGGCAATACCTGCAACCGCACCGATTCCCAATCCCAAGAAGCTTCGTCTGTCAACTTTCATATATTACATCCTCTATAAAGTTTTGAATTCTTGTGTATGGTCTCTATTTGTGGCACTGGAAGCAATAGCCTTTATGGCCGGTTTCCTCTTTGTGACACACGGCGCAGTCATCCATTTTCATACTGTCCCAGGGATGTTTCTTGATTCCCCAGATGTTCTTTCCCCAGATATCCCGGCTGTAACCGGTGAGTCTGTTTTCCTCGTAGGGTCTGGACGTCCGGGTTTCCGCGATGGGGCCGTGACAGGCTTTGCAGTCCATTCCCGCAGCCTCGATATGTGCAGCATGGGAAAAGAACACACAATCCGGCTGCCTGGAATACACATGCCAGGGGACTTCCAGTTCTTTTGCCACAAATTCCGTCGCAAAAATGTCCTCGTCTTTTGTGTCTCCCATGGGCTCATCCGTATGGCAGTCCAGACAGGATACCAGCTTGGGGATGCCTGAAAACGTGCCGTCTTCCCGAAGATAGTGGCAGGAATCGCAGCTTCCGGTTTCCTGCACATGCAGCACATGATCGAAGTTAAAAGGTTGCTCGTGTTTGGAGTAGAGCAGTTTGGGGAACAAAAGCCAGCCGGACAGGAAGCATATCAGAAATGCCACAATAAAAAAATGACACCCAGCCCAAGGCCTGTGTCATTTTTCGGGTCTCCGGCAGTGCCTGCTGTCGCACCGTCCATGGAACCGTGTTCGGTTTTGTTGTCTATCTCACTCATGAAAACCCCATCCATGTTAAAAGTTGATATTACCGATATCCGCTTTGTCCAGGCGCTGCCGGGACATATATATTTTTGTATCCGGTGGGTCCCACCGGATACAATTAATCCTCGCACAGCACAATTCGCGTTAATCTATAGTAATATCTGAATTTCTTGTCAAGATAAAATGAGGTGGAAAACGGGATGGCAGACCGGTTGCTGCAACGAGTCATACAGACATGAACTGTCTGGCCGCAACCGGTATCAGACACAAATGATCAGCCGTAACTGTGAAGACCGGACAGCAGAAAGTTGACCCCGAAATAGGTAAACATCACCGCGATGAACCCAGTGATGGACACCAGGGCCAGATTCCGGCCATACCATCCTCTCATCATCCGCAGGTGCAGAAAAATGGCATACACGAACCAGGTGATCAGCGACCAGGTTTCCTTGGGATCCCAGGACCAATATTTCCCCCAGGCGGAATTGGCCCACACCGCACCGGTAATGATTCCGATGGTCAAAAACAAAAACCCGAACACCACCATCTGGTAAGTGAGTTCATCAATGATCGCTTCATCGGGCAACCGGGAGAAAAAAGCGTTTTTTCCGGGCTGTTTCCGTTTGACAAAATAGGTGAGGCTGAGTCCGAACGCCAGGGCGAAACCGGCATATCCCAGAAAACAGGTGACCACATGGGCAATGAGCCAGTTACTTTTCAAGGCGGGAATTAATGGATTGATCTTGGCACTGATGCTTGGGTCAAACGATGCATAGGCAATGGCCAGAAATATCAAAGGAGACACAAAACGCCGAATCCCTGTTCCCTGTATTTAATCTCCACATAGAGATACAGCACCGCCATGGTCCAGGAAAAAAAATCAGGGATTCATACATATTGGAAAACGGGGCCCGGCCGATTCCCATCTGATACGATTCCACCCACCGAAGGCCGATACCTACCGTATTGGCCAGAAGTCCTGTCGCCAGCACGTAAAAACCGGCCATGGCAAACAGTTTCTTTTTAAAGGCAAAGGCCCCGACATAACACACGGTTGCCAGACCGTACAAAAAAAGTGGTTGAAGACAACGCAAATGCACTGTTCATTACCGATCACCCTTGTTTATTAAATTATCCAGATGAGCCGCCATCTGTTTGAGTTTCAATGTCATGCTCCGGGGGTTGCGGCTGGTTTTGCCGGACAGAACCAGCCGGGTCTGCCCGTTATCCTCCGGTACAACGGCCAGAAGCACTGACTGATGAGACATGAAAAAAGTGACCCAGCATCCCAGGATCATCAGAATGAACCCGGCGTATACATACCAGACGCCAGGATCCCTGGTGACCTGAAGCCCGGGATAGTACCGCTTCTCAAAATCTTCGGCAACAAATACGAACCGGCCCTTTCGCATTTTATCAAATGTGGGAAATCTCATCGGCATCCCGATCTGGAAACCGGTTTCCCCGGCCAGGGTCACCAGCCCGAAAAAGGTTTCCCCCAGGTCACGCCCCTGGAATTCGAAATGGGGAAGAAACCCCTGAAGCGTGAACTGCCCTGCCCCATCCGGCAGATCGACTGTTTCGCCGATTCGGATTTCCCGGCTGACTTCCGATCCCGTGGTATTGTCGACCATGCGCATCCCCACCTGATCCGGGGTGGCCGTTCCGTAAGAAGATAGAAAAATGTTGATCCCCTTGTACCGCAGCGGGTGGTTGACCCGAATATCCGTGGTCAGACTTTCCTGTCCGTCTTCGATGATGGTGAGGCTGGACCGGAACTCTTCAGGGCACCGGAGTCATAAAACGACACCTCGAATTCATTGCACCGGATGATGAAATCCAGATCAATGGGGGCTCTGGTTTTACTCTCAAACACCCGGCCTGTCTGATCGCCTTCATCGATCCGCACACTGGCCTTGAATCCGAACACCGCACCGATCAGCGCTCCGGCCAGAAGCAGCAGCACACTGGCATGCACCACATACACCCCAGACGGGTCCAACGCCCATTTTCCGCATACAGATAGACGGTATCATTTTCCGTCTGCCGGATCACCGGACCGACCTGTTTTGCCAGCCAGCGATCGCAAACTTCTGTCAGTGGCTGTGGCGGCATTGCTGTTTCAAGCCTCTGTTTGGATTTGGATTTCAGAAACCGGTTGACATTGAACCGGACCTGATCCGGAAAGATGGTCTTCCATTTCAGGGACAACCGCTCGATGGAACATACCGTGATATTGATGCACAAAAGCAGCAACAGCAGCAGAAACCACCAGGCATGATACATGTCATCAATATCAAACACCTGAATCAGGTTGTAGATTCCCTGCCCGTAAAGATCAACGTACTTCTGGGGCGATCCGTTCTGAAGGACCACGGTTCCGATAATGGACGTCACAGCCAGCAGAATCAGAAGATAAATGGTTAACCGGACAGAACAAAAAACTCCCAGATCTGACGAGAAATCCCGTCTTGGTTTTTCAATGGTTTCATTCCTCCATGGCAATTTCCGGTGCTGAACAATCCGTTTCCCGTGCCAGCCGGCTGGATATCCGGCAGGTTTGAAACAAAGGGTGAGACATGGCTGCCTGGATCACCGACAAGGCCCCAGTATCACCGCTTTAGTTTTGCCCGGGTCACCCGGTATACAAGAGCTGCCGGGTCACCACCCGGGACGCCTTGTTCGGAATCAGGATCAGCACTGTTTCAAATTCCGATCCCTGGCTTTTATGGATGGTCATTCCAAAGGCAGGCTCATGGGAAGGCAGATCCAAATATCCGAACTTGCGGATCATACCGTCCTCCATTCTGAAACCGGCGACGAGATGGTCTTTTTCCTGCAGAACCACCCCGGTGTCTCCGTTAAACAATCCCCGGTCAGAATCATTGGTTCTGATCATGACCATCTGTTTCACATACCGGTCAGTTATAGCAGAATGGGGATTGGCACGCAAAACTTTTTCACAAACATGATTAATTTGTAATGTTCCGAATTCACCGACATTATGGGCGCATAAAATCCTGAACCGGTCCATGGCATCCAGGGCCCCGGCCAAATCCTTCTGTTGCATCAAAGTGCCGTAACCGGACTGGATATAGGCTTCAATCAACCGGGAAACATCTTTTCCGGGCGGTTCAAAAATCAGGTCCGGATACGAGCCCCGGGTCAGAATCCGGGTAACTTCGTCGACATCCGTGTTCCTGATGGCATTGGCCAGATGCTCGATCCCGGTTTTACCCCGGGACCGGAAGTTGTAGGTCAGTGAAACCATCATCGGCGCCACCGCATCCGCCTTGCAGATGTCGCTGAACACGGCTCCGGCCTGGACCGGAGACAGCTGGTTCTCATCCCCCAGCAAAATCACCCGGGTGGACTGGGGAATCGCTTCCATCAGCCGGGTCATCAAAGCCAGGTCGATCATGGAGCTTCATCGATGATCACCACATCCGCCACCAGGGGATTTTGTCTTCCATGGATGAATCCGGGCCGGTCTTTTCTGGGGATCAGCACCGAATGAATGGTGGCCCCATCCTGAAGCCGGGATGCAGCCCGTCCGGTGGGAGCCAGCGACAGAAACCGGGGGGAAGGCAGGTGCCGGGCCTGGGCGTGGGTTTCCAGAATTTCCCGGATGATCCGGGTGATATATGTTTTCCCAGTGCCCGGTCCGCCTGAAACCACGGTAAAACCGGATTGAAGTGCCGTGACCACCGCCCGCCTCTGGGGCCGGGTATGTTCGATATCCTCACGGGTGAAATACTGTCTGATCTGTGAATTGACAAAATCGGGTTCCAAAGGATGCGGACGGGAACGGATGCGTTCTGCCAATACCTTTACCAGTCGCTCCTGAAAATCGAAATATTTGGACAGGTACAGGCAGCCGTCCGTATCCAGCACCAGAGGCAGCCGGCAGGGATTGCCATTCCCGGATTTTGCCACCATAGGTGCGGCTTCCAATGCACTCAACCACATCTCGATTCCCGGCAGCCTCACCCCGGCGTCTTCATTTCAGACATAGAATAGCCTGGCCGGCCATAGATGTCAGATCCAGACACACCTGCCCCTGGGACAGTGCACTGGACACCAGGGCGCAGGTTGCCTTGACCAACGGATCCTCATAGGAAAACACCCGTGCCATATAAACCGCAAAATAATAATCCAGATGGGACACTGTTTGACGGTCATGCAGCCGGCCCAGAATGTCACTGTTTTCTGGAGACGTCTTCAACATATCGGTGAATGCGCAGAAACGGAACGTACATGGCATCATTGGTCTGGATGTGCTCGATCAGCCAGTTCCTTAACGATACAATGGCATCCAGGGTCAGATTGTTGACATCCTCACTGATCTCCCGGCGAAGGCTGATGGCACTTTTTGATGAACCGACGGTGGGCTTTGGCATGGACATCCCGATCCGGATATTCCCGCTGTTTGAGTATTTTTTTCTTCTTCTGAAAAATACAATTTACCGTAATCATTTGATTTCCGTGATAATGCCGGCAATTGCCTTGGCTTCCGCTTTTTTCTGTTTTCAATTCAATGAGTTCATTGAAAAGATCAACATTTTTTCTGATAGGTGTCGATCTCTGCCGCATCCACACTGAATCCGGCATGCCATTCCACTTTGAGATCGTTTTGCGTCATCTGTCTCTCCTTGATATCCTTAATAAAATCGATGTATCGATCATTGAATCCTGTCAAGCAGGCGGGTATGAACATTGTCAAATCCACCGTTGGACATGATCAGCACCAGGTCCCCCGGAACCAGACGGGGCGGCAGAAACGACAAAACCTGTCCGTGCTGGAAAAATGATGGGCCTCCACCCCGAGGGAGTTGATATCGGCCGCCAGTTTTCCGGGGAGAACCGTTCATTTTCTGGGATCTGTTTTTGACGGCCGGATTACAGATACACACCATGTCTGCATCCATGAAAGCAGCGGGATAGATGTCGTGGAAAACCGGCGCATGGGAGGTGTTGGTGCGGGGTTCGAACACGGCAATGACCCGGCCGGACCGGTAAAACGGTTTGACCGCCTGGATCGTCGCCGCCACTGCGGACGGGTGATGGGCAAAATCATCCATCACCGTAATTCCGTTTTTGATCCCCCGGACATCCTGTCTTCGCCGGACCCCGGAAAATGATGCCATTGCCTTTATCACCGTATCTGAAGTAATACCGATCGTATCTGCTGCTGCAGCGCAGGCCAGAAAATTCGTCAGGTTGTGGTGTCCGGGCAACCGGGTCTTAATCTCGTAATCCATGCCGGGGCCTGAGATGTTTGCCCGGGTCTGATGATCTGCCTGAATTGGATTTGCACAGGTCCAGTCACCGCCGGTTCCGTACAAAACAGGCCTTGGACGCTGATCCGTCAGAATACCCATCAGATGGGGGCTGTCCTTGCAGGCGATCACCCGGCTGGTGGCCGACACCTTTGCCGCCAGTTTCGCAAACACCGACTTAACATGATCCAGATCCCTGAAAATATCGGCATGATCAAATTCCACCCCGGTCATGATCGTAACAAAGGGATCATAGTGCATGAATTTGGGTCCTTTATCGAAAAAAGCCGTGTCATATTCATCCCCTTCGATCACCATGTATTCGCCTTTGCCGATCCTAAATCCGGACTGGTAATCCTTTAAAATCCCTCCGATCATGAACCCGGGATCCAATCCCGCAACGGTCAGGATATGGGCCATCATGGCTGCGGTAGTGGTTTTGCCGTGGGTGCCGGTGACCAAAATGATCTTCTTGTCTTTCGCAAAAACCGGTTTACCGCCTCGGGCATGGACAGATAAAGAATCTGCCGGTCCAGTACCGCAGCCGCTTCAGGATTGTCCCGGGTCACGGCATTGCCGATGATCACTAGATCCGGTGAATGATCCAGATTGGCCGGATCAAACCGGGCAAACAGCTGAATATCATTGTTCGCCAAATTTCGCTCATGGGCGGATACACCTGGTGATCCGACCCTGTGACGTCATACCCCATCTGCTTGAGCATGCATGCCAGAGTCCCCATTCCTGTGCCGCAGGCGCCACCAGATGAATTTTCCGAATCTGGTCCATGGCCTAAATCTCGACCATCACTGATCTGGCGGCAGCACCGTATCTTCAATGTCTTTATCTGTATGGGCCAAAGAAACAAAACAGGCTTCGAACTGGGAAGGCGCCAGATACACCCCCTTTGCCAACATTCCCCGGTAAAACGCAGCAAATCGGTCCAGGTTGCTGGTTTTGGCTGATTCAAAATCAACCACCTTCCGGTCCGTGAAAAAGAACCCGGCCATGGATCCCATATGACCAGCCTGGAATGGGATGCCCGCGGCATCCGCTGCCGACTGAAGCCCGTTCACCAGCGCGCTTGTCCGGGCTTCGAGGACCTCATACACCCGTCTTTCTGCAACACGGTTAAGGTTGCGATGCCGGCCGCCATGGCCAATGGATTGCCGGACAGGGTCCCGGCCTGATACACCGGCCCGGAGGGAGCGATCTGGG
>LQAG01000125.1_pt1 | contig 34873 bp, 47 predicted proteins | sample 1535801 | NCBI WGS metagenome assembly LQAG01 (sample SAMN04331584, study PRJNA305678) | bioreactor metagenome | isolation source: bioreactor_3 inoculated with Wadden Sea sediment 1st replicate of a... | place: Germany:Bremen
ACCGATTTTGCTGAGGATTTTATCCAGCCCCTTGTCGAACAGCGATTTAACGTAAGACTTTTCGCCATCGGTCATATTCTTGCGCTCAAGCACAATCTGGTAAACTGCTTCAAGGATATCCTGCTCTTTATTTGTTTTTTTCTTCAGACATTGATTTATTCCTGTCGTCTATTTAGTTCCCATCAGGAAGCTCCAAATGGAACAGCAGCAGTTTCTGATTTGGAAACCAGTCATTTTTCGCAAGGCCAAGAAAATCAAACATTTGAGCGAAGGCGTAGTACTTTACGCCGCACAATCAAATGCACAGATTGTCGCCAAGATTGCGGAAAAGAACGTTTTCCGGGCAGAAACTATTCAGATTCGAGCCGGAACGCCCTTTTCCTTCAGGTATTCCTTACATTCGGCGATGGTGTATTCCTTGAAATGGAAGATCGACGCGGCTAGTGCTGCGCTGGCACCACCTTCGACCAGACCTTCGCGGATATGCTCAAGGTTGCCGACACCACCGGAGGCGATCACCGGAATCTCGACCGCATCGCTGACCGCACGGGTCAGTTCGATATCGTAACCATCCTTGGTGCCGTCGCAATCCATGGAGGTCAGCAGGATCTCGCCACAGCCGTAATCTTCCATCTTTTTGGCCCATTCGAGCACATCGATACCGGTCGGCTTGCGGCCACCGTGGGTATAGATCTCCCAGGCTTGCGGATTGGAGCCTTCGACCCGGCGGGCGTCGATGGCAACAACGATACACTGGCTGCCGAAACGTTCGGCGGCATCGCGTACAAATTCAGGATTGAACACGGCGGCGGTGTTGATCGACACCTTGTCGGCCCCGGCATTGAGCAGGTTGCGGATATCGGCGATCTCGCGTACCCCGCCGCCAACAGTCAAGGGCATGAAGACCCGTTCGGCGGTTTTGGAGACGACATCGAGGATTATGCCGCGGTTGTCGCTGCTGGCGGTGATATCCAAAAAGTCAGCTCATCGGCCCCTTGGGCGCAGTAAGCCTCTGCCGCTTCAACCGGATCACCGGCATCGCGCAAACCGACAAAGTTGACCCCCTTGACCACCCGGCCATCCTTGACGTCGAGACAGGGAATGATTCGCTTGGTCAGCATTAAAGCCCCTTTTAGTCAGAGCAACCGCCTCACGCAGATCGATAGCACCAGAATAAATCGCCTTGCCGGCAATCACGCCGGTGACACCGGAGGACTCAACCGCCATCAGACGACGGATGTCCTCGATAGAGGAGAGACCGCCGGAAGCGATCACCGGGATGTTGATCGATTCGGCCAGAGCTTTGGTCGCTTCGATATTAGGGCCCTTCATCATGCCGTCACGGGCGATGTCGGTGTAGATGATCGCCTCAACGCCGAAACCCTCCATCTCCTTGGCCATTTCGGTGGCCTTTTTCTCGGTTACATCGGCCCAACCGCGGACAGCCACCAGACCATCCTTGGCGTCGATGCCGACGACGATGCGGCCGGGGAAACGTTCACAGGCATCCTTGACCAATTCAGGGTTTTCCTTGGCGACAGTGCCGAGGATCACCCGGTCGATACCGAGATCGAGATAGGCCTCGATGGTAGCCAGATCGCGAATGCCGCCACCCAGCTCGCTGGGGATATCGATGGCGTCGACAATGGAGCGGATGGCGTCCTTGTTTTTGGGAACACCGGCAAAAGCGCCGTCGAGATCGACGATATGCAGCAGCTCGCCACCCTGGTCCTGCCAGATTCTGGCCTGGGCACCGGGATCGTCGTTATAAACGGTATCTTTATCCATCAGCCCCTGCTCCAAACGGACACAGCGGCCTTCCTTCAAATCGATTGCAGGTAAAATAATCATTTCGATCTATCCTCTTTCTCAAACATCCAGTCAGCCTTATTCCATCATCAGGTCTTGCAACAGATCACGACAAAAAGTTTATCGCGCGCCCGTTCGCTACGCTCACTTAAGGCACTAAGAGCGCAAAGGAGAACATGTCAAATCCATTGATTGCTCTGCGTCCTTTGCGTGAAATACAGTTTTTGACGTGCATTCCAAGTATCTCCACTGACCTGGTGCGCACCAGCTGGAAAATAATTACAAACGCGGCAAAATTCTTGAAAATCTGCAAACCCACATCCTGGCTTTTCTCCGGATGGAACTGGGTCGCCATGATGTTATCGCGCCAGATCGAAGCACAGAACTCAACATCGCCGTAGCGGCAGCCGGCGGCGACGTCATCCCGGTTTCCGGCTTCACAGTAGTAGGAGTGGACGAAATAGACGAAACTCTCATCCTTAACCTGGTTGAACAGCGGGGAATCCTTCCTGATCAGCAGATTGTTCCAGCCCATGTGCGGGACTTTCAGCCGCTCATCGTTTTCAATCATACCGGATGGAAAGCGCACCACCTTGCCGGGAATCAAGCCCAGCCCCTTGTGAGTGCCGAACTCTTCACTCTCATCAAACAGCATCTGCATACCGACGCAGATACCGAGCATCGGCTTGCCGCTTTTCACGTGGGCCAGCAACGGCTCGACGAAGCCCCCACGCGCAGATTGTTGATACAGTCGCGAAAAGCTCCAACGCCGGGCAGGACAACCTTGTCGGCGCTCTTGATATCATTGGGATCGGCACTGACACGCACTTCAAACCCGAGGCTTTCGAAAGCCTTTTCGACGCTGCGCAGGTTGCCCATTTCATAGTCAATAATAGTAATCATTGTGCTATTGCTCCGGCGGCTGAAAAACACCAATCTGCGGCGTTACACTTGCCCTTCATGCTTCAACGTAGAAAACTACGTCTCAGAACTCAGGCCTTCGCACGCCTTGCATCTCGGCCTTTTTGATCCGCCTCTTGAGGTGGTTTACTAAAAGCTGAAAGTTAAAGCAAAATTCTTACTCTAACGTTCCCTTGGTCGACATCACGCCCTGAATGCGCGGATCGAAGCTGGTCGCTTCATCCAGCGCCCGACCGAAGGCCTTGAAGATCCCTTCGATGATATGATGGAGGTTGTCACCATAGGCCAGATTGACGTGGATGTTGGCGCCCGAATGGTTGCAGAAGGCGACGAAAAATTCCTCGACCAGTTCGGTGTCGAAATTACCGACCTTCGATTTGTCCATATCGACATTGAAGACCAGAAAGGGACGACCGGAAAAATCGATAATGACCGAAGCTAAGGCTTCATGCATCGGCATGGTCGAACGGCCGAAGCGCTTGACGCCAACCTTGTCACCCAACGCCTTCTTGAAAGCTTCCCCCAGGACAATGCCCATATCTTCAACCGTGTGATGGGCATCGATCTCGATATCACCTTCCGCCTTGACGGTCAGATCAAAGAAGCCGTGACGCGCAACCGCGGAGAGCATGTGGTTGAAAAAGGGCACCGGGCTTTCGATGTGATGCTGGCCCGATCCGTCCAGATCCAGTTCGATGCGGATGTTGGTCTCTTTTGTTTCACGCTCAATTTTTGCTTTCCGTGACATATTTCAGCTCCAGAAGATAACTTAATCAAATCAATTGTTCTTAGCCACCAAGACACGAAGGACACTAAGAGAATCAAAACATTTTGAAGCCTTGGTGGCTCTCTATTCTGTTCTCACTTCAACCGGATCGACACCGATTTGGCATGGGCTTCCAGCCCTTCCAATTCAGCGATATGGACGATATCGTCTCCCAATCGCTTCAGGCCACGCTCGGAAAAGGAGATAATGCTCGACTTCTTGACGAAATCATCCAGCGACAGCGGCGAAAAGAAACGTGCGGTTCCACCGGTCGGCAGGGTGTGGTTCGGTCCGGCCAGATAATCGCCGGCCGCTTCGGGCGTGTGATGACCCATGAAGATCGCTCCGGCGTGTTTGATCTGCGACAGAATGGCAAAAGGATCAGCCACGGCCAGCTCCAGGTGTTCCGGTGCGATGCGGTTGGAAAATCGATCGCTTCGGCCAAGTCGCGGGCGATGATAATGGCACCATAATCATCGATCGATTGACGGGCGATCCGTTCACGGCTGAGCTGTTTCAGCTGGACTTCCACTTGCTGCTGCACAGCCAGGGCCATCTCTTCAGAACTGGTGACCAGCACCGATGACGCCAGTTCATCGTGCTCGGCCTGGGACAACAGATCGGCAGCGATATGAGCCGCATTGCCGCTACCATCATTGATGACCAGAATTTCGCTCGGTCCGGCGATCATATCGATATCGACCTGACCGAAGACCAGCTGCTTGGCTGTGGCAACAAAGATATTGCCCGGTCCGGTGATCTTATCGACCCGCGGAACCGATTCGGTTCCGTAGGCCAGTGCGGCGACAGCCTGCGCTCCACCGAGTTTGAAAATCCGGTCAACACCGGCAATATGCGCTGCCGCCAGAACGTGGGCATTGGCTTCGCCGCCCGGCATCGGCACGACCATGATCACTTCTTCAACCCCGGCAACCTTGGCCGGAATAGCGTTCATCAGCACCGAGGACGGATAAGCCGCCTTGCCACCGGGAACATAGATGCCGACCCGATCGAGCGGCCGCACCATCTGGCCGAGCAGGACATCATCCTCATCGGTCGACAGCCAGGTCTCCTGCTTCTGCTTGGCGTGGTAAGTGCTGATCCGCTCGGCTGCCAGTTTGAGCGCAGCAAGGGACTCTTCGCTGACCTGCTTAAGCGCGGCGTCCATCTCTGCGGCGCTGACTTCGATCGTTTCGGCCGTCAAGGTCATGCGATCAAAGCGCTCGGTCAGTTCAAACAGCGCCGCATCGCCGCGCTTGCGCACGTCGGCCAGAATGGTCTTAACCGTCTCTTCAATGTTGGCGGGGATCTCTTCAGCGCGCTGCTCAATCTTGCCGAATTGCGCGCTGAAATCCTGATCGCTGAAACGTAAAATGGAGATCATCTGTTATCCTTACAGCTTATTCCGAAATACGAACTTCATCGCCGATAACCTTTTCCAGGCCATCGATAATCGTGCTGATCCGCTTATGCTTGGTTTTCAGACTGGCGCGGTTGACGATCAGACGGGTTGTCACTTCGGCGATCGTTTCCACCTCGACCATGTTATTCGCTTTCAATGTACCACCGGTCGAAACCAGGTCGACGATGCGCTCAGACAGACCGACCAACGGTGCCAGCTCGATGGAACCATAAAGCTTGATCAATTCAACCTGTACCCCCTTGGCCGCAAAATAGCGTTCGGTGATATTGGGGTACTTGGTTGCCACCCGGATGTTTGACCAGTTATGCGGATCATCCGATCCCTGCAGCGCTTTCGGTTCAGCCACAACCAGACGACAGTAACCGAACTTCAGATCGAGGGGCTCGTAGAGATCTTTGCCCTGCTCCAGCAGAGTATCCTTACCGACAACGCCGACATCGGCACAGCCATATTCTACATAGGTTGGAACATCGGTCGCGCGAACGGCCATGAAGCGCATTTTAAGCTCAGGATTCTCAAAAACCAGCTTGCGACTCTCTTTCTCCATCTCCGGGCAGGTGATACCGATCTGCTCAAACAGCTCCATCGAATCTTTCATGATACGCCCCTTCGGCAGGGCGAAAGTTATCCAGTCACTCATCAGCTTGTCCTTTTATTGAATCGGAAGATAGAATATGGACTATAGAAGCGGCAATAGCGGCATTCTATACTCTGAATTCTACATTCAGCTTTTAGTTATTCCTGCTCGCGCCAGATTCGTGCCCCTAATCCAGCCAACTTCTCCTCGATTTTCTCATAACCGCGATCAAGGTGGTAGATGCGCGACACCTCTGTCGTGTTTTCAGCCGCCAGAGCAGCCAGAATCAGGGAGGCACTGGCGCGCAGGTCTGTCGCCATGACCGGCGCACCGGTCAACTGCCGAACTCCGCGAATCACCGCACTGTGGCCGTCGATCTGAATATCGGCGCCCATGCGCTGCAACTCACAGACATGCATGAAGCGATTTTCGAAGACGGTCTCCGAAATTTTACTGGTCCCTTCAGCCGTGGTCATCAGTGCCATAAACTGGGCCTGCATATCGGTGGGAAAACCGGGAAAAACGGTAGTCTTGATATCAACCGCCTGCAACGGCCGGGATGCGCGAACCCTCAACCCTCCCGCTTCGTCCTCAATCTCGACGCCAACTTCCTTGAGTTTGGCAATCACCGCCTCAAGATCTTTTCTGACCACATCCTTGACCAGCACATCACCACCGGTGATGGCCGCTGCGATCATGAAGGTTCCGGCCTCGATCCGGTCAGGAATGACCCGGCATTTGAGCGGTTAAGCGACTCGACCCCTTGGATGCGGATAATCGCCGTTCCCGCACCTTCGATCTTTGCCCCCATACTGATCAGGCATCGGCCAACTGGACGATTTCCGGCTCACGGGCAGCATTTTCCAGGACCGTTTCGCCCTCAGCCAGAGCCGCAGCCATCAGCAGATTTCGGTTCCGCCAACCGTGGGCATGTCGAAGGATATCTTGGCACCACGTAAACGTTCGGCTCGCGCTTCAACGTAGCCATGGTCCAGTTCGATCTCGGCACCGAGAGCCTCAAGCCCTTTAAGGTGCAGATCGATGGGGCGGGCACCGATGGCACACCCTCCCGGCAGACTGACCCGCGCTCTGCCGAAGCGTGCCAGAACCGGCCCTAAAACCAGCACCGAAGCGCGCATGGTTTTAACCAGATCATATGGAGCTTCAATACTTGAGATGTCGGTCGCGTCGACCCGGCAGGTGCCATTGCCGCATTCGACCTTTGCCCCCAGTTCGGCCAGCAGGCGCGACGCAGTCCGAATGTCTCTCAGTCCGGGCACATTGGTCAGTTCACTTTCGCCTTCGGCAAGCAGAGTTGCAAACAGCAGAGGCAGGGCTGAATTTTTGCTCCGCCGACGGCAATCTCTCCAGTGAGGCGTACGCCCCCTTTAACCACTATTTTTTCCAATCAATCCAACTTTCTATTTAAAAATGTTTTCATTTTAATTGGCCACCGACAACCCGTGGTTGTCCAGCGTAATCGTCACGCATATAAACATTCTTGAGACCGGCCCACGGAACAACTGCTGGACCGCATCAGCTTGTTGGTAACCGATTTCGACCAACAACCAACCGCCGGGGTGAAGATGTTTCGCTGCCTGTGCAACCAGACTCTGATAGCAGGCCAGACCACCGTCATCGGCGATCAAAGCCAGCTGAGGCTCATGATCGCGGACCTCAGGCATCAGCGTTTCCCATTCATCGCGTGCAATGTAAGGTGGATTTGAAATAATCAGATCGTACTTTCTGTCAGGCAGTCGATTCAGATTTCCTTTGCAGAGTTCGACCCGCTCTTCAACCTGATTGAGCCTGGCATTGCGGCGCGCTACCTCCAGCGCTTCAGACGAGATATCGATTCCCTGACATCGCCAGGCCTCCAGCTCTTTAGCCAGACTGACGACGATGGCTCCGCTACCGGTTCCGACATCAAGCAGAGAACCGACGTCGGATGCATGGGAAAGAGCTTCTTCGACCAGAATTTCAGTGTCTGGCCGCGGGATCAACACCGCCGGGGTCACCTCGAAGTCAAGCGACCAGAACTCCGTTGAGCCGATCAGGTATTGCAGCGGCTCACGCTGACCACGGCGTTTGACCAGAGGTCGTAACTGATCAAGTTCAGCGACATCAAGGGGGCGGTCGAAATTCAGATAAAGTCCGACCCGGTCAAGTTTCAACACATGAGCCAACAACAGCTCGGCATCAAGGCGCGGACTATCAATCCCTTTACGGGTAAAAAAATCAGTGGCCCAGCGCAACAGCTTTAACAATGTCCAGGGTTCACCACCGTTTTGCGCCGCTGAGGCGTGTGTCGTCACTTGCTCCATCACATTACTTGCCCGCCAACCTTAAGTGTCTTGCTGGCTCATCTGAGCTGCTTGCTGGTCGGTAATCAAGGCTTCAATGATCTCATCAACATCACCCTGCATGATCGCATCAAGCTTGTATAGCGTCAGTCCGATACGATGATCGGTGCAGCGGCCTTGAGGATAATTATAGGTGCGGATCCGTTCACTTCGATCGCCACTGCCAACCTGATTTTTACGGTCGGCCGCCATTTCGGCCTGTTGCTCTGCCAGCATCTGTTCGTAAATCCGCGACTTCAAGACTTTGAGTGCCTTGGCTTTGTTCTTGTGTTGCGATTTCTCTTCCTGACAGGCGACCACGACACCGGTTGGGATATGGGTCAAACGCACAGCCGATTCGGTCTTGTTGACATGCTGGCCACCTGCTCCCGAGGCACGGTACAGATCGACACGTAAATCGGCCGGATTGATGTCGATATCGACATCTTCCGCTTCAGGCAGTACGGCAACGGTACAAGCCGAAGTATGAATCCGACCTTGAGTTTCAGTGTCAGGAACACGTTGGACCCGGTGAGTGCCGCTCTCAAACTTAAGGCGTGAATAAACCCGCTCACCACTGATCAGGGCAACCACTTCCTTAAAACCACCGCCATCGGTCTCAGAGACGCTCATCATCTCGACCTTCCAGCGATTACGGTCGGCATAGCGGCTGTACATGCGGAACAGGTCGGCGGAGAAGAGAGCCGCTTCGTCACCACCGGTTCCGGCCCTGATTTCAAGGATAATATTCTTGTCGTCGTTGGGATCCTTCGGCAACAGCAGAATTTTAAGCTCGTCTTCCAGTTTTCCCTGCTCGGCTTCAAGTTCGGGCAGTTCTGCCTTGGCCAGTTCCTTCATTTCAGGATCACTATCCTGAAGCAGTTCGCGATTGCCTTCGATATCGCTGCAAACCTGTTTATATTTGCTATAAACCGTCACCACACCGGACAGGTCGGCATGCTCTTTGGTCAATTCACGATAGCGTTTTGATCGGCAATCACAGTCGGGTCGGACAGGAGACTCTCCACCTCGTGAAAGCGCTCAACAACTTCTTCCAGGTTCGAAAACATAACTATCTTTCAATTCATGTGATTTTCACAAAAGAAAAAAAAAGGCGGCCACAACGGGCCGCCTTTCCTGATACATACCCGATTATTTCTGGGCGTACTTTTTGCGGAAGCGCTCGATCCGGCCAGCGGTATCGATCAGCTTCTGCTTGCCGGTGTAAAATGGATGGCAAGCCGAGCAAATTTCCGTATGGATTTCACCATCGATGGTCGAGCGGGTTTCAAATGTGTTACCGCAATCACAACGAACGGTGCAAGCTTCGTATTTTGGGTGGATTCCTTCTCTCATCTTTTTCTCCTTATCAGCCTGGCTGTAGTACAGGCTTTATAGACAGTTCGTTAAACAAATCGCTTAAATAGCAGGTTTACCATTTTCAGGCAAGAACTTTCTGCCGGACGCTCATGGTTCAAGGGACAAAGCGGAGTCGAAAAAGCCACCGCGCCCCTGAACCTGAAGGAACAGCGATACCGGCTGTCAGCCGCCGGAGAGCAGATCTTAAAGCCCTGTTTTTTTGACGGCCAACCCGGGACCGGTCAACCGGAGTCTGACCACCGAAGCAACCCTCCCCGTGCTGAAGGGATATTTATAAATAATCTATACTCACCTGCCTTCCAGAACACCCAGACACAAAAATCAGAGGCAGGCAAATCATCAGACAAGAGCAAACGAAGTCAGCAGTCCGGTTATGCTGAAGACAGGAAGACCGCGCGCAGTCAACCAAGACCGAGGACAAGCAGGAACGGGTATGTGAAAGAAAGACAGGGAGTCCTGCTCTGAAGGCCGGACTCCCTTATCATGGACAGGTTCAAACGGGTATAATGAAACCGGCTTTACTGATTCATCGAATCGAGAAATTCCTGATTGGTCTTGGTTTCCCTCAACTTTTCGAGCAGAAACTCAACACTGTCCACGCTATTCATCGACGACAGAACTTACGCAACAACAGGTCCGCTGCAGCTGGGTAGTATCGACCAGGAGGTCTTCCTTACGGGTACCGGAACGATTGATATCCATGGCCGGGTAGGTCCGCTTGTCAGCCAGACGCCGGTCGAGGTGCAACTCCATATTGCCGGTTCCTTTGAATTCCTCAAAAATAACTTCGTCCATCTTACTGCCGGTATCGATCAGCGCGGTTGCGATGATGGTCAGGCTGCCACCTTCCTCGATATTACGTGCGGCACCAAAGAAACGCTTCGGCTTGTGCAGGGCGTGGGCATCGACACCGCCGGAAAGGATCTTTCCGCTCGATGGAATGATGGTGTTGTAAGCACGGGCCAGACGGGTAATCGAGTCGAGCAGAATAACAACGTCACGCTTGTGCTCAACCAGACGCCGGGCTTTTTCAATAACCATCTCAGCCACCTGAACGTGGCGATTAGCGGGCTCGTCAAAGGTCGAGGAGATCACCTCGCCGTTAACGTTGCGCTGCATGTCGGTCACCTCTTCTGGACGCTCATCGATCAATAGAACGATCAGGTAAACTTCAGGATGGTTTTCCGATATGGAGTTGGCGATATTCTGCAGCAATACGGTTTTACCGGTACGCGGCGGTGCGACAATCAAGCCACGCTGACCTTTACCTATGGGGGAGACCAGATCCATAACCCGGGTCGAATAATTATCGGGTGACGTCTCGAGCTTCAACTGCTCTTCAGGATAAAGCGGCGTCAGATTATCAAAGAATGTTTTTCCCGCATTTTTGCCGGGTCTTCAAAGTTGACCTTGGAGACCTTCAGCAGAGCGAAGTAACGTTCCCCTTCTTTGGGTGGACGAATTTGCCCGGCCACAGTATCACCGGTACGCAGGGCAAAACGGCGAATCTGAGACGGAGAGATGTAAATATCATCCGGACCTGGCAGATAGTTGGCATCGGGAGCGCGTAAAAAACCAAACCCATCCGGCAGAATTTCAAGAACCCCTTCACCAAAAATGGCTTTTTTCTGAGCGGCTGTCGCCTTAAGAATATTAAAGATCAGGTCCTGCCGGCGCATACCACCAATCTCTTCCAGCCCCAGTTCTTTACCCAGGTTGATTAACTCAGAAATTTTAGTCTGTTTCAGGTCTTTCAAGTTCATAAAGGTTCTCCAGCCCTGCACTCAGGGGATAGGCCCGAATCTTAATAAATACGGGATTTTAAATAGCTAAAGGTCGAAATAAGTAATAGTTGTAAATGGGATGTATATATACAGATCGTTGTGAACTCTTAGTTGTGTATCACTATATTTGAATGGTCTATCAGAGTATTTGATGGGTTCTTTTTATTTAAATTATCCTGCATCCAGCAGGGAGCAAGCGGGTAGGCGCTCTTTTTTGATAAAAATGCTTGTACCCGCTTTATCTCCTCATGTCAACCGTGAAGGCTGAAAAATAACTATTTTATTATTGCGAAAGGAACTTTCCGGCATCATCCCAACCCACGTTAACGCAGCGAGTCAAGAAGACCCGGGCTGATTCCTGAAACGATTTTATCAAACATATCCTGGTACATCTGGGGCAATTGCGGATTGCCTTTTTTGTCCGGTTTTTCTTCAAGGGTTCGTTCAATACCCGCCAGACTGATATTTTGACCCTGACCGAATCGGTCCGATTGTAATAAGCCTCGTCGAAATCAGCATATTGCAAAACCAGAGCCTGATGACTGTCCTCACCAGCCAGTTTCCACAAAACATCACCCTGACGATCAACGACAGCTGCCGTCACGACAATATCGCTGTAGCGTGTTTCCAAAGTTTCAAGCATCGTTCTTGAGCGTCTCTTCTCCAGAATCCTTTCGCCAGAGAGGACGACGATCAACAGAGCATCGACGACATTCTGGCGCGCCAGCTCAGCGACAGTTGCGGTATCAAAATTATAAACCAGCGGCCGCCCCTGTTTATCACGGGAGGTCCCGGCACTCAGAAGAGAAAGCCGAGTCAGTTCGGGATTGACCGATAGCAAGCGGACATCAAAATAACCTTTTTTTTCTTTCAGCCGGTCAACCAGGTCGGCATGTTTTCCTTCCGCTGACCGGGCCAGGATATCAAATAGCGGCATCTGTTCAGGGTAATTCAAGTCGGTTCGATTATCGACCAACAGAGGCAACACACCGAGCACCTGCACGCGGCTCTGGTATTCCTGTTTCGGGACCTGGAATGTCCCACTCCCGCAGCCAACCAACAAAACAGCAATCACGCCATACAACAGCATTTTTTCATTTCATCCTCCTCAGGTCTTCAGCAGACACCCGGTTTCGAGTTGAAGTATCGAGATAATTGTCAACAAACCGTACCTAGATTTGGCGACTTCAAATAGAAGATCGATGCAGTCAAACACTAACAGATGGCTCCTTGAGATTAAAGTCTCTATTCAATGAAAAGTTAATCGGCCGGTCAGTCTTAGGAATTTTAAGCTCACTGAAATTTTCGATTCCCCAGCGAAGGAGCTCAGCCGGGGACAGTTGATACAGATCACGCGGCGGCGCTTGCCCTAAAACGCGAGAGCATGCCATATCATTTTCCCACCGTTAATGCGATCGACAGCAGGTCCGTACCGTCGCGTTTGCTCATTTTCCTGCCGTTAGCAGCGATCGCCAGAGGCAAGTGCAGGTATTCGGGAGGAGTCTCGCCGAGACAGCGGTAGAGATAGACCTGCCTAGCCGTCGAAGATAATAGGTCAGCCCCACGGACGACCTGGGTAACACCACTGTCGATATCGTCAACAACCACGGCCAGCTGATACGCAAAAATCCCGTCAGATCGATGGAGGACAAAATCACCGACCTGGCGCTCGAGATTTTGACTCTGTTGACCGAAAACGTGATCGAAAAAATGAATCGGTTGATTATCGACCCGTAAACGAACAGCGCGTTCCGGCCGCGTTCCCAGTGGCTCGTTACGACAAGTCCCCGGATAGATCGGTCCCTCTTCTCCAGGATGCGGAGCGCTGGCCAGAATTCCCGGCGCGAACAACTGCACTCGAACACGCATCCCTGCCTGCGCAAGTCAGCCAGAACTTCACGATAACGGTCAAAGCGCCGACTCTGATAAACGACTGGCCCGTCCCATTGAAAAGCAAGATCTTCCAGCTGTTGCAGAATGCTGTCTGCCGAACCGGCAACGACCCGCGGAAGGTCCAGATCTTCAATTCTCAGCAACCAGCGACCACCATTCTTCTTTGCGGCGAGATAACTGCCAAGAGCGGCAAGCAGAGTTCCAAAATGCAACAGTCCGGTCGGACTGGGGGCAAATCGTCCAACAACAGGCCGATTATTATTGTGCTTTATCTCCATCACCTGAACATACCTTTCATTTTCCCAGATAATGAGACTGTGCCTGAATTCTGTCAAGCCGGGATCATCCGCTCCCTGCAATGAGACATTGACATGATTCAAGCTTCCGTGTATTCATTACTTGAAGAGTTAACTTTAGGAGGAATAAAACAGTGGTTATTACACGCGCAACAGAGTACGCAGTCAGAACGGTCGTCTTTCTGGCGCAACAGCCCAAGAACGAAATTGTCCTGAAAAAGATATCTGTAAAACACAGGATGTCACCCCCGCTTTCCTGACAAAAATTCTTCAGCCTTTGATCAAAGCAGGAATCGTCAGTTCTCAACGCGGCGTTGGGGGCGGGTTTCTTCTGGCCAAGGACCCCAACGATATCACCCTGCTCGACATCCTTCAGGCTGAAGAGGGTCAGTTAAAGCTCAACCACTGTCTTGTTGACTCCGGCCTCTGCCATCGCGACTCCTATTGCTCGGCTCACGAATCTGGCATGAGGCCCAGACGGAAATGGCTGCGGTTCTTAAACGCTACAGCGTCGCCGACCTGGTCAGCAGACAGGCTGAAAAGCTGAGCTGCCATCACAAGCAGGTTGCCACATCATAAACAAAGTCGACTGTTCAACGGGCACACGCGGTGCATAAACAACCGCTTTGTAAATATAAAAAATACCCTGGAGTCCAGGAGGGATTAGGACATCCAGGGTAAAGACAGGAAGCTGCCACGGCCTCCTGTAACGTAAACTGATTCTCAATTCAGTCTACTACTTAAGGGACGTCCGTCAAATTCACACACCATTATTTTTATTTAAGATTCTCTTCCGAACAGGCACTAATAGAGTGAGCTGTCAGATCGACACCGATAAATCCCCGGTCATCGTCCAATTGCAAACCACAGACAATTAAAAAAAGACACAACGGTTAAATATTCGGGCAGAATCAGGCCAATAAGGCCAAAGTCCTATTTGACAAAGCGCTCATGGGTAAGCTAGAGTCATGTCACATTAAACTGCCCCTTGGAGTCCGACCGGGGCAGAAAAAAGATGATCGCAAGATCAACGTCTTTATCCAGAGTGGTGGAGGGAGAAGGCCCTTTGAAGCCACGGCAGCCGGGTTTCCGTAAGGAGAACTGTCCGGTGCCAATTCCGGCCCTGTTAAACGGGGACAGATGGGGACGGTCCAGGATACCGGTAGTGACTGTATTCAAGACCCTTCCCGCTAACGGGAAGGGTCTTTTTGTTATCAATGACAGAGGAGTAGCGGCTTGGACAGCAGTATCGGTTTAGTCACAACTGAATATGCTCACTTTGATGTGGAATTACGGCTCGAAAGCGGCCGTCTGCTCGGCCCGATAACGCTGGCTTATGAAACCTACGGTGAACTGAACAGGGACCGCACCAATGCCATCCTGGCAACCCATGCCTGGACCGGGGATGCCCACGCGGCGGGGATCCATTCCACGGATGACCACAAGCCGGGCTGGTGGGATAACATGATCGGCCCGGGCAAAGTGCTCGATACGGACCGCTATTTTGTCATCTGCAGCAACACGCTCGGTTCATGCAAGGGCTCAACCGGTCCAACCAGCACCAATCCCAAACCGGCCGGCCCTATCGCCTCGGTTTTCCGGTTCTGATGGTGCGCGATATGGTTCGCGCCCAGAAGCTGCTGCTGGACCACCTTGGCATAGACTCCCTGCTATCGATCGTTGGCGGTTCCATGGGAGCCATGCAGGCCCTTGAATGGGCGATTCATTACCCCGACAACGTCCGATCTTTTGTTTCTCTGGCCGGAACCGGACGGACATCCCCCATGGCCATCGCCCTCAATTCCCTGGCTCGTCAGGCGGTCTACAACGACCCCTTATGGAAAAAAGGGAATTACCAGCTCGAGCACCCGCCAGTCGATGGCTTCGCCCTGGCTCGGGCCGTCGGCCATATTTCGTTTTTATCAGACGCCTCGATGCAATTGAAATTCGGGCGGCGTTTTTCAGTGCGTGACGGGATGTTCGATTTTTTCGGCAAATTCGAGGTTGAACGCTATCTCGATTATAACGGTGGCAATTTCGTTAACCGATTCGATACCAATTCATTCCTCTATCTGGCCAAAGCGCTGGATCTGTACGATGTCACCTGGAATTTCGATTCACTCAGCGAGGCTCTCGATCCGTTGCGTTGTCCATCGTTCTGGGCTTCCTTTACCTCTGATTGGCTCTATACCCCCAGCAGGCGGAAGAAGTTGTCAATGAACTGCAGCGTCAGAATAAACCGGTCGAATACCATCTGATCGAATCGGACTACGGTCACGACTCGTTTCTGGTCGAACCGGAAAAGTTCATCCCCTATCTGGCAGACTTTCTTGCTGGAATCGATATGTAGCCCACGGGAAGCGGCAATGGAAGGCTACTTACCGAACAGATCCATCTGTTGGAATTTGAGTTTTTCAGATTTGAACGGACGCGGCTGAAAACGCGGGCACTCCAGCATCACCATGGAAGCAGGTTGCTTACACGGACGGATACACCGCTGGCAAAGTTTGTTGATTTCGTTCGTTGTTTTTTCCATCACCCTCTCGTTTTGAACGGCTCACCTATTTTAACCTGTCGACAGTTCCCATCACAATAAAAATTGTCTTTGATCGCAGGCAAACGATTGAACCTTTTACCATGCAATCACTTCTGCTCAAGCAAAATTTTCTGTCTATGAGGAAAACAAAGTGCTAAATTATTTAATCAATTGTATATTTTCCATCTTGGGGTCACCCGGCCATGCAGCGAAACAACCTCACCATAACGATCCTCGGATCGGGGACAAGTACCGGCGTACCAATTATCGGTTGCCGTTGCCCGGTCTGCCTTTCCAGCCATCCGCTCAATATGCGGACCCGCTGCAGCGCCCTGCTCAGTTATCGCGGACACAACCTGCTCATAGACACATCGACAGACTTGCGTCAACAGATGCTACGTGAAGATATCCGCCAGATTGATGCGGTTTTCTATACCCACAGCCATGCCGACCACATTCACGGGATCGACGATCTGCGCGCGTTCAACTTGCGCAGCTTCGATCCAATCCCCCTTTACGGTTCTCGGGAAACATTGACAAAAATTGGCTCAAGTTTCCATTATATTTTTGACAAGTCCCTGCCGTCAGGCTATGTCCCGCAGCTTGAGTTATGCCCCATAGATCAAGCCGTAGAAATATATGGCATGACCATTGAGCCGATCCTACTGGAACATGGCTGGACGCAATCCTTTGGTTACCGCTGTGGTCCCCTGGCCTACCTGACCGACTGCAACGCGATACCGGAGAGCTCAATGGAAAAACTCAATGAGCTTGAATTACTGGTCATTGACGGTCTGCGCTTCACCCCCCACTTTACCCACTTCAATATTCCTCAGGCTATTGAGGTCGCCCAACAGATCGGGGCGCGGCAAACGCTACTGACACACCTCAGCCATGAGGTTGACCACCCGGTCCATGACCAGCGACTACCTCCCGGTATCAATCTGGCCTACGACGGACAAAAAATAAGCCTCCCGTTGCAAAAAGGAAGCAAGCGATGAGCCCCGAGCTGCGGCTTCACGGACAGATTTCGGATGAAATTGAGTACTATGCAACAGCGGCGGGTTGCCGCACGGCTCATCATCATTTTTTTCAAGTGCTGGATGATAACCTGCGTTTTTTTGCCCCCGGCAACGAACTGATTCTCTCCCTGCCGGGATCGCCCAGAGTGGAACCGGTGGAACTTTCTGCGAATATATGTTCGGCGTCGATCAGCCCCTCTCCGACCTGACAAAGATCGGAATCCAAAATCGCCTGATGCTGCTTGGTGCAGGTTATGATCAGAACGGCCATCTGGCGATCAACGCTCAGGCGGGAGGGTCTCAAACCTTTGAGGATATTTTTGTCAAAGGCCATGCCGTCACCAACTACTTCTTTTTTGTCGACCGGCTCGATAAAAAAACCAGCAGGAGCGTCAGGAAGAAATCCTGAAACATCTGGGCAAGGCCTTAAAACGTCTGACCAACCTGAATCGTCGCGACGACTCTGAGCTGGCCGAAACCTTGCTGGAACGGCTTCCTGACCAGTGCACCATTTACCTGGTCCGTCTCACACATGTCAAAAACAGACATTTTCAGCAGGAATTCCAGTCGCTCTATTACAAAGATCGGGCCGTTCCTGAACAGGCCCTGACCACACTTGATGAGCTTGCTTCTCAACTTGGTATTGATCCATACCAACAGGAGCGCATCCGGGTCGACGTCATGTATCGACATCGGGATAATTACCGCATCATCGATGAGTACAAGAAGGTCTTGATTGAATGCTACCACCAAGGCGATATCGACCGCCTACAGCATGCTCGCCTGACGCGACTCAAAACTCTGGCCTTACGTAACGAAATCCCCGAAACCCTGATTTCGACGCTGGATGAAAAGCTGCAAGCGCAAATCAGCAACATTACCAGAGAACCGGAGTATACAGCCATCACCCGTGATATTCTCCGGGATCTGCTGTTGCGCAAGAGCATCGGAAACCGGGACATCATCCAGTTGTTGTTTGCCAAGCAGCATGCCCGACGAAATCATGACCACAGCTTTGAACAGCTTCTGCTCGAATCGGGTCAGCTGTTCGATGAGCAGATTCGCGAAGGTGCCCCCCTCTCCCTGCTTGAGGATTTTTCCTACATTATCACTTTCTTTGACCGCTACGACAACACCTCAACCAGCATCAGCAAGATTGCTTTCATGGAGCACTTCACCCCAACGGAAAGGCACCTGCGCAGCCTGCTCGAAAGCCGTCATGAATTCAATTCTCTGGTTAAAGGTTTGTTTAACAGACTGTTCTTTGATGATATTTTAAGCAGTCGCTATCTGGGGCGCTACGGGCGTAAAAAAATAGAATGCCTGAAGCAGGGATTAGATGAAATAGCCGCAGAGATGTCCACGTTGTCACGCCTGGCCACGGAACTGCACGTCATCGATAGCGAAGAAAGCTCTACCTGACCATTCTTAAAGCGACCAAAGACCGGATTCGAACCCGCTATTCGCGCTATAACACAATAGCCGAGCAGGATGAACTCCTGGAAGAACTGAACGGTGACCTGCTGGTGCGCGGCCAGATCACCAGTCGCCTTAACCCCGATCTGTTTTATGCCGTCATTCATGACATCAAGAAAGAAGCGCTTTACTTGCGCACCCTGCTGCCGGAAATAATCACCCATAACAATCTGGATCTGCGCAACGACTTTCTCGCCAATAGCGGTCTTGATCACTTTTACATTGAAGAACTTGAACGTGAATATTTCACTCTCAATCAGCTTGATTTTAACCTGCTTCAACAACTGAGAAGCAAAACAATTTGATTTCAGAGGACAAGTAATGGCTGGCTCCGCACTAGATAAAATACGTAATTTCGGCATCATTTCACATATCGATGCAGGCAAAACCACGGTTTCTGAACGGATTCTTTTTTACACCGGAGAAATCCATAAGATGGGTGAAGTTCACGACGGAATGGCTGTCATGGACTGGATGGACCAGGAACAGACACGCGGGATCACCATCACCGCCACAGCAACCAACTGTAGCTGGAAAGATCACACCTTCAATTTGATCGATACCCCCGGTCATATCGATTTCACCATAGAAGTCGAACGCTCTCTACGTGCCCTGGACGGTGCCATCGCCATTTTCAGCGCCGTTGAAGGGGTCCAGCCCCAGAGTGAGTCAGTCTGGCGTCAGGCCGATCGCTATCAGGTCCCGCGCCTCTGTCTGATCAACAAGATGGATCGTATCGGAGCGGACCATCAGCAGGTTCTTGAAGCCATGGAAAAGAAATTGGAGGCCAGAGCATCCTGCTGCAGCTGCCGATCGGCAGTGAAGAAGACTTTTCCGGTGTTATCGATCTGATTGAGGAAAAGCCCTGCTGTTCGACGAAAAGGATCTGGGCAAAACCCTGATTACAGGTCCGATTCCGGACGACCTGCGCCTACAGGCGCTGCAGCACCGGGAACTGCTGATCGAGACTGCAGCTGATTTTGACGATGGAATTCTGCATGATTTTCTCGAAGGTCACCATATCAGCGCAGAGCGAATCCTGCCGGCATTGCGCAAAGGGGTCCTGGCCTGCCAGATTTATCCGGTCCTGCTCGGCTCTGCCTTGAAAAACAAAGGGATTCAACCGCTGCTCGACATCATTTGCGAACTGTTACCGTCCCCCCTCGACATCCCCCCGTCAAAAGCACTCCGGCTGGATAACTCCGAACAGGTGGAGATAGTGACCGACCCCAAGGCCGCACTCTGTTGCCTGGCATTCAAGGTCCTCTCTGATGATGGCCGGAAACTGACCTACCTGCGGCTATATTCCGGTCAGCTCAAGCCTGGAGACTCGGTTTTCAACAGCCGTACAGAAGCGATCGAAAAGGTCGCCCGCCTGTTCCGCATGCACTCCCACAAACGGGAGCGGATCGACAAAGCCGTGGCTGGAGATATTGTCACGGCAACCGGGTTGAAAAATGTACTGACCGGTGACACCATCAGCCTGGCCGAGTATCCACTCCAGCTGGCCGGGTTGGAATATCCCGAACCGGTGGTTTCTCTGGCCGTGGAGCCTAAAACCGTTGACGACAAGGACAAACTCCCACCGGCACTGGACAAACTGCAATGGGAAGATCCCACTTTTCGGGTCAAGGAAGACCCTGAGACAGGTCAGACCCTGCTCACGGATGGGGAATTGCATCTCGAAGTCGTGGTCCAGCGGCTATCAACCGATTTTGGTGTTGAAGTGCAGACCGGCCGGCCTCAGGTTGTCTACCGCGAGACCATCCTCAACACCAGCCGTTGCCATGAAGTCTTTGAGCGCGAAATCGAAGGGAAGCTGCACTACGGCGAGATAGAACTACAGCTGACACCGGCAGAGCGGAAATCAGGCGTCACGGTCGAACTGCCGGATGAACTGCTGGAGCCATGGCCCACAAGCCTGGCGGAGATGATCTGCGAGAAGCTTAACCTGTCCTGTCAATCGGGCCCGGCTGCCGGTTATCCTCTGACCGATATCGGTATCAGAGTGATCTCACTGCCTATGAAAACAGCAAACCACTGATTGGCATATCCGCTGCCATCAATCGGGCCATGAATGCGGCCCTGAGCAAAGGTAAACCGACTCTGCTTGAACCGATCATGGTACTGGAGCTGGTAGCGCCTTCGGACTACACCGGCCGGGTAATGGGCAGCCTTAATCAGAAACGCGGACAGGTCGAGGGAATCACATCCCGCCCGGGTCAGGATGTCGTCCATGCCACCGTCCCGCTGCTGGAGATGTTCGGCTACATGACCGAACTGCGTAGCGCAACGAAGGGGCAAGGCAGCTTTACCATGGAATTTTCCCACTTCGATCAAGCGCCACCGGAGGTTCTCAAAAATTCGGTCTTTAGGCTATAATGAAAACTTAAAAAACAGTATCAAAAGGCTGCGAAACATAGAGAAGGAAACCAAGCCTCATTTCAAAGCCTGTAACTCTCTTTTAACAGCGATGCCCAGTTCTTCAATTGTATAGGGTTTCTTGATATAGGCCCCGGCTCCCAGAGCCTGGGTCAATCTGACATCTTTATCGGCGGAAAACCACTGGCGATAATCGCTTTCTGTTCAGGCAGCACAGCCTTGATCTGCCGGTATGTCTGATAACCGTTCATTCCCGGCGCCATCAGCATGTCGAGGACAACCAGATCAACCCGTTTTTCCTCAAAAAAGCAAGACCTTCTTCACCACTGGCGACAACTGAAACCTTATAACCCAGCTCGCAGAGCAAGTGTTCCGCCAGAACCCTGATGTCCAGTTCATCATCGATCACAAGGATATGCTCTCCATGTCCCAGAATATCTTCGTCATTCGATGACAACGAAGCGTCGGGCTGCGTACTTTCTGTTGCCGGGAAATTGAGCACAAAGCAACTGCCCGCCTCAAGTTGAAGCACATCGATAAACCCCTGATGTTCCTGCACCGTATTCCAGACCACGGTCAACCCGAGACCGGTCCCGCTACGCCCGAGCTTCTTCTTGCTGTAAAAGGGGTCGAAAATATGCTCGAGATCTTCAGCCGCAATCCCAGGTCCACTATCGCAAATTGCCAATGTAACAAACCGCCCCGGCTTAACATCTTCATGATCTTTGTCCGGAACATCGACCGTGCGGTTAGCGGTTGTAACTGTAATATCCCCTTCTGAGTTGCCTCTGCCGCATTGATGATCAGGTTCATAAGACTTTTTTTCAAATGGGTGACGGAACAGAACAGGTTGAGTAGATCCCGGTCGAGTTCCAGATGAAAAACCAGGTCGGGATACTGGGTAAGCAACGACTGATGCTCCGGGGACGAGGTATATTCAGCAACGATATCGTTCAAATTGGCGATTTGACGGTCCGAAGCGGCATCCCGCGAAATAGTCAACAAATCAGCGACAACCTCTGCCGCCCGGCGTCCAGATTCACGTATTTCCTTTACATAGCTGAGCAGAGGGTCGTCAGCGGAGAGCTTGCGCATGATCAGGTCGGAATAGCCGACGGCCCCGGAAAGAATATTATTGAGATCGTGAGCCACACCTCCGGCCAGCAGACCGAGTGCCTCCATTTTTTTCGCCCGATGAATTTGCTGCTGCAGCTGTTCCTTTTCCTGCTCGGCTAAAATCCGTTCGGTCAGTTCATTTTCAAGATCGGCTGTTCGTTCCCGAACTTCGCGCTGTAAGGTTCTGTTCCAGTTGATGATGGCAACAAGGAGCAGGATCAGAACAGCAAGAAGAAAAGAGTACAGAACCAATGGAGGAATGCGCCATGGTTTTTCTTTCAACGATATCCATCTGTTGAGAATTTCTCTCTTTTCTGCCGGGCTGATCGCCTGCATACCCTTCTCGATAATGCTGACCAGTTCCGGCCAGTCGTTGCGAGAAGCAAAAGACATATCAAAAACAAAATCGGTATCTTCCGTCACTTTGAGGTTAGAGATACCATCTTTTTGAATATAAAAAGAAGCTGAGGCCAGATTGAGAACCATGGCATCCACCTTACCGAGGCCAGTTGACGCAACCCGGATGAGATGTCGGGGACAACATCCAGAGGAATCTGAGGATAGTTCCTGACCATGTAATCATGCTCACCATAGTCGGCCACAACAGCAACCCGCTTTCCTCTCAATTCTGATAAAGTCGGAAAATGATCGGCTGAAGAACGGACGAGCACAACTGCCGGAAATTCAGCATATGGACGTGAAAAAGTCATATATTGCAATCGTTCAGGTGTCGGGACAGCGGCACCGAACATATCAATATTACGGTTTCGAGCTTGTTTGAGAATTTCACTCCAGTTTTCAAGAATCACGATTTCAAATTTGAGCGGCAGTTTCTTTTCCAGCAGATAGACGAAATCAGCAGCAATGCCGGCATAAGCACCATTATCATCCAGATATTCGATCGGAGGAAAATTGGGATCAGGAGCAAGGCGGACAACCGGATGATTTTCCACCCAGTTCAGTTCTTCCGGTGTAAGATCGGGATGTGGACAATCCGAAGACAGAGTGGGCGCTGAGGTTAAGAGAAGAAGAACCGGAGAGACCAGTAAAAAAATCAGCAGGGACCCATATTTTAAGGAATATTTATCTGACAACAGCCGAACCTCGTGGTGACGGTAAAAAGACAATCGAAGAATATCCCCCAAAACTTCAATTATCTTATCTTAAAATGTAACATTGTCAAAAAGGTTTACTGTCCGCGCCTCGGCAACAAAAAGCGGTAGCCGTCAAAGCGGATGATAGCGCCTTCAGCAGTAATGGTTTCAAGTGTCATTGCGTTGCCGATCGAGTCTCCTTCGCGATAGATGCGATTATTCAGCTGAACCATACTGGTTCCGTTCCGGTTCCGATTATAAGCATGTAGAGGCATATGGAGCTCAGGAATCTGCTGACGAACTGATGAAGGCAGTTGATCCAGCATAAAAACTCTTTTCTCAGTTCTTGGAACCGGCAATTCCACCCCTCTGGGAAGATCATCTTCCATGGGTGGACTCGCTGAAATAGCTCTGTCATCAACGACTGCGTCTGATTCTTTTTCCGGCGGTATCACACCAATGTCCCCGCCCTCGCGGTCATCGTCCGCCTGGTTGCAAAATTCTCGGCTGCAGACAGACCTGTTGTCTCCGTCTCACTCTTTAACCACGGAACCACCAACCAGATCATAAGGGCCGCATTGACGACCAGGAGCAACAGCACCCAGAGAGTCCAGGTCCGCGGTCGGGTCATCCTATATGCCACGGGCTCATGGATGGAACGTGGCAATTGAGCGCTCCTCTTCCGCCGTTTATTTTCCGATTTTTTCAAGGCATCAAGAATAAAAGACATCGTCTTACCTGCGGACCTGATAAAGCACCGGCCGACTGTCGTCAACGTAGCTGTTCATAAGTATCAGCGTGTGGGGACCAACGACTCCATCAGCTTTGATTCCTGCTTTTTTCTGAAAACTCTGTATTTCTTCAACCAGATCGCCGTCGAGACGCTTATCGGTCCGATCCTGTCTTTCCCGACCGACAATCAACGACATTGACTGCTCCAACCAGGGAACCAATTCATTTTCATCACCGGCCTGACGACTTTGCTGAAGGTCTCCGGCGGTTTCCACAACATACCGTATTCACCGAACCAGTGTTGCATCAATTGAGACAGAGCCACCTGACGGACAGAGCCACCGATAACCAATGAGACGCTGCTGTCATCCATTGCTTTCAGCGTAGCATAGAAACTTTCGCCATCCGATCCGACAAGTTTCACAACGGCAGGACGGTTCAGCTGCTTCAACCGTCCCAGGCTGGCCCTTTTGGTGATTAATGCGAGCCCCAGCCTGTCAGCCTGATAACGCGCCCCTCGATCCAGATCGACATCTTCGACCCCCACAGACGAAAGAGTTCCCTGTACGCCAGCACACTGCTGTTTTCAACAGCTTCAGCGCTATTCCAGGTCAAAGGTTCGACCGCGCTATTTCTGTCTGCGGTAATTTCAAGCGTGCCTGTATCAGGCTCGGCCAGAACGGCAGGTTCTCTGGCTGACAGGCGCAGAAAAGAGACCAGTAATGCGATACCAACAACCAGGATAAGGCTTAACAAAATGACATAAAGCCAAGCGATAAATCCGTTTTTATTTTTCTTTCGCCCAGAAAAACGCCCGAAAACTTCCGTTGCCGCCTCCTTCAGAAGATCGGGACCGACGCAGCTCTGCCCCTTGACATAAGCTCCCAGGAGAGCTCTGTCACACAACAAATTGATCAGCCTCGGAATGCCGTCCGTCAGCTTGTAAAGCTTGTTGACTGCTGTTTTGAAAAAGCGCGCGCTCAACCCCGGCGACGGCCAGGCGATGTTGCAGATAGCTCAACAATTCCTCTTTTGCCAACGGTTCCAAATGATATCGGGCTGTCACTCTCTGGGCCAACTGGCGCAACTCGGGGCGGGACAGCATGTGATTCAGTTCCGGCTGACCGAGCATGATCACTTGCAGCAGTTTGTTTTTATCGGTTTCCAGATTAGTCAACAAGCGGATATGCTCAAGCACATCAATACTCAAGTTTTGGGCTTCGTCGATGATTAACACCGTTTTCTTCCCTTTAGCGTGAGCATCGAGGAGAAAACGATTGATCAGGTCGACCAGCACCTTGGCACTGGTCTTATCGACAGGGTATGGAATTCCCAGTTCATCGCAAATCGTCGCCAGTAACTCAATCGCACTCAGCTTAGGATTGAGGATAAAGGCGATCTCGGAATTTTCCGGAATCTGCCCGAGCAGACAGCGACAGACGGTTGTCTTGCCGGTTCCGACCTCGCCGGTCAGCAACACAAATCCACTATCAGCCTTCATCCCGTAGATCAGATGAGCCAATGCTTCCCGGTGGCGCTCGCTCATGTAGAGGAACTGCGGATCGGGTGCGATTGAAAATGGATCTTCTTTAAAACCGAAATAAGTCTTTATACATGAAAGTAAAGATAGCGGAAGGTTGACGTAAAATCGACCATTTATCAGAAATGATCGCTATTTTATCGCTAAACGACTTCTTTATCAGTCAGACTGAAAACAGTCAACCCCCTCCTGCTCCAAACAGGTCTGGCGAAACAGAAAAAAAAGGCCCCGTGACCAGGAGGGGGATCACGGGGCGATCATTTTGAGAGGTTTCTCGAAAGATTTTTGACTCATCAGCGTTTCGCCTGCCACAACAAAACGTTGATGGTTAATTTATATCTAAAATGATAATCATTGTCAACAAAAAAGATTACCTTTTTTGTCATTTTTTTTATTGATGCTTTATGACCATACCATCAATGACATGACCAGCATCACATCCAACGCTCAAAACTCATCTTTTACAGAAGCAGATCTCACGAAATGACGATCTCTTGATGGCAAGAAAATACGGTCGACGAATAGGGGAACTGTTCGAGCATACTATCAGTCTGTGACACACTTCAGCTCTTTCACGATGCTAAAATAAAATCGAAACCTGCGGGATAGATATCCCCGGAGTACAGGCAGCGGGAAAAACAATTGCAACCATTTTCAGCACAGCGATAAAACGATAACGGATTATTGAATAATAAATAGCCACAAACAAAAAAGGCCCCGTGACCAGGAGGGGGATCACGGGGCAATCACTTTGAGAGGTTTCTCGAAAGATTTCTACTTTGACTTATCAACGCTCCGCCTGCCACAACAGTGCGTTGATGGATATAGTTATATCCAAAATGATAATCATTGTCAACAAAAAGATTACCTTTTTTGTAATTTTTATTCAGCCTCGAAATCTTCTAGATTAATCCCTTAAATATCAACGGCTTAATAGAAATTATCCGACGGGGTCAGTTATGGGATAAATGAGATATTCAGCCCGGATGATCTTCGAAGAGCAGTTCTTAATTGCTTGCCAGTATTTTCAGATAGGCCTCCGTCAGTTGTCCCCGATAACTGTCGCGACGTAACAATATCGGTCAAGGGGCGGTTCAATTTCAATGGTGAATTCACTTCGATCAACCACCCGTGATCAAGCTCTCGCTGAACAGCCAAGCGCGACAGACAGCCAACGCCTAGACCTGCTTCAACTGCTTTTTTAATGGCTTCAGTGTGTCCCAGTTCCAAACGCGGCACAATGTTCTCAAGCGTTCCTGTCAATGCAGCTTCAAACACCTCACGGGTCCCTGAGCCCTTTTCACGGACAATCCAGTCGCGTTCGCCAGCATGTTTTTGTTATCCGGTCTTTTTTGCCCAGGGATGTGTCTGACCGACAATAACCACCAGTTCATCGTCACGCCACGGACGCTTTTCAAGAACATTGCTATGGCAAGGCCCCTCGATTAAACCAAGATCCAGTTTGCCATTTTCAAGAGCCTGCTCGATTTGTCGAGTATTGCCGACTTGAAGCAAGGGGATGGATCGCGGGTATTGTTGGGAAAACTCAGCCATCAACCCTGGAAGCAGGTAGTTTCCAATCGTAGTGCTGGCCCCGATATGTATTTCCCCGACGGGCTCATCTGCTGAATCGTGCAGAAGCCTGGTAAAATTGCCGACACGTTGAAGGATTTCGCACGCTTCGGGCAGCAAACATCGTCCCCGCTCATTGACGATCAACCTGCGCCCTTGCCGTTGGAACAGAGGTCCACCGGCTTCTTTTTCCAACTCCGCCAGCGCCATACTGACTCCGGATTGACTGATCAACAAAGCTTTACTGGCTTTTGTTACATGACCAGTCTCAGCAACCTGAACAAATATTTCCAGTTTTCGTAATGAAAGCGCCATACAATCCATCAGTTTTATTGATATTTTTATTCATTTTTTTCTATTTTTTATTTATAAAAAATATCTGCTAGTTTGCCAAGTAAATTTCATCAGTCAACAGAAAGAAGCCGAGCCATGATCACCCGGAAGATATGCCGAAAAACAGCGATCACAATTCTTTTCGCTCTCACTGCCCTTCCTTTTGTAACGCCACCGATCGCCCTAATCGGCGGAATCTCTTTTACGTCGCTGTTCGGGAATCCGCTGCCACAGTTAACGGCACAAGTCAGCAAGTCGCTCCTGAAGATCGCTGTCATCGGTCTCGGCTTCGGCGTCAATTTTATCGAAGTCATTGAGGTGGGAAAAAAACTCTTTACTGCTGACATTAATTTCCATCAGCACGACTATTTTTCTAGGTGCCCTGATCAGCAGAGCCCTGAAGGTTCCGGCGAATACGGGTTCACTGATCTCATTCGGCACAGCAATTTGTGGCGGCAGCGCCATCGCCGCCATGGCTCCAGTCATAAAAGCGAAAGATGAAGAAATTGCCGTGTCGCTGGCGACTGTTTTTCGCTGAACGCGGTAGCACTCGTCATCTTCCCCCCCCTGGGACACTACTTCGGGCTGAACCAATATCAGTTCGGAATCTGGGCGGCCCTGGCCATTCATGACACCAGCAGTGTGGTCGGAGCGGCATCCGCCTATGGGGCCGTCGCACTTGCTGTTGGAACCACGGCGAAATTGACCAGAGCTTTATGGATTGTTCCCTGCCAGCCTGATTGCCGGATTTCGGCACAAATCGGGTCAGCGGGCCAGTATCCCCTGTTCCATTGTCGGATTCATCACCACCGCCATGCTCAGTTCGTGGCTGCCCGGTTCGATCCGGTCTGGAATGGCCTCTATGCTGCGGCACGACAGATCCTGGTCATGACCCTGTTCCTGATTGGAGCGGGTTTAACCCGTGAAACCCTTAAGCAAACAGGTCTAAAACCATTACTGCTTGCCATTATTCTGTGGTGTAGCATCAGTATAGGTACGCTGTTCCTGCTGCTGAACAATGTTATTTCCTGATGGCGAGCACTCCGTTCAGCCACCTCACAGATCAACAGTCGCAGTTCTGACCGTTTCGGGGTACAATAGTCGTTCCAGTCAATCTTTTTGTGTTTCATACCCCTGCAGGAGAGGTCATGGAATCGATTCGTCACATCTACCGTATTGGAACCGGTCCATCCAGCAGCCATACCATGGCTCCGCGCAAGGCGGCGCAAACATTTCTCAAGCGCCACCCAAAGGCAGCGGCTTTCGCGTAACACTCTACGGCAGTCTTGCAGCAACCGGCCGCGGCCACCTGACCGACAAAGCTCTGTACGATGTTTTCAGAGACCGTCCCATGGAGCTGCTTTGGTTGCCTGACGAGCAGCTGCCCCTGCATCCGAACGGAATGCTCTTTGAGGCCTTGTCGGCATCACGCGACATCGAAAACAGGTGGCAGGTCTACAGTGTTGGTGGTGGAGCACTGCTGGATGCCGACCACCCTGATGAAAATCGATCCTGCTACCCATTACACACACTCGAAGAGATTCTCAAGCACACGACAGACTCGGGTGAATCCCTTTGGGAATATGTTCTGAATCACGAAGGTACCGATTTCCCCGATCATCTGGCTGAAGTCTGGGATGTCATGTCGACCGCGATCCGTAACGGTCTTGAAAACGCCGGTGTCATCCCCGGCGGTCTGGGGCTGGGGCGTAAAGCCCATATATTCTATCGCAAGGCCAGTCTCTACGGCGATCATCTTAAAACAATGCCCGGATCTGGTCCTACGCCCTGGCTGTGTCGGAAGAAAATGCGGCGGGCGGCATCATCGTCACCGCCCCGACCTGTGGAGCCTGCGGTACACTGCCTGCGGTCTTGCGCTACCTGCAGGAAACCCTGTCATGCAGCCATGAGGATATCATCCGCGCTCTTGCCACAGCGGGTCTGATCGGTAACCTGGTCAAACACAATGCATCGATCTCAGGGGCTGAAGTGGGTTGTCAGGGTGAGGTTGGAACAGCCTGCGCCATGGCTGCAGCGGCCGCGACACAACTTCACGGTGGAACGCCGAAGCAGATTGAATATGCCGCCGAAATGGGGTTGGAACATCACTTGGGCCTGACCTGTGATCCGGTTAATGGTCTGGTTCAGATTCCCTGCATCGAGCGCAATGCTCATGCCGCAACACGGCCATCAGCTGCTGCCACTTCGCCTACTTCAGGAGGTGAGCACAAGATCACGTTCGATGAAATCACCAAAGTCATGAAAGAGACTGGTCACGCCCTGCCTCATCTCTATCGTGAAACTTCGGCCGGGGGGATGGCCGAGGCTTACCGGCAGAGATCACAGGACAAATAAAATAAATCTGGTCATCGACTTCGCTCACGTAAAGATAGCAAAAGGTTTAAAGATTCCATGGGACCCTGGAAATGGAAGTTCTGACCGCAGCTGGAATGAAGTGGATAACCAAGAAAGAAAACTATCTGCGAGCAGGTGCTGGACCAAACAAGGTCATTGCAAAGCGCTTCTGATGAGCTGAGGCACACTGGCAACGATACCCGCTCCCGTCAGCCTGAACCGACAGGACCGAGTACCGTTATCAGACGATCAGTTAGAATTTCCCGAACTCGCTGTCATCCAAGGCGATCCGGACATCTTCTCCATGATCAGCGGGGCCGCCCATCTCGCTCCAGGAGTTCTGCTGAACCGTCTCCTGACCGATTTTAACCGATGAGGTTATTCCCCCGCGAATTGAACTCAGCTTGAACTGACTCAGCATGTGCCGCAGTTGTTCGGCCTGGCCGGAAAGCTCTTCCGATGCCGCTGCCCCCTCTTCGGCGTGGCTGTGTTCTGTTGCGTCACCGCATCAATTTGCGACAACCCCTGATTAACCTCAGAGATTCCCTGAGCCTGTTCAGTGCTGGCAACAGCGATTTCTGCAACCAGACTGTTGACCTTGCCGATACCGTCGACAATCTCCTGCAATGCTGCTGCAGTCTGATCAGCAATCTGGGTCCCGCGCGCGGTTTTTCCGACTGACCCCTCGATCAGTTCAGCCGTTTCACTTGCCGCTTTGGCACTGCGAGCAGCGAGGTTACGGACCTCTTCGGCGACCACGGCAAAACCTTTGCCATGCTGACCGGCACGAGCCGCTCGAACAGCGCATTAAGCGCCAGCAAATTGGTCTGGAAAGCGATTTCGTCAATTGTCTTGATGATCTTGCTGATATCCTGCCCCGCTTCGTTAATCTCCCCCATGGCGGAAACCATTTCCTGCATCTGAACATTCCCTTTTTCAGCCGCAGTCTGAGCTATGTCAGCCAGTTTCGTGGCCTCTGCAGCATTTTCAGCATTTTGCGACGTTTGGCTGGCCATCTCCGCCATAGAACTGCTGATCTCTTCCAAAGAGGCTGCCGATTCGGTCGCTCCCTGCGAGAGAGACTGGCTGGAATCCGCAACCTGGCCGGCCCCGGTGGCTATCTGATCGCCGCTGACAGACACGCTCGAAAGGGTTTCGTCGACCTGCCTGATCATCATCGCCAGATTGTGGTTCATGGCATCCTGTTCCGATTTGCTTTTGACTTTTACAGTCCAGTTGCCACCGGCAAGCTCCTTGGCCACGTCACCGACACTGCGGTAATCGGTTAAAACCAACTCAGCGACCTTGGCAAGATCACCAATTTCATCCTTGCGTCCAAGATACGCAGATTCCACATTAACTGAAACATCTCCCTTATGAGCAATGTCGCCAAGCAGGCCAACGACAAAGTTCAGGCCTTTCGTAATATTATTGGTCAGAAAAAGGCCGATCATGACACCTGCGACTGCAGCCAAAGGGAGATAACGACAATCATGGTGGTCACGCTACTTTGACTTCGTCCGCTCGCTTGCTGACTCCGTCGATAAACGCATAAACTCCATCACGGACTTCGCGACCGGCGGCCAAAGCAGCAACAGAAGCTTCCCTCTGGTGGCTCTGGGCTTCCCGCTGAGCAAGATTGAACTCACGAAAGGCCATGACCTCTTTCTCATAAGCATCAAGATTTCGCTTAATTTCGTGCAGAGCATCGATCACTGCGGGGGCTTTAAATAGATCGAGCAGGGCCGTCACCTGACTTCGACAGGCATTAATTTCGGCAATCCACTGCTTGGCAATGCTGTTCTGTTGCTCCTCGGTCACCGCAATCTGATACTTCTGAGCATGAATGCGTACCCGGTTGAATGAATTGCGCACACTCTGCGCACTATTCAGTTTGTCCACCAGATCAAGGCTGACCTGTCCGTTCTCGGCACTTTCTCTTATATAATCAAGCTCATGGTTGATCATCACCTTTATAGCTGCCAGAACCTCATTGGCGGCCATGACGCGGGCATTCCCCCCCGAAATCTTGCTCTCCTGTATCTGCCACCATTTTTGATTGGCCGCATCGTAATTGAGAATCGAGGTCTGAATCGCCCCGGCACTATCCTTATTCTCCTGGGACTTTCATTTTTGCCTGAGCGGCCTTGGCGGCGGCCAGAACCTTTGCGACTTCCTCTTCGGTCTTGTTCAAAAATTTTTATCTTTGTAAATAACCATCCTCAACGAGTGGGCCTGTACATCAGCGGTATCAACCAACGCCCGGTTGACATCCTTGGCTATGTCCAGCTGGTGGGTAATCGAATCGATCTGCCCTTGGTCTGCTCAACGCCATACCATCCGACCACTCCAACAGCAACCATCAACAATACGATAATAAAAATGCCACTGAGTAATTTCGCTCTTATCTTCACGCCTGTTTTCTCCTGTTTAAATATCTTCCCCTTCAAATGTCATTGCTGCGGCCTTGCGGTATAGCTCTTACACGCCAATAAGAATCATGATTGAACCTCCGATCTCCCCCACGTTCTTACTGTCGAGAACATTGTTTTCCAGGTTTCAAATTGTCGCCGAACTGGTTGCTCAGGGGCGGCACAAAGCAAATGCCACGATTGTTTACTAAAACAGTCATGATTAGCAATATCATATTACATACTTCTAACTATTTAGTCTAGAAGATATTTAAAAAAACAGGAAGTGAGTCCGTCATTGACGGATAAACCCGACTCGGAAGATCATCCTATTAATAAAATTGTGGGCGGGATGAGTTTAAATTTCATTCTCAGAGAGCGTAAAACATCCACCTAAGATCCCGAAAAAACCGATCAGAACGATATGAAACCGATCGGGGAAAAGTGAGGTGTTCCATGCTTTTCTGCCAAGGTTATTCAATCCAGTCAAACGTTCGGGTAACAGCCTTTTTCCACATGTTATAATTGCCGACGCGTGGCGTTTCATCTTCAGAGGGTTCCCACGTTTTATCGATCCCCCAGTTCTGACAAAGTTCAGTAGTATTTTCCCAGAAACCAACGGCCAGTCCAGCAGCATAGGCGGCACCAAGTGCTGTACTTTCTGCAACCTTCGGCCGGGTTACCGGAACGCCAAGAACATCAGACTGGTACTGCATCAACAGTTCATTAGCGACCATGCCTCCGTCAACCTTGAGAGCCTGCAACTTAACACCGGAATCAGCCTCCATGGCATCGAGAACTTCACGGGTCTGATAGGCAACCGCCTCCAGAGCGGCGCGTGCAAAATGACCCCGGGTCAGGTAGCGTGTCATACCGACGATTGCACCACGGGCGTACTCTTCCAATACGGAGCAAAAAGTCCGGAAAAGGCGGGAACAAAATACATGCCGCCGTTATCTTCAACCATACGGGCCAGGTTCTCAATATCGGCGGCTGTGTTGATCAGGCGCATCTGATCTCGTAACCATTGCACAACCGCACCGGCAATGGCGATCGACCCCTCCAAAGCGTAAACAGTCGGTTCATCGCCGAACTTATAACATGGCGTTGTCAACAGACCATTCATTGAAGGCACAATCTCGGTTCCGGTGTTCATAAGCATGAAGCATCCCGTACCGTAGGTATTTTTTGCTTCACCGGCACTAAAGCAGGTTTGACCGACGGTTGCCGCCTGCTGATCTCCCAGGTCTCCACAGACCGGAATTTTACCGCCAAAGGGACCATGTTCAGTCGTGTAACCATAAATTTCCGGATCACTTGAAGGACGGATCGTCGGCAGCATCTGCTTTGGGATGGTCATCATTTTAAGGATTTCATCATTCCATTCGATTCCCTTCAGATTCATCAGCATAGTTCTGGAAGCGTTGGTGACATCGGTCACATGTGCGCCGCCGTTGATACCACCGGTCAGCTTCCAGATAAGCCAGGTGTCCATGTTCCCGAACAGGGCATCACCACACTCGGCGGCCTCGCGGACCCCTTCGACATTATCAAGAATCCACTTAATCTTGGGACCAGAGAAATAGGTTGCCAGCGGCAATCCGGTCTGTGGACGTAAACGGTCCTGACCTTCGTTACCGGCCAACTCTTGGCAGAGAGTGTCGGTACGGGTGTCCTGCCAGACAATAGCGTTACAATACGGCTGGCCGGTCTTCCTGTTCCAGACAACCGTTGTCTCACGCTGGTTAGTGACTCCGACAGCGGCAATGTCTTCCGCAAGCAGCCCGGCCTTTTCCATGGCATCATGGATAGCTTCTTCGGTCCGCGACCAGATTTCCATGGCATCATGTTCGACCCAGCCCGGCTGAGGGTAGATCTGTTCATGTTCCAGCTGAGAGCTGGAAACAGGAGCACCGGCGTGATTGAAAATCATACAGCGAGAGCTGGTTGTTCCCTGGTCAACTGCAGCGACATACCTGGTCATATTCTTTTCTCCTTATCACAGATGATCTGAACATTGAAAAATTCGGGGTTCTCAGGAAAAGGAATCACTCTCTGGGGAGACGGGACCACCACCAACATCTCCACCAATCGGACCGACAACAGATGCGGGGACAAGGAGCAGATTGCCTACTCAACCCTGAATCGCACCAGAGGAGGAGCCGGAACCATTAACCGATTCCGCTATGAATGTAAAATATACCAAGAACCGTCAGAAATAACAGAAGAACCTCGCCGCGATGTCCAAGGTGACCAGAATACCGAGCGCACAGCATCCCATTTTTTCATTAACGCACCTCGACAGCAGACAACGGCTACAGCTCATCAACTTTTTGAGCAAGAAAACAAGGTGTCGCCTGCGAAATAATCCAGACGGCCCCCCCCTGATTCACCCTCTTCGTAATAGTTTCGTAAAACCAAGACCAACCCCATGCTGTTGGAGATGAGTCATGCTAAAGTTTAACGACTCAATCCTTTAACAAAACATGGTCGGGAGAAATAAATCTGAAAACTTTTTTTTTGAAAGATAACGATCGACTGAATCTGCATCAGGGGCACACGAGGTTACACAGATGAATCAACAACAAGAAGCAGCACGCTATACAGTCGGTGAAGAGATTGCCAACAGCATCACCCACGGCATAGGAGCAGTGCTTGCTATCGGTGGCCTGGCCGTCCTGGTCGGCTTTGCCAGTTTACGGGGAAATGCCTGGCATATCGTCAGCTGCAGCATTTTTGGTGCAACTCTGGTCCTGTCGTATCTGTCATCAACCCTCTATCACAGCATTCCACTAAAAAAACCAAAAAATTCTTCGCACGATCGATCACTCCGCCATCTATCTATTGATTGCCGGGACCTATACCCCCTTCATGTTGATCAGCCTGCGCGGACCATGGGGATGGTCGCTTTTTGCTGCGGTCTGGGGAATTGCAATTGCCGGAATTATTATGAAAACAACTATTTTCGGGAAGATCCGCAATTTTTCAACTGTGATCTACCTGATTATGGGCTGGATTATCGTGATTGCAATCAACCGATCATCTCGTTCTTGATCCCGGGGGACTGCAACTATTGGTACTGGGTGGTTAGCCTATACGGCCGGGTCGATTTT
>LQAG01000126.1_pt1 | contig 34105 bp, 53 predicted proteins | sample 1535801 | NCBI WGS metagenome assembly LQAG01 (sample SAMN04331584, study PRJNA305678) | bioreactor metagenome | isolation source: bioreactor_3 inoculated with Wadden Sea sediment 1st replicate of a... | place: Germany:Bremen
ATCCGGCAGCCATGGCCGCCCTTGTAGGGCAGGCCGTTCACCTCAAAGTGATCAAGCCATTGCCGTGCTCCGGAACACCGAGATTCAGGCGGCCCGGAAAAAAGTGATGGCCGAAATCCGGTCCTTTGACCAGGTCACCCATCTCGAGGACACCCTACGGCAGTATACGGCATTCACCGCAGCCCTTGACAACCGGGCCGGGCCCTTGACGTCACCGGGCGCCGTAAGGGCGATCCATCCGTTTCCGGGCCTGACCGCTCTCAAGGGCCGGATTGTTGAGAACCGGGTGAATCAATTGGAACAGGAAATGGCCATCGTAATCCGGCAGACGCTCCAGGCGGTTGAAATTGCAGGTCGGAACCTGGAGTTCACCGCCCGGTCCATCCGGATCATCAAGCAGACCCTGGATGCATTCGAACGTCTTCTGGATGTGGCGGCTTCCCTGTATCGAAGCGGGAAAACCAGCTACCAGGATGTGATCAAGGTGAGTATCAAGATTGAAACCCTCAAGCAGGACCGGGTTTCCCTGGAAAATGACGTCGCCGTCATTCAGGCCCGTCTGGTTGAACTGATGAACCTCCCGGCCGGTACCCGGATGGGGCCGGTGACTACAGGCCCGTTCCCGCAGACAATTCCGGGTCCCGGGGCACTGGCTGCCATGGCCAGGGAACACCGCCAGGAGCTGGCAGCCCTCCGGTTTCAGATCCGGCGGGTGCAGTCCATGCTGGAAATGTCGGAATCCATGACCGAAGTCCTGTTTACTTCAGGGCTGTCCTACTGGGATGCCGACAATGTTAATACTGCCGGCACCGGGGCGTTGAAGCCGGCATTTGCTGAAAAGACAATGGCATCCATGAAAAACAACCGGCCCCGGAACCCCTGGTACGGGGTGGACGGCCCCTGGGTTCAGCAGACGCGACAGACCCTGGCCGGCCTGGCACATACCCTGACAGCCCGGGAAAATGCCACGGACCGCATGGTGGCCGATGCCTGGCTGAAATTGACAATTCAGGCGGGAACTGGATCTTTACCAGGACCGGATTTTGCCGCTGACAACATCGGCTCTGGAAGTGTCCACCAGAGAATATGAAGCCGGCGTCATCGCATTTTCCCAGGCCATCGGATCCTATACCGACTGGCTGGCAGTCCAGCTGACCATTGCCCAAAAGATCCGGGACCTGGGCATCTCTTTGGCGGCCCTTGAATCCATTGTGGGCGAATCCTTTTAAAACAGCACAGGAAAACCGGTATCATGAATATCAAATCAATTTTATTGACTGTCTCTCTGACCGCGCTGGTCACCGGATCGGCGTTTTTTTTTTCTTTCCTCTCTTTTCTGGCGCCCCCGGCTTCTGTGGACAGCAATACTTTGCCCGCCCAGACAGGGGGCGGAGCATCGGCGGAACGGGAGATTATCTACTGGAAAGCCCCCATGGATCCCACGGAAATCTATGACGAACCTGGCAAAAGCAAGATGGGTATGGATCTCGTACCGGTGTATGCGGATGAAGTGTCAGACAGTAAAGGCACCGCCGATCGGAAGATCATTTACTGGAAAGCCCCCATGGAGCCTACCGAGATCTATGATGCGCCTGGCAAGAGCAAGATGGGCATGGATCTGGTGCCGGTGTATGAGGATGAAGTTCAGGGCGGGGTGGACATCAAGATCAACCCGGTGGTGCAGCAGAACATGGGACTGAAGATCAGACCGGTCGAACAGGGCCGCTTGAATCACACCATCCGGACTTATGGTCATGTGACCTTTGACGAGACCCGGACCGGTATTGTCAGCCCCAAGGCCGCCGGGTGGATTGAAACGCTTTATGCCAACTACATCGGGTTTGTGGTGGAAAAGGGTGATCCCCTTTATACCATCTATTCGCCGGCACTGGTGGCGACTCAGGAGGAATATCTGTCGGCCTTCAGAAATTATCAGGCGCAAAAAACGCCCCTGAACCGGGACCTGCTCTTATCCGCTAAAAAACGACTGGCTTTCTATGACATTGCTGATCAGGATATCGCGTTTCTGGAACAGACTGGACAGGTCCGCAAGGCATTGACCATAAGGTCCCCGTTCAAAGGGGTGGTGACCCATAAAAACGCGGTTCAAGGGGCCTATGTCAGGGCAGGAGACAGCCTGTTCACCATCTCGGATCTGTCCAAGGTATGGGTGGAAGCCCATATCTATGAATATGAACAAATCTGGTTCATGAAGGCCAGACCGTTGAAATGATGTTGCCCTATTATCCGGACAGGGTGTACACGGGCCAGATCGCCTATATCTTTCCCTTTCTTCAACCCAGGACCCGGGATGTGGTGATCCGGATCACTTTTGACAACGAGGACAGCGACCTGAAACCGGACATGTTTGCACAGATCGCCATCCTCACCGGCCAGGATGCCGCCGGTCTGATCATACCGTCTGAGGCAGTGATCCGTTCCGGGGAAAAACAACTGGTATTTGTGGCCGAAGGCAGCGGCCGGTTCAGCCCCCGGCAGATTACCACCGGGGTTCATCTGTCAGAAGGCCGGGTCCAGGTGCTGACAGGACTGGCAGCAGGAAATGATGTGGTGGTGTCCGGTCAGTTTCTGCTGGATTCCGAATCCCGGCTCAAAGAGGCGATCCAGAAAATGATGGCAGCCAGGTCCGGTAAAGCGGACGATTCCGGTCCAAATGCCGGAAACCCGGATACAGGCGGTTCGGACGGTTTTTCGATGACTTGGATGACGCGGCGGAAGATGATTTTTCAAGGACATGGAATAGCCGGTGATATGGTACCTGTCACGGCCGGAATTTGATTTGAGGAACTGATCACGATGATACACAAGATAATTGAATGGTCCATTCACAACCGGTTCATGGTGATTCTATCAACGGTTTTCGTAATTTCCGGCGGGATTCTGGCCATGGTGAACACCCCCCTGGATGCCATTCCGGACCTGTCCGATGTCCAGGTCATCATCTATACCGAATATCCGGGCCAGGCCCCCCAGGTAGTGGAAGACCAGGTGACCTATCCGTTGACTACGGCCATGCTCAGCGTCCCCTTTGCCAAGGTGGTCCGGGGATATTCTTTTTTTGGATATTCCTTTGTGTACCTGATTTTTGAGGACGGCACCGACATCTATTGGGCCAGATCCCGGGTCATGGAATATCTCAACTTTGTGTCCAGACGTCTGCCCGAAGGGGTGACCCCGAGTCTCGGGCCGGATGCCACCGGCGTGGGATGGGTGTATGAATATATTCTTGAGGACACCGCCGGCGAGACCGATCTGGCGGAACTGAGATCGCTTCAGGACTGGTTTGTCCGGTATGAACTCACAGCTGTGCCCGGGGTGTCCGAAGTGGCCAGTATCGGCGGGTTTGTCAAGCAGTATCAGGTGGAGGTGGACCCCAACAGACTGGCGTCCTACGGGATTTCCATCAAACACATCAAAACCGCTATCCAGCGTTCCAACGCGGATGTGGGGGGGCGCCTGCTGGAAATGGGGGAAACCGAGTTCATGGTCCGGGGTCGGGGATATATTCAGTCCCTGGAGGACTTGGGACGGATCGCGGTGTCTGTGGACAACCGGGGAACCCCGATTCTACTCAGGGATGTGGCCACGCTCCAGATCGGCCCGGAGCTGCGCCGGGGTATTTTGGAATGGAACGGACAAGGGGAGGCAGTGGGCGGCATCGTGGTGATGCGGTACGGCGAGACGCCCGGGAAGTAATCCAGCGAGTCAAGGAAAAGCTGGCTGATCTGGAAAAAGGGCTGCCAAAAGGGGTAAAGATCGTCACCGGGTATGACCGGGCCGCTCTGATCGAACGGGCCGTGGATACGCTGAAGGCCAAGCTCACCGAGGAAATGGTCGTGGTGGCTTTGGTTCTGCATCGTTTTTCTGCTGCATTTGAGGTCCGCATTCGTGGCGATATTCACGCTGCCAGTGGGGATTTTGATGTCGTTTCTGATCATGTATCCCTTTGGCATTAACGCCAATATCATGAGTCTGGGAGGCATTGCCATTGCCATCGGCGTGATGGTGGATGCGGCCATCGTAATGGTGGAAAACGCCCACAAACACCTGGAGCGGGATCGGGGAAAGAAAAGCCACACCCAGATCATCATGGAAGCCGCTAAAGAGGTGGGACCGGCCCTTTTTTCAGCCTGCTGATCATCACGGTGTCGTTTCTGCCGGTATTCAGTCTCATGGAGCAGTCAGGCCGGCTGTTTAGGCCCCTGGCCTATACCAAAACCACGGCCATGGCTGCCGCGTCTGTCTTGGCCATCACCATCATTCCGGTGCTCATGACCATTTTTGTCAAGGAGCACCCCATCGACCCGGGGCGGGTCCCGGGCAGGAAAAAGTGGATCTGGGTTCTGGGCCCTGGCAGGGCCGCCCCTTGCTGTGGCAGTCATGGGAATCGCCAAAGTGAATCTGTCGGACTGGTCCCTGGTGCTGGCCCTGGGTCTGTCCGTGTTTTTCGGGATCTGCCTGTTTCCCCAGAAGATCCTGCATGAAGACAAAAACCCGTTGAACCGGTTTCTGATCCGCATCTATCGGCCCATGATCAAAGGTGTGCTCAAATGGCGGCGGCTCACGGTGATGGTGGCCCTTCTGGCCGTGGCTGGGACCTGGTATCCCATGACCCGGGCAGGCTCCGAGTTCATGCCGCCGCTCAATGAGGGGGATCTGTTGTACATGCCCACCACTTTGCCCGGGATCTCCATCACCAAGGCAAAGGAGCTGTTGCAGCAGACCGACAAGATCATCCAGCGGTTTCCCGAGGTGAAAACCACCTTAGGGAAGATCGGCCGGGCCGAGACCTCCACGGATCCGGCCCCGCTGTCCATGATCGAAACTGTGATCATGCTCAGGCCTCAAAAAGAATATGAAATCATCGAAACGCCCCGTTTTTTTTCAGACTGGCCGGGCTGGCTGAAGCAGCCCCTTACCTGGATCTGGCCGGAGAAGAAAAACGGAAAATCCTGCGTGAATGGCGCAAAAAAGATCGACCGATTCTACGCCGCCTGGCCCGACTGGATCAAAGCCCCGATGACCCGGATTCTGCCCCAAGAGCGGTATATCACCATGCAGGAGCTGATCGATGACCTGGATCAGGCGGTGAAATTACCCGGGCTGACCAATGCCTGGACCATGCCCATCAAAACCCGCATCGACATGCTGTCCACCGGGATCAAAACGCCGGTGGGTATCAAGATCATGGGGCCGGATCTGCCCGTTCTGGCGGATATAGGAGAGCGGATCGAGGCGTTGCTCAGGGACAAGAAAGGCACCTTATCCGTATTTTCCGAGCGGGTCACCGGCGGTAATTATCTGGATTTTATCATTAACAGGGAACAGATTGCCCGGTACGGGCTTCAGGTTCAGGATGTTCAGGATATCATCACCACCGCCATTGGGGGCATGAATGTGACCTATACTGTTGAGGGACTGGAGCGGTATCCGGTGAACCTGCGCTATAACCGGGCGTTCAGGGATAATCTGGACTCCCTGCGCCGGGTCCTGGTGCCAACGCCCACTGGCGCCCAGGTGCCCTTGGTTCAACTGGCGGACATTGCCGTGAAAAAGGGCCGGCCGGTATCAAAAGCGAGAACGCCCGAAAAACCGCCTGGGTGTTCGTGGATATCCGGGGCATGGACCTGGGCACCTATGTGAGTCAGGCCAAAACCTTGGTAAATGAAAAAATCATCCTTCCCACCGGATATTCCCTGGTATGGTCCGGCCAGTTCGAATACATGGAAAAAGCCCGGAAAACCCTGAAACTCATTATCCCGGCCACCCTGGTTCTGATTTTCATTCTGCTCTACATTCACTTTCACAACATCACCGAGGTGGTGATTGTGATGGTGAGCCTGCCGTTTTCTCTGGTGGGCGGATTCTGGCTGATCTATCTTTTGGGGTACAACTTGTCCGTGGCAGTGGGGGTGGGGTTCATCGCCCTGGCCGGCCTGGCCACCGAAACCGGCATCGTGATGCTGGTGTATCTGGACGAGGTGTTCAAGCGGCAGACCGCCGCCGGAAAGATGACATCACTGTCCCAGCTGCATGCCGCCATTGTGGAAGGGGCGGTGGAACGGGTTCGGCCCAAGATCATGACCGTGGCCACCACCCTGATTGGGCTGTTGCCCATCATGGCCGGCACCGGGGCCGGGTCCCAGATCATGAAACGCATTGCCGCCCCCATGGTGGGAGGACTCTTGACTTCCGCCGTCATGACCCTGATTATCATCCCGGTGATCTACCATTTTTGGCGGTCCCGGACCATTCAACATTCATAACCCGAAACCCGAAAATTCACATTTAAGGACCATCCCCCAACAACCATTAACCGGGGAATGAAAGCAAACCAATCAAGAAAGGATAGAACCCATGAAAAATCTGACACAGAAATGTTTTGCCCTTGTCGCCCTGACAGCAGCCCTGTTCTTTTTCACCGGCCCGGCCGGTGCCATGGAAGGACATGGTCAAGATGCCGGCGGCAGTGAACGGGTCGGAGATCTGTTCCATGAATCGATGCAGGATGGATACATGCTGTCCTATTACCTGATGGACCTGCGGGACATAAATGAAGACAAGGCCGCTGACAGCCAAGCCGGCCAAGATCATGCCGGTCACCCCAAAAAGGAGATGGAAAAGCCCCATCACATCATGGTGTACATCATGGACAAGGATCACACCCCGGTGGAAAAGGCCAAAGTGGGCTTTTTGATAAAGGGCGGGGACAAAGAGGCCCAGAAGATCATGGCCATTTACATGAGCGGCGGGTTCGGCATCACGGCGGATATGAAGGCCAAAGGGGCGTATGAAATTGCCCTCAAGGCGGTGATCGGGGAGGTCACCCTGATGGACCGGTTCACCCACGAAATGAATTAGCCGGATGGATACCGGTATTCAATCCACCGATTCGTCTATCTTGTTGTTTCACTCAGGGGCTCATCAGAAGACCCTTGGCGAAGGGGGTAGGTGGGTCAAAAGACCCCCTGCCGGGGGCGGAATGCTGCCGGATAGGTCTGCGTTGATTTGCAGAAATGGTCTCGATTTCCGGCATGTTGATGCAGAAATGCCGGTATTGTTTGATGTTGACGAATTCGGCAAATGCGTGTCATATTATGAAAAATATGCTGTCTTTCGAAAATAGGGTCCGGTCCGCCGGTGATTCTCATCCATGGGCTTCTGGGATCGTGTGCCAACATGGGTGTGGTGGCCAGGGGACTTTCCCGGCGGTTTGAGGTGCTGTCCGTGGATCTTCGGAACCACGGCCGGTCGTTTCATGCCCCGGGGATGACCTATTCGGAAATGGCGCAGGATCTGGCCGGATTTATGGAGGGCCTTAAACTGGACAGCGCCGGGGTGGCAGGGCACTCCATGGGAGGCAAATGCGCCATGCAGCTGGCCATGGATTTTCCGGAAAAAGTGGCGGGACTGGCCGTGCTGGACATGGCCCCCAAAGAGTACGAACCGGTGTGGGTATCCTATATCCAGGCCATGCTGGATCTGGATCTTTCACAGGTTGACCGCCGGGATCAAGCGGATCAGCTGCTGGCATCTGCGGTTCCGGATGGAACGTTACGGGGGTTTCTGCTCCAGAACCTGAAACGCGGGAATGATGATCGGTTTTTTGGCGTGCGGACCTTTCGGCCATTCTGGCAGCCATGACTGACATTGGTGCGCCGATATCGGGCAATCCCCATCAGGGACCGGCATTTTTTGTCCGGGGCGGGGCATCAGATTTTGTATCTGACAGCGACTGGGAGGATATTCAGGCCCTGTTTCCGGAAGCGGTGCTTACAACCATTGCCAAAGCAGGTCATCTGGTTCATCTGGAACATCCGGACCTGATCACGGAACTGCTGACAGATTTTTTTTGGGACATTTCAAGTTGGTTTCGTGAACCGGAAAAATAAAGGAAAAAAGGAGACAACCTGTGCCGGTTCATATCACCCATAAGATTCAGATCCCTGATCACGAAATCCAGCTGGAGGCCATCCGTGCCCAGGGGGCCGGCGGACAGCATGTGAACAAGGTGTCCACGGCCATTCATCTGCGGTTCGATATTCCCGGATCCAGCCTGCCTGAGGAGATCAAGTCCCGGCTTCTGACCCTGGCGGACCAGCGGATCACCAAAGACGGCATGGTCGTGATCAAGGCCCAGCAGTCCCGGAGCCAGGACAAAAACCGGACCGAGGCCGTCAAGAGGCTGCGGCAATTGATATTGAAGGCCATGGTCAGGCCGAAAAAACGCCGGCCTACCCGGATACCTCAAACGGCCCGGAAGAAACGGCTGGACAGCAAGACAAGGCGGGGCCGGGTAAAGCGGTTGCGGAGACCGGTCGGGCCTGACGAATAGTGAGGCTGGAAACACTCCCGGTTATTTTAAAACGAGCGAAAATTCGATAATGACTTAATTTTCGGATGTCAGGGTGATAAAAGGGGGCCTGTGAATCAGCCAACTTCAAAAATGGAGTAACTATCTGAAGGAGATACCTGATGCGGTGGGAATGCACACCTACAGCCTCTACCACCACGGGGTGGCCATTGCCCATGCCATCGGCGCGGATATCACCAAGATCGGCATGAACCTGACGCGACCCCGGCCTGTGGCTGCCGGCAAATTTCACCCGGATGTCATGGCACAGCTGGATGCAGTGGCGGAGAAAGTCACGTCAGTGCTGGATCAGGTGGAAAAAATAGGAATTAAGCTGGCCATAGAGAATCATACCGACGCGTTTTCAGAGGAAGTCCTGTGGGTTCTGGACCCGGATCGGTCATCCCCTGGTGGGAGCCTGAATTGACACCGTTAACGGGATCCATGTGACGGAAAACCCCATTACTGCGGTGGAAAATCTGGCCCCCCGGGCATTCACTAATCACTTCAGGGACAACAGGATCGTGATCGCTCCATGGGGTCTCAGGTTCACCGGTGCGGCTGTAGGGGAGGGGGACCTGGATATGAAACAGGCATGTGAATTGATCCGGCGAAATTCTAACATGAAGCGCATTAACATCGAACTGGATCTGGAGTGTCCGCTGGACAGCATGGAAGCTGCCATGGCAACCGAAAAGGTCGCACTGGAGAGAAGCGTGGCCTATTGTCGTGAAGTGCTCAAAATTCGTTGACAGGTACGTCGATAACCTGGCGGACTTTGATGATCCGCCCCACGACGGAAAACAGGATTTTTATATTTGGTGCTTGACACTGCTATCCATAAGTGATATTAACCCAGTCTGTTTTGTTGCGGGGCGTAGCGCAGTCTGGTAGCGCACTTGTCTGGGGGACAAGTGGTCGCTGGTTCAAATCCAGCCGTCCCGACCACTGGGAATGAAGGCTTCTGGCGATTTTGTCAGGGGCCTTTTTTGTTTTTAACCCGCGGGCTTTCTGTAAATTTTGACAAGCGGGTTGTCTTTGTCAAGGGATGGGTGTAGGGTAATCAAAAAATGATGATTTCTTCAGTTAACGAGCACATATGGCAGACAATCTCCAAGACAATCGGATGAATGAATCCCGCTCGGAAATTCGAATTCCGGCTTCAAGCAGTGCCAGTATTTCATTCAAACCCCCGGGAAGCGAATGGGAGTATCATATCAGGTTGCGGGACTTTTCGGTTTCCGGTTTAGGCCTTCTGGTCAAGGAAGGTTCCGATCTTTTGAAACATATCCGGGTAGGGGATGTTTTTTCTGTGAACTATCATGAAAATTCCGACCCCATGACTGTTCAAGTCCAGACGGTAAAGGTCCGGCACATCTCTTTTCCAGCGAATGGAATGCCCAAGAAACACATGATTGTCGGCCTGTCTTTTTTGAACGAGAAAGTAGATCATAGGTCAGGACTTTGTGTTGGAAACCCGGACAAATACCCATAAATCCTTTAATCAATAAAAAGAAAATTCACTACCGGTTCCGGCAGGCTGCCACGATTTTCATCTTGACAATCCCGGCGGTTTTTATTACGTCATTTTAGCTTGACAGGCCAATGCCTTGTATTTTTTAGTGTAACCAATCGGGAGAGACAGCATACATGAAGGCGAATCGACTGGCACTGATATTACTGCTGACGGTATTTCTTGTGGTTCCGGTAACCCTGTTTTCTATTTCCGGCGGTCCGGATTTGTCACTGGTACAGAGCGTTCATGCATCAGGAGAAGGTGCGGAATCCGCGCATGGGGCTGAAGATGCCCATGCCGGGGGGCATGGGAGCGGCCATCCGGATTTGGGAAAATTGCTGCCGTTGTATGCCTGTATCCCCTTTGCCTGCATGCTTCTGTCCATTGCTCTGCTGCCGCTGGTGGCCGGCACGTTCTGGCACCATCATTTCGGCAAGATCTCCGCATTCTGGGCTGCCACCCTGGCGATTCCGTTTGTGGCGGTCTATAAAGGGGATGCCATTTATGAAATACTTCATATCATTCTGGCGGATTATGTGCCGTTCATAATTCTTTTGTGGGCTTTGTTTACCGTGTCAGGGGGAATCCTGCTCAAAGGAACCTTGCGGGGGACCCCTGCTGTGAATACCGGGATGATTCTTCTGGGAACGATTCTGGCATCCTGGATGGGGACCACCGGTGCCGCCATGTTGATGATCCGGCCGTTTCTGCGGGCCAATGACTTCCGGAAAAACCGGACCTTCATGGTGGTATTCTTCATTTTTCTGGTGGCCAATGTGGGAGGATCATTGACACCCCTGGGTGACCCGCCTCTGTTTCTGGGATTCCTGCACGGAGTCAGTTTTTTCTGGACAATGAACATCGCGCCCCACATGATGGTGGTGAGCGGGATTCTGCTGGTGATCTATTTTTTTCTGGATTCCTGGTTTTTCAAAAAAGAGGGGCTGTGGTGCCGGATGACGGTGAAAAGCAGCCCCTGCGTCTGGTGGGGACCTATAATTTCATCTTCCTGGGCGGGATTGTGGGGGCCGTGCTCATGAGCGGTATTCTGGATTTGGGAGAAATCAACACCCTGGGCGTGCACCGGGCGGTTCAGGACTGGCTTCGGGACGTCAGCCTGATTGTGATGGGAGTGCTGTCGTTGTGGGCCACCCCTGGTCATTGCGCGAAGAAAACGAATTTTCCTGGTTCCCCATCATTGAGGTGGCCTATCTGTTCATCGGGATCTTTATTACCATGATTCCCTGCCTACTGCTGCTTAAGGCCGGTCCGGACGGGGCCTTCGCCTTTTTGATCGAAGCGGTGAAAGAACCGTTTCACTATTTTTGGGTCACCGGGATGCTGTCCGCCTTCCTGGATAATGCCCCACCTATCTGACCTTTTTCAACACTGCCCTGGGCAGTTTTTTATTCCGGCATGCCGGAATCCGTGTCCGTACCCCTGCTGATGACCGACCGGATGATTTATCTGCAGGCGATTTCCACCGGAGCCGTATTTTTTGGAGCGGTCAGCTATATCGGAAATGCCCCTAATTTTATGGTCCGGTCAATTGCGGCGGAGTCCGGCACGGTTATGCCCAGCTTTTTCGGGTATATCCTCAAGTATTCACTGGTGTTTTTGATCCCTACGTTTGTGATTGTCACCCTGATTTTTTACTAGAATCGAGGAACGGGCATCGTGTATTTTGACTTGAAAGGATTGAAACTGGCCATCATTGGCGGCGGAGATCCCTGTCGTGAGATTCTGGACCGGTTTGCCGGGCCGGATCTCAGAAAATTGAACATCCAGGTGCTCATGGTGGCAGATACCATCGAAATCTCCAAAGGCATCCTCCGGGCCAGAGAATTGAACATTCCCACTTCCAAAGATTACCATGCGGTTTGTAACCTGTCCGGCCTGGATCTGATACTCAAACTGAAAAACGATGATCTGCTGTCCTGCATTCTGGAAAAGGTGAATACTGAACGGGTGAGCATCATCGATTTGGATACCTATGGGGCGATGTCTTTTCTTCAGTTTCTGAAAACCGAAGAGGAAAAGATCCGGATTCGTCAAAGACTTGAAGCCGAGAACCTGGAAAAAGAGAAGTGGCGGATCTGTTTGAACTGTTTTCCCGCCGGATCAACGAGATTGCGGAAACCGGATTTCTTTTCTGGAGCAGGAGCGCCAGGACCTTCAGAAAATTGAAAAAGAGCTGAATCAGATCATCCAGGCAGCATGATCCCCACTTTATCATCAACAGTGAACATATCATCACCCAGTGGAATACTGCGTGTGAGGAACTTACCGGATATCCGGCTTACAATTGGTAGGCACGGACCGGCAGTGGGTGCCGTTCCGGTCATCCAAACGCCCCATTCTGGCGGATATGGTGGTGGACCAGACCAGTGATGAAACCGTCCAGAAATATTACGGCAATGCCTGGCGAAAATGCAAGATCATCAACGGGGCTTATGAGGCGGAAGAATTTTTTCCTCACATGGGCACCGATGGGAAATGGATTTTTTTCACGGCCGCTCCCATTAAATCCCCGGAAGGCAAAATCATCGGTGCGATTCAGACACTGAGGGACAGAACCGAGGATAAAAAAGTCCAGGCGGAAATTGAACTTCAGGATCAGGAACTGGCCAAGCTTCATGAGAAATATCGAAAATCCGAAGAAAAATACCGATCTTTGTTCAATGAAAACCCCAACCCCATCTTTATCATCGACAGCATGTCCTTCGAGATCCTGGATGTAAATCACCGGGTTCTGGAGCATTACGGCTATGATAAATCTGAACTGATGGGGACCTCGTTTCTGGAAATCGGGGAAAAAAGCGACGACACCCTTCGCCAGGACATGTTAAATCTGCCCCAGGGCGGATCGATTCTTTTTACAAAAAACGGCATTACAGGAAAAGCGGGCAGGCTTTTTTCGTCAACATTAAAGTGGTCAAGGTGATGTTCAGCCAACGGGTGGTGCTGATTGCGTCCACCACAGACATGACCGAAAGCGTTGAAAAGGAGACCCAGTTGATCCAGGCCGGCAAACTGGCCACTTTAGGGACCATGGCTGCGGGCATGGCCCATGAAATCAACCAGCCCCTGAACGTGATCCAGATCTGTGCGGACCTGATCCAGAAAATGGTGAGAAAAGGGGTGGAAATTTCAGATGAAGATCTTCTGGGCATGAGCCAGGACATTATCGAGAACGTGGCCCGGGCCGCAGGGGTGATCAAACATGTCCGGGATTTTGCCAGACAGTCGGAACGGGATCTCAAGAAACTGGTCATCAACGAACCGATTCAGGATGTGTTCAAGGTGCTGGGGCATCAGCTCACGGTTCATTCCATTGAAGTCATACTGGATCTGGATGAGCATCTGCCGGAAATCCGGGCCGAGCATAACCGGCTGGAACAGGTGTTCATCAACCTGGTGACCAATGCCATTGATGCCATGGATGAAAAGGCTGCCCGGGCTCAAGGTCCGGTGAAAAAAACATTGACCATTAAAACGTATGCGGAAAACGGTCATGTGGTGGCCACTGTGTCCGATACTGGCACAGGAATGAACGAGGAAGTAAAGAATAAGATGTTTGAGCCGTTTTTCACCACCAAGGACACGGGTAAAGGGACTGGCCTGGGTACCAGCATCAGTTTTGGCATTATCCAGGATTACAACGGCACCATCCGTGTTGAAACCCAAGAGGGGCAGGGATCTTGTTTCACGGTCCGGTTCCCTGTAGCGACGTAGGGGTGCAGATTCATGCCGGTCAGTAAAATTTTGATTGTGGATGATGAACCGACCATTGTGCGGCTTCTGGACATATCCCTGAAAAGTGACGGATATGATACCTGCACGGCAACCAGTGGTGAGGAAGCACTGGGTGCGTTTGAGCAGCAGGACCCGGACATTGTGGTGACCGATATCAAGATGCCAGGAATGGATGGCCTGGAACTGCTCAAAAAATCAAGGAGCTGGACCCGGACAAGGAAGTGATTATTGTCACGGGTCACGGAGACATTGACTCCACCATCACGGCCCTGCAATACGGTGCCAGTGATTTATCAACAAACCGGTCCGTGACGAGGCCCTGGCCATTGCCCTTGAGCGGGCGGAAAATAAAATCCGTATCCGGGAACAGCTGGCTGCCTATACCCAGAACCTGGAAGAAAAAGTGGCGGAAGCACTGTGGAGATCCGGCGCAAATCCAATTTCAGCGCCTGCTCATTCACAGCAGCCACGATGCCATTGTCGCGTTTGATCAGGACTGGCAGATTGTGGTATACAACCCGGAGGCCGCCCGTATTTTTGAAAAAAAGAGCCAGAAACGTGCTGAATAAAATGACCATTGACGAACTGTATCCTTCAGATTTGGCTGCCTTTTTCAAAAAAGAAGCCCAGAACGGGACCGATGACCAGGGAGACATTCCCTGGAAGGAAATGGCTCTGGAAACAAGGAACAAAAAACTGATCCCTGTCCGATATGCCACCAGCGTGCTTCATGAAAAAAAAGAATTCATGGGCATCGTCAATTTTTTCAGGATCTGACTGAGATCAAGCGCCTGGAAAGGGAGCTGATCCAGTCCGAACGCATGGCAGCCATTGGTCAGACGGTTTCCGGGCTGGCCCATTATGTGAAAAATATTCTCATCGGCCTCAAAGGCGGCAGCTACGTCGTGAATGTGGGATTTCAGAACGACAATATGGAAAAGATCAAGACCGGCTGGCAGACCATCCAGAAAAATATTGAGCGGGTGGCAAACCTGACCCAGGACATGCTGACCTATTCCAAGGAACGGACTCCCGAGGTGGAACTGTGCGATCCCAATGAAATCGTGACGGAAATCAAGGACCTGGTATCCGATTTTGCCCGTTCCAACGATATTGATATAATAACGAAATGTGATCCGGAACTGGGGCAAATGTGGCTGGACCCGCGGACGATTCACCGGTCTCTGCTGAATTTGGTGAACAACGCCATGGACGCCTGTCTGCAGGAGGAAGACCCGGACCGGCGGTTCAAAGTGGAGATCCGGACCGGAAAAACCGAACAGGGGGCCGTCGTGTTCCAGATCGAAGACAACGGATGCGGGATGGATGAAGCGACCCGATCCAAGCTGTTTACCCCCATGTTCAGTTCCAAAGGTGGGAAGGGAACCGGTCTCGGGCTGCTGGTGACCAAAAAACTGGTGGAAGAGCATCACGGCACCATTGACATTGATACCCGTTTGGGGTATGGGTCTGTGTTTACCATGACGCTGCCTGAAAAGGTCCCAAACAGGCCGGGATGAAAATGACAAGTAAAGAGGTGTGATATGGGTAAAAAGTGCTGGTGGTTGACGATGATCCGGATGTCAGATCTTTTGTGGTCACGGTTCTGGAAGAAAATCAGTATACTCCTCTGGTGGCGTGTGATGGTGTGGAAGGCCTGGAGGTGATTCAGAAAGAGCAGCCGGACCTGGTGATTCTGGATGTACTCATGCCCCGGGGAAGCGGGATCCGCCTGTATCGTCAGTTGAAAACCGACGATGCGTTGAAAGACATACCAGTGGTTATGTTTACCGGGATTGCCCTTCGGTCGTTTCTGAAGTCCCAGAAAGTGCTGGAAGAGTTCAAGGGGGAACAGGTGCCGGAACCCGACATTTATCTGGAAAAGCCGGTGGAACCTCAGGAACTGGTGGATGCCATAAGAAACAAACTTGACTGATCGCCCGTGTTCAAGACGGCTGGCCGGTAGCGAACCCGGTCTTCTTGAAAAAGAGGGGATGCAGGGGGGTTCATGAAAATAAAGAAATTGCTGTTTGTGACCAAATTTGAAAGCCTTTGCTATGACGCATTGCAGTCTTTACTGGGCTTGAGAAAATCCGGGCTGGAACATGTGGTATTTTTGAATGTGATCGAACGGGAAAAAGTGTCCATGCGAAGAGGCAAAGGCTATGTCAAAGAAGATGCGGTCCGTCTCAAGGAAATGGCCAATATCCGGTTCATTGACTGGGCTGAAAACCTGTTTGAAATGGGCATGGAAGTCGGGGCCTATATCGAAGTGGCATCCTGATTCCTAAAATTCTGGAAGTGGTGGAAAAGGAAGAACCCGACCTGATTGTCATCGGCCGGTCCCAGAAAGGAAAGCTGGAACAGCTGTATTCCAGATCCGACATCACGGAATTGACCCGCCGGTCCCCGGTGCCCATCCTGGTGTTCAAGCATTTGTCCGAAGACCGGATGGTGCCGGCAAAATTGTTTGAACGGCCGTTATTTGCCACCTCCTGGTCCAACAGTAGTGAAAAAGCGGTTGCCTGCCTCAAGGAACTGGGGGAGGTGATCGGAGACCTTCACCTGATGCACGTGGTGGATGAAAACAAACTGAAATCCTCGGATACCCACGAGGTGCAGGCGGTAAGAAAAAATGAGCGGAAACGGCTGGAAGATCTGTGTGATGAATTTGAGGAAAAGGGCATCTCTGCCCGGCCCCATGTGTATGTAGGGGATCCGGAAACAGAAATACTCAAGGCAGCCAGAGAATACCAGGCTACGCTGATCGTGCTGGGTTTCAGTGACCGGACTGCCCTGGCTGAGCGTTGGCTGGGATCCATATCCAGAAATATTGCCGATAAATCCATATTCCCGTGCCTGCTATTTCCGGTGAAAAAATAATGTGTGTCAACCCGTGTCAGTGGAATCAAAATGAAACTTTTATTTATAGATGATGAACAGACCTTTCTGAAGTATCTGGCAAAACGGATGGTACTGGAAGGGTTTGAGGTGACAACCACGTTTTCCGGGGAAGAAGGGGTTGCTGCGGCTGCCAGGGTGCCGTTTGATGTGGCGGTGGTGGATTTGAAGATGCCCGGTATCGACGGCATTGAAGTGCAGAAACAGCTTAAGGACCTTCAGCCGGACCTGCCCTGTATCGTGCTTACCGGCCACGGAAGCGTGGAAAACGCCCTGGAGAGCGGCAAGTACAATGCGTTCAAATTTTTGTCCAAGCCGGTGGATATGGATACGCTGATTGCGACCATTCAGGCCGCCTACGATCATCGCATGGAAATGCAGTCGGGTTCACAGGCACCGGATCCGTCGGCTTCAGACAAAGGTCCGGTGTCCAAGCTGTTTCAAAAATTCAGAAAACTTTACGGCGTGGAAAAATAAGGAATCCGTACTCCGGTTTTTCGCAGGATATACCGGCGGCGGACAGGTACGTGTAAAATGAGTCCAACACAATTGAATGACGGTCAAAGAGGGGTGAAGGTGATGCAGACAAAAGAGATGAAAAAAACAGAGCGGTTTTTTTCTTTTACGATCACCTTTGTGCTCATGTTTGTCACCTGGATCATATTGTCCGGCTATTTCGAACCGCTTTTGCTAGGACTGGGACTGGTGTCCAGCCTGGCGGTGGCATGGTTTTTTCATGATCTGCTGTTTGCAGGTGCCAGGTTTCAGGATGTCGGGGTGTTTCTCCGGTTTTGCCGATATGCTCCCTGGCTGATTGTGGAAATCATCAAAGCCAATTTTCATATCCTGTATCTGGTATTTCATCCCCGGATGCATGAGATGATCGATCCCCACGTCATTCAGTTCCAGACCGGGCTGACATCGGATATCGCCATCACCACCCTGGCCAATGCCATCACGTTGACGCCCGGCACGGTCACGGTCACGGCCAATGGCGAAGGCGGATTTCAGGTTCATGCCATTGACCGGAAAAGTGCTGAAGGGCTTCCCGGAACCATGGCGGGACAGGGGTGGCCCAGGTTTACGGAGAAAAAAGATGAGCTATTTTTTTGCATGCATGGCTGTCGGGCTGTGCCTGATCATGATCCTGCCGCTGTACCGGTGTCTGATGGGACCAACGGTTCTGGACCGTTTGGTGGGGGTGAATGCCATCGGCAGCAAGACCGTGGTCCTGCTGCTGCTTATCGGATACCTGTATGAGGCGGGTGGATATGTTTGTGGATATCGCGCTGGCCTATGCTTTTCTGAACTTTGTGGCGGTCCTGGCAGCGTCCCGCTACTTTCATAAGCGCAAAGGCCTGTATGAAGAATCCTTTATGGAGTGATGATACACATGCTGATCAATATACTGGCGGGCTTTTTCTGCTCACCGGCCTGGTTTTTTTCTGGGCGGTGCTGTGGGAATCATGCGGATGCCAGATTTCTATTCCCGGCTCCATCCTGCCGGCAAACTGGACACCTTGGGTATCTTTGCATGGTGGCCGGTCTGGTGATCTATAATCTGCACCACCTGTCTTTCGGCATGGTGCTGTTGTCCGTTAAAATGTTTTTGATTGTCTTTTTCGTGTTCCTGGCCAGCCCCACGGCCACCCATTCCATTGTGGATGCCGGCATGCGGGCGGGATTGCGGCCCTGGACGAAAAAAAAGGAAAAGGAATAATCACCCATGCTGTGGCCCATTGACCTGATCGTACTGACCTTTGTGATTTTCTGCGCGGTGGCTGCCATCACTGTGAAAGACCTTCTGGGAACCGCCATTCTGTTCAGCGCGTACTCCTTTTTGATGTGCCTGTTATGGGCCGTAATGGGGGCGGTGGATGTGGCTTTTACTGAAGCGTCCGTGGGTGCGGGGGTCAGCACCGTGTTTCTGGTGGCCGCCGTGTTCCGGACCAGCAGGAGGACCAAAGATTGAAATTTTTAGGATTTGTCATTGTCTGTCTGACCGGGGGGCTCCTGCTTTACGGCACTCTGGATCTGCCGGATTGGGGGGATCCGGCATCACCGGCATCCACACATCTGTCAGACGATTATATCGAGCATATTCTGGAACAAACCCGGGTACCCAATCTGGTAACAGCCGTACTGGCGGATTACAGAGGGTATGACACCATGTTCGAGACCGCGGTGGTGTTCTGCGCCGGACTGGCCTGTTTTCTTTTGCTCAGGGATTTCCGGCCCAAAAGGACCGGTATTACCGCCACATTCCGACCGGGGTGATGCTGCATGTCAAAACCCTGAAACCCGGATCATACCGGGGATGGAATTCGAACACATGGACCGGGAGTGGGTGCCATCGGATATGGTCATCAAGACCGTGTGCCGGATACTGATCCCGTTTATCCAGATTTATGCACTGTATGTGGTGGCCCACGGGGATTTTTCTCCGGGCGGGGGGTTTCAGGGCGGCGTGATTTTTGGATCCAGCCTGATTCTTATGGCCATTTCCTATAACTTGAAGACCCTTGTGAAACGCGTGACCGAAAAATTCTTGTCCGTTTTTGCCGCCACGGGGGTTCTGATCTACGTGGGCATCGGTGTGCTGGCCATGGCCATGGGAGGGCATTTTCTGGATTACGGCATGCTGGCACCGCTGGTTCCGTGGGATCCGGATCATGTCCGGGGCCTGGGCATGCTGGGGGTTGAGATCGGCGTAGGCATTGCCGTGATGGCGGTGATGGTGATCATTTACGTGAATATCGCGTCTGAAGGCAGACACGATGAAGGACTTTAGGAGGTTCCCATGAATGAACTTCTGGGATTGATCGTGGCCAAATACAATTTCTGGCTGTATATCATTCTTATGATGATCGGCCTCTATGCCATGATTGCCAAAAACAACCTGATGAAGAAGCTCGTGGGCATGAATATTTTTCAGACCGCCATTATCCTGTTCTATGTATCCATCGGATACAAGCACGGAGGGACGCTTCCCATCATTCAGGGAGGTCATGGGGGCCATGGAGCGGTCATTCATGCGGCCGATTACATCAATCCGCTGCCCCATGTGCTCATGCTCACCGCCATTGTGGTGTCCGTGGCCACCTTTGGCGTGGCCATGGCATTGTGCGTGCGGATTTACCAGCGATACCAGACCCTGGAAGAAGATGAACTTCGAATACGCTTATCGGAAAAATAACCCATGAACCATATGCCGGCAATACTTGTACTGGCCCCTTTGTTGGGGGCTTTTTTCTCAGGCTTGGCCACCTGGATCCAAAACCGCTTTCCTATTTTATCGCGCTGGTGTCCACGGCCGTGTCCAGTGTGGCAGCCGTCAGCGTGCTGTCCCGGGTACTGGCCGAAGGCCCTTTGCAATACCGCATGGCTGGATGGGCTCCGCCCATGGGGATCGAACTGAGGATCGATCTGCTCAATGCCATGGTGCTGGTCCTGATCGCCGCCATCGCGTTTTTGAACCTGGTGGCCAGTGTCAGAAGCGTTGACCGGGAAATTCCGGACCGCTCCTCCTCGTTTTATGTAATGTATCAGCTGTTCGTGGTGGGGCTTTTAGGAGTGACCGCCACCGGCGACCTGTTCAACCTGTATGTGCTGATCGAGATTACCTCCCTGACTTCCTACACCATGATTGCCTTAGGAGACAAAGACCGGTCTCATCTGGCCGCGCTGAACTATATTTTCATCGGTGTGATCGGCGCTTCGTTTTACCTGTTGGGCGTGGGGTATCTCTACATTACCACCGGGTCTTTGAACATGGCGGATGTGGCGCTTATCCTCAAAGAGATTCCTGGATCCTCCACCGCCGTGCTGACTGCGTTTGTCCTATGCATGCTGGGAGTCTGGATCAAAATGGCCCTGTTTCCGCTGCATGTGTGGCTGCCCAATGCCTATTCGTTTGCGCCGGTGGGGTTTGCCCGGGTGGTGGCGCCGCTGATGACCAAGGTGATGGTTTATGTGATGGTGCGGCTCATGGTCACGGTGTTCGGGCTGGACTATGTTTTCAACACCCTGCATCTGGCGGATATCGTGGTGTGGATGGGGGTGATCGCCATTCTGGCCGGGGCGTTTATGGCCCTGTTTCAGACCGATCTGAAAAAAATGCTGGCCTATATCATCGTGTGTGAGATCGGATACATGGTGGGCGGGGCCTGGCTGGGAAACACCTTGGGCATGACCGGCGCCATTCTCCATATTTTTAATGACGCGTTGATGACCTTTGCCCTGTTTCTGGCACTGGGCAATATCATTTACCGGAAAAAACAGGTTGGTTTTACGAATCTGCAGGGACTGTTTGCCGCCATGCCCTGGACCATGGCCGGAATGGTTCTGGCAGGACTGAGCATCATTGGTGTGCCGCCTACCTGCGGATTCTTCAGCAAATGGTATCTGGTGCTGGGGGCATTCGAAGCGGGTGCCTATCATTTTGCCGGGGCCCTGATTATTTCCAGCCTGGTGTGCGCGGTCCTGTTTTTCAAGGTCTTTGAGATCTGTTTTTCGAGCCCATGAGTGGCACCCATGATCACCATGGGACCGTTTCCATGACCGAAGCACCAGTCTCCATGCTGGTGCCTCTGGGGGTGGTGAGTACGGCCATTGTCGCTGCCGGCGTGTTCGCAGGCACCATTGTCAACACCCTGATTCTCCCGTTTTTACATTGAGGAAGTGTCCATGACCCCCCTGATCTGCATATTTCTTTCAAAAGGCTGATTCAACCATGGAATCAATTATATCATACAAACCGCTGCTGGCGGTGCTGATCCCGCTTCTGGTGATCCCCGTGCTCATGTCTTCCTCCCGCAGGCCCAACGTCCGGGAAGCCTGGGTGTTTGTGGCCGGGTTTCTCATGTTCGCCCTGGTGGTGTCCATGACACCGGTAATCCTGGCGGGTCACCGGATTGAACTGACCCTGTTTCGGCTGGTGCCGGGGGCGGATGTCGCCTTCCGGGTGGACGGCCTGGGCATGTTGTTCGCCCTGGTGGCATCCAGCCTTTACATTGTCACCTCTGTGTATTCGATCGGGTATATGCGCGGCTTGAAGGAACACGGCCAGACTCGGTTTGTCTGCTTTTTGCCCTGGCTATCGCCTCCACCATCGGGGCCGCGTTTTCCGCCAACCTGGTGACCCTGTACCTGTTTTATGAAATGCTGTCTTTAGCCACCTATCCCCTGGTGGCACACCATGAGGATGCGCTGTCCCGGGTTTCGGCACGGCGGTACCTGGCTTTCATCCTGGGCACTTCCATCGGTTTGGTGCTGCCGGCCATGATCTATTGCTATCATGTCACCGGCACGCTGGAGTTTTCCACGGCCGGAATTTTTGCGGGCCATCTGTCCAGACCCGCCGCCGCAGTCCTGCTGCTCATGTTTGTGTTCGGATTTGCCAAGGCAGGGATCATGCCGTTTCATTCCTGGCTGCCAGCAGCCATGGTGGCCCCCACGCCGGTGAGCGCCCTTTTACATGCCGTGGCCGTGGTCAAGGTGGGGGTGTTTTCCATCGTGAGAGTTCTGACCGGTATTTTCGGGGTGGACCTGCTGGGGGCGTTCAACCTGGGAACCCTGGTCATGGTCATCGCATCCATCACCATTCTGTTGAGTTCCTGCATTGCCCTGTCCCAGGATGAACTTAAGCGCCGGCTGGCCTTTTCCACCATCAGCCAGCTGTCCTACATCATCTTCGGGGTGGCCATGCTGTCATCGATGGGCCAGCTCGGCGGGGTGATCCATATTTTGATGCACGCCTTCGGCAAAATCACCTTGTTTTTCTGTGCCGGGGCCATTTTTGTGGCCACCGGAAAAAAATATATCTCCCAGATGAAGGGTCTGGGCAGGCAGATGCCGGTGACTTTTGGCGCGTTTTTTATCGGCTCTTTAGGGGTGATCGGCCTGCCGCCCACCGGGGGGTTCTACAGCAAATGGAATCTGATTTTGGGAACTCTGGAGGCCGGTCACACGGTTTTTATGATCGTTCTGCTGATCTCATCGTTTCTGAATGCGTTTTATTTTCTGCCCATTGTGTTTCAGGGATTTTTCGGCAGAGCGGATGACAGGCCTTTGAATGCTCCGACCGCCGTCAGGGAAGCGAATCTATGCCTGGTGGTGCCGCTGGCCCTAACGGCCTGGCATCCATTGCCCTGTTTTCTTCCCCAGATGTTTGTGGACCTAATCATTCTGGGTTTGAATCTGTGAGAAACCATTCTTATCAAACCAATGGCATTGATAATTTTGCCGGGGGATATATAGAAATATGACAATAAATGACAAACATAACCATGACGACTGGGAAATGTTGGGCCATGATCCGGTGCCCGGCTACAAGACCGCGTTTTACATTGCAGTGCTGGTGTCGGTCATCTATCTGGCAGTGGCGTTTTTTCCCGGCGGCGGTGTGGCCCATTGACCCTATTGATCAACCGATAATTGAACCGATAATGGACCTTATACATGATTGACCGCAGGGCCCGGACAGGGGAGGGGGACTTTTTCCGGGACCGGGCTGTGCGGATTTGATTCAGGTGACATGATGAAAAAAGAGTTGACCCTGTTCGACAAGCCGAAAAATGTGAAAATTCTGTTGATCTGTTTTTATTGTTCGCTGGGGGTGCTGCTGGCGGCTGAATTTTTCATTCACCCCCATCCCGCCTTTTATTTTGAACAGATCAAAGGATTTTCCGCAGTATACGGATTTTTTTCCTGCGTACTGCTCATTTTTTTAGCCAAACTGCTGCGATTGATCGTGATGAAAAAAGAGGATTACTATGACCGGTAATCTCATGCCCCCGGCCCTGATATTCATAAGCGGTGCGCTGCTGATCCCGTTTTTGCGGGGCAGGACCCAGTCCGGATATATGCTGTTGATTCCGGTGGTGTCTTTGCTCATTATCATGAACGCCCCCATGGGGCAGATCTGGACCCGGGATTTCTGGGGATACACGTTGATCATGGGCCGGATCGACAAACTGTCCCTGGTATTCGGCTATATTTTCACGTTAATGGCGTTCCTGGGGATTCTGTTCGCCTTAAAGGTCAGGGACAATCTTCAGCATGTATCAGCGATCGTGTATGCCGGTGCCACGCTGGGCGTGGTGTTTGCCGGAGATTTTCTCACCCTGTACCTGTTTTGGGAGATTATGGCGGTCAGTTCCACATTTCTGATTCTGGCCTCCCGGACCGATGCGGCCCGTAAAGCGGGGTTTAGGTATATCCTGGTGCACCTGATCGGGGGGTTGTTCCTGTTGGCCGGGATTGTGCTGTATATCCGGGAAACCGGCACCACTGCCTTTGACTATATCGGGTTGTCCGGCACTGCGTCCTGGCTGATTTTCATCGGTATCGCCCTGAATGCGGCGGCTATTCCCCTGCATGCCTGGCTTCCGGATGCCTATCCCATGGGGACCCCCACCAGCACGGTGTTTTTGAGCGCGTTTACCACCAAATCCGCGGTGTATCTGTTGATCCGCACCTTTCCCGGCACGGACCTGCTCATCTGGATCGGGGCGTTTATGGTGTTTGTCCCCATTTTTTACGCGGTCTTGGAAAACGATATCCGGCGGGTTCTGGCCTACAGCCTGCTGAACCAGATCGGGTTTATGCTGGTGGGCACGGGCATCGGGTCTCAGCTGGCTTTGAACGGAGCCGTGGCACATGCGTTCTGCCACATCCTTTATAAGGGGCTTTTGTTTATGGCCGCCGGGTCCGTGCTCCAGATGACCGGAAAGATCAAGTGTACCGAGATCGGCGGGCTGTACAAGAGCATGCCGTTGACCTGCCTGTTCTGTATCGTGGGAGCGGCCTCCATTTCGGCGTTTCCTTTGTTTTCAGGATTTGTGTCCAAATCCATGGTGGTGACCGCCACAGTGGAGGAGCACCTGGTGCTGGTGTATCTGGTCCTGCAGTTTGCATCCGCCGGCGTGTTTCACCATGCCGGTATCAAAGTGCCGTTTTTACCTTTTTCGGCCATGATTCCGGGATCCGGGCCAAAGACCCGTCCTGGAACATGGTGCTGGCGATGGGAATCGCGGCGTTCGCCTGCATTTTTATCGGTGTATTCCCCCAGCCTTTGTATAATCTTTTGCCCTTTACCGTGGACTATATCCCCTATACCGGTGCCCATGTGGTGGGGCAGCTCCAGCTGCTCATGTTCGGGGCACTGGCGTTTGCCTTGCTGATCCTGTCCGGGTACTATCCCCGGAAATCAAGTCCGTCAACCTGGATGTGGACTGGACCTACCGGAAACTGGGAACTGCGGCATACCGGCTTTTGGACAGCGGTCTGAACAAGCTGAACCGCAAAACGGAAGCAGGGGATGATGACTGTGGTCAAAGGCGGCAGCGCATTTCTGGGCCGGATCACCGTTCATCTGGTTTTGTTTTTTCCGTGAATCTGTGGTTGATTCTGGGGTACCGGGACAAACACCTGGCGTTGAAAAACAGCAGCTATACAATGATGTGATCCAGGGAACGTTTCCTGTGGGGATCGGTGCGGCAGTGGCTGTGTCGTTTGTGGTGCTGATATATCTGTTAACCTGAAAACTGGCCTTGTTTGAGGACCCTATTATGGTAAAAATACAGGATTTGAAACATATCCACATGCTGGAAAACATCCCGGACCGCCTGCTGGCCCTGATCGGTCAGGAAGCCCGGCTGTCCATTTTCAGCGCTGGAACCTGTTTGTTTAGGGCCGGGGAGCCTGTGGATACCTTTTATATGGTCATCATGGGCCAGGTGGCCCTGACCGTGGCCCTGACTCCGGATATCGACGTGATCCTGGAAAATATTCAGTCCGGCCGAACCTTCGGTTCTTCAGCGTTGATCTCCGGGGGACCGGCCACCTATACTGCAGTCTGCCAGGAACCTGTGAGACCATCACGGTGTCCGGTCCGCGCATGCAGCAGCTGTTCGAGATCAACCAGGAGCTGGCATTTTATCTGATGGCCGGTGTGGCCAGACAGTATAAAATCAGCTTGGACACCCGAGCAAAGATGATATGAAGACACTGGCCCATCACCCGGAGATGAAAGCATCCATCCATGATATTGAAAACTTACCCCAGCGTATTAGACCCGATGGGGTCGATCCCGTCACGGCCCGGAGAATCGTTTGAAGGAAAACACATGGTACCCAGTGATCAATTGAAAAAATACAGTTTCTTGCGGACCTGCCGGATGATATTCTGGAAAAAATCAGCCCCCATGCCCGGCAGGCGGTTTTTGAGTCTGGCACCATTTTGATCCGGCAAAACGACCCTCAGCATCTGGTGCACATGCTGGTATCCGGAAAAATTTGCCTCAACGCCCGGTCCGACACCGGCTGGGTCCTGACCCTGGATGAAATCGAGCCCGGACAGAGTTTCGGCCTGTCCGCACTGTTCGGAAAGTCCAGTACCACCTATACAGCGGTCTGCACTGAACCCTGTGACATCATTGTCTTGTCCAGTGACCTGATGGCCAACTGTTTGAAGCGGATCACCGAATCGATATGCGGTGATGCGCCGGGTGGCCCAGCTGTTTAAAGACCGCATGACCAAGCATACCGGGCAGTTTCTTTGTTCATTGTCCATGCACCCGGCCATCAATCCTGTGTGAAAACCCGGTATCCGGAAGGTCCTTGAGCTTTGGCCGGGAACGAATCCCGGGCAGGCGTTTTTTTTAGTCGGACTCCGAATGAGATTGTATCCGGCGATCCTTCCGGTCTGATGTCCCCGGGTTATGCCTGTTCCAGAATTCTGAGGGAGATCGATTCAACCAGGTTTGGGTTTTTCCCTGTAGTCCAGCACATGGGGGCGGAGATATGGGCTGCCAGATCCGCCGGGCTGTTCTATTTCTCAATAACCGTCACCCTGTATTGATCCATTTTTTGATGTGGCAGGCCGGTTGGGATATCCACGGTCGGTACATAACTGATACATCCCTTTTTTTGAGCACCGCCGGCATGTTGTTTTTAAAGATTTCCACAAAACGGGCAAGACTTCCCTCCTTCACCTGTATGGATGCGATCACATAAATCATTTCCTATTCTCATGATCGGTAATGTGATTTCTGAGATTCTTTCCCTGGGTTTTCAATATTTCCAGAACATTTCGGCCCCTTCTTTGGGCAATCTCATGGGCCTCTGCCACCACTTTTTCTGCCATGCTTCGGAGGGCCGCCTCATCCGGCATTGCCGTGCCGATATTTTCATATTTCCAGGCAAGCAGTTTTTGGCAAAGGCGATTTCCTGCTGCCGGACAATCCCATTCTTACCAAACAGACGCATAAACACGGGCCTTTTCGCTTTAGTTTTTTTGGATCGGCAAAGTGATGACGAACGTGGCCCCTTGGCCTTCTTTGCTGGAGACATCCAGCCACCCGCCGTGTTCGCAGATAATGTTGTAGGCGATGCTCAGTCCTAAACCGGTGCCGTGATCCTTGGTGGTGAAAAACGGATTGAAGATCTCGGCTTGAATCTCATCGGGAATGCCCGGGCCGTCGTCCATGATTCGGATGATGGCCGCCTTTTCCAAAGGATGAATAAAACGTTCTTCTTCGCTGATGATGATTTGTCCGTCGTGTTTAATGGCCTCGCATGCATTGATGATGATGTTGACAATGACTTCCTTGAGCTGCTCCGGATCGATGCATGTTTGAGAAATCAGGGATTTTCGGACAAGTTTGACCGATACCCGATAGGATTGGAGCCGCTGATCCAGAAGGTTCAGGGCACTGTCCACAATGAGTGAGGGGCTCATGTTCCGGGGTTTTAAGGCGGGGGGTCTGGAAAATTCCAGAAAATTGTCCACGATTTGTTGATCTGCTGGATTTCACCTGAAATGACATTGAAATCCTCCTGCTGGGCATCGGTGAAGTGGCAGGATCGTTTCAAGGAAAACAACCGCATCTTGACGGATGTCAGGGGGTTGCGAATGCTGTGGGCCGTGCCGGCGGCCAATTTTCCCAAAAGCGCCATTTTTTCTGACTGCAACAGGGTCTCCTGGCTTTTTTTCAGGTCCTGATGTACCTGTTTCGTGTTCTTGATCAGGCCATGAACACTCAGTTCCAGGGCTGCAACTTCATTGGCCGGTTTGGGGGAATCCCCTTGAATATATACTTCCTTTGCAATTTTTCGGATGGGTCCCAGAATATGTCGGGCAAAGATGTAATTGATCAGAAGCGAGAGAACGATCACAATGATAATTGCCATCAACGCCATATAACGGAGCCGGTTGGATTCCTCCCGGCTGGTTTTAATGGCCGCCGAAATTTTGTTTTTATGGAAGGTCTTGAACTGTTCACACAGATCCAGAATCTGGGTAAACTGCTCCCGTGTCGTTTCATGGATGACATACCCTTCTTCAAATTCGTTTGCCATGTAAAGGTCAATGACCCTGTTCTTGGTGGAGATATAATCGGCATACTTGGATTCAATCTTGGCAATGGCCTGTTTTTCCCAGTCTTCTTCCACGAGTTTTTTGACACTGGTCATAGAATTTTGTGAATTCATCCCGGGTCTGATTCAGCCGGTCGATCCAGGCCGGTTTTTTGTCCAGCAGGTAGTAGGACACAAATCCCTTATGTTTGACTAGGGCACCAGCCAGGTTTTCAGCGGACTGATACACGATGATATTTTTGTCGATGATGGTCTGGAAGATTTTTTCGGTTTTGTAGGTATACCAGATCATCAGAAGCCCGCCCACGACCGTGATGCTCACCAGAATGGCATTGACAATGTAAATTCGGTTTTTAAGGCTCAATTGAAGCATGGGATTCCTTTTCAAGAGATGCCAGATATTTGGGGTAGGAGGTCAGGTAAAAAGACAAGGGCCGTGAAAATGTCTGCCAAGAATACCGTCCACGAACAGGCGGCTGATGTGCTGCTCCTGGATCAGGATCTTCTGGGACTGAAAAAAAGGATTCTTTCTTCCGGGGTGAGCCGGGAGACCTTGTCCAGAATGGTCATCCTGGCCCGGGTTGATACATCCAGAAATAAAACAGATCCAGGGAATGGATGATGATCAGAACCGCCAGATCTTTGACTTCCGCATTGCGGCTGGTGAACAAATGTTCGGGTTTTTCCAGAATTTTGAGCTCTTCGGTCTCCGGAAACAGCATCTCCAGTCTGGCATAGGTGTCGAACAGGTCCGCGAATTTGCGCTTCACATCCCGTTTTCTCAGATTGAGATTCTGAAACCGGTCCACCGTGCCTTCAATGATTCCGGCCACTGTGTCAGAGGCCGCTTTAGAGATAATGGCGGCCCATTTCTGCAGCACCGCGTCCACCGCCGGGATATTGAAAAACAACAGGATGGCCCCTATGGCTGTATTGAACAGCAGTGCCACGGGAATGGATAGGATGCTTCTGAAAAAATTGCCGGTGACCATACCCTTGGGAAGTCCGCGAAAAGCGTTATGGGCGGACAGGTAGATGCCGTTAACCAGCCCCATGACGGCATAAAGAGCAATCGGACTGGTATGGGTATTGATGTCCAGCATATTGTTCAGAAACACCGTCTTGACCAGCCAGTCCAGCAGGGGCACGGAAAACCGGTAAAGAACAGTGCATCCGTGAGCCGGTCCCAGCTAACGTAATTGTTCCACCGGGTCAGTGAGGACCGTCTGATCCCGCCGCCACCCAGCACCGACTGCAGGATGACCCTCAATCCGGTGATGCCGAACCAGATGAACGCTCCGAACCAGGCCAGAAACCACCAGTCTTTCGTGAGAAAAAAACACACAAATGCCGGGATAAATCCCAGTGAGATTTTCAGGCCGTTCTTTAATCTGGTATTCAGGTTTTCCATCCCCTGAGCAGTGACATTTTTTTGCTGGCAGATAGGTGTTCTTCAGGCAGAAGACCGTTGGTGGCCTGTTTCTGGATGCCTCCCAATGTGACCACATTGCCTTTTTTTTCATATCCAGGGAAAAGGATTCAAACACCCATCTTCTCATTTTGACAAATTGAATCTGATCTAGGCCGGGCAGCCATTGCAGCATTGCCAGCAGCCACTGGAAAAACGGATGCATGACGTCTGTGGAAACAGCGGTCATTTGCTGGCTGACGCGGATATTTGCCGGCAGGATCAACCGGTCTTTTTTCTGGTGCCGGACTGTTTTCTGTGCCCGGAATGGCAGGGTGTTTACAATGCAGAACCCCATGCCGTAAGCCTGGTGGGATTTGCCGGTGGAATCGCTTCCGATGCGTGATTTGAGTGGATAAGCCGCATACATGCTTTTGAGGGCATCAATGTCGTATAAAATCTGATACAGTTTGTTAAGCCGGTCCAGGCGGGAGTCATCTTCCCGTTGTTCCACCCGGGAAATGCTCTCACGAATCTGGTGTTTGAGTTTCAGCAGGCTACCGCTGTTAATGGCTTTTTGCAGCTCGTTGACGGCAAACAGGTGATCGGTTTTTCCGGAGACAAAGTTTTTCAGATTGATGATTTCAAGCCTTGTGACGAGCCCTTTGGAGTCATACAGAATCTCAAGCACATCTTCCGGTGTCAGATGGTCTAGTTTTAGGGTGATGCGAAAGTCACACAACAGCTGGCCAATGGTGTTAAGAAACACGGTGTGGGTCAGTTTTAGCCGTTCCGGTATATCTGGATCATCTGTGGCGGCAGAGGACTGGAAGATATCCGGGTGAATTTCCGGATCCAGCCAGGTGTCCAGGATCTGTTTGACACTGAATCGGTCCATTCGGTCGATCAGGGTCCGGATTTCTTTTTGCCTTGCTTCATCCTCCTGATGAAAAATGTCATGTAGCTCCTCTACCCGTTTTTTGATGGCCTTCAACACCCTGGCATGGATAAATTCAGCCAGATGGGGGACCGAGGGCTGTCCGGGAAAGGCAAAATCCAAAAACGCTTCCGAGTCCAGGGGCGGCATCTCGATGTCCAGGTGCCGGCACATCTCTGCGTGATACTGTCCATTAAAGCGCTTCAACAGTTTGAGTACCTGTTTTCCTGAAATTTCAGCACCTGTTTGCCCTGGGCCATGAACCGGGCCACATGGGGTTCCGCAAGAAAGCACAGAAAAGATTCCGCATCCGCCAGTCCCCGGGATACCCAGATGAAGGATATATATCGGCCCCGGTAGAGGGTCTTGAATTCGATGCCGATGCGCAGATCGATCTCCATGATTTTTGCCGCTTCAATGAGTTCCAGGGCGAACCGGGGTTCGATGTAGTGATAATAAATGACCCGTAGCCGCCGGATACCCTTGATCCAGGCATCCATGATCAGGTGGGTGGGAGATTTTCGGCCCGAGGTGTTGGCATCGTGGACATGGTCGTCAAACGAGACCTGGTTCCATGCTTCAGGCATTTCAAGAAGATGATAGTGGGCCAGCAGTTTTCTGGTCAGCCGGGGTTTTCCGAACGCGGTCAGCCGGAATGCATGGGCCAGGACTATCTGGCTTTCATCATTGCCTTTGGCCCGGACCAGCTCTTTCATGATCTGCAGCAACACCCGGGCCGTATTTTTGGCATGGAGCCGTACGCAGTCTCAAGCACCTCGTCTTTCAGTGCCTTGAGCGCCGCCAGACGGTTTTCAATGCCCCCTCTTTCCATGAATTCCAGCAGGCTGACAATGGCATAGGCCGTGTGCAGCCCTTTGGATTCGGCCAGTTCCTTGATGCCCAGGGGGTGAAAAAACGGGTAGTACAGTTTTCGGATGTATCCGGGACGGGCATCCGCCTCATACACGGAATGAACGATCCGGATCAGCTCATGGTCCCGTGCATCAAAAAAAATGGCATCCAATCGATTCAAACTTGTCCCTGTTAAATTGAATCCGGTGCAGATCCTGTCAACCCTGCACGGTGATGGGTGACTGCCATGACCTGCCGGTTACAGCGACAGATGCCTCCCAATGATCGGTTCAATTTTATCATATAAATTTCAGCCGTTATGAGATCGATCATAGACCTAACGCTGAATTTATTCAATATCAAGCTGATCTGTTTCAATAATCAGCTCATATTCTCCGCCCTCGGGCATCCGTTTGACGGAAAATCCCAGTTTTTTCCCCAGTTTGAGCATCTGGGTGTTTTCCGAAAGCACGATCCCCATGACGCGCCGAATGCCCATCTGCCGAGCTGCTTTCAGGCACTGGGTCAGCAGGGAGGACCCGATGCCTCTGCCCTGCCAGTCGTCACTGACAGCAATGGCAAACTCCGCCTGGGTCTGGTCCGGGAATAAAATAACCCGGGACACTCCGACCATGGTCTGGCGGTCATTTTGTTCCTGCAGTGCCACCAGGGCTATTTCCCGGTCATAATCGATCTGGGTCAGCTTTACCAGTGTGTCTCTGGATAGTTCTTTTAACGGGGAGAAAAACCGCATGTACCGGCTCTGGGAAGAAAGAGAGTGAAAATGCTCGATCAGCAGGTCTGCGTCGCTGGGCCGTATGGGACGGATGAAAAACGGCTGGCCGTCCACGGTTTCTCCTCTGGATTCATACTGCCAGGGATAGGAACTGATGATTAAATGCTTAGGAGAGGCCAGCTGTGCCGGTGCAATGAACACCCGGGCATCCACGGCTGTCAGAACCCCGTCTTTCACCATCAGGGGGTTGATGTCCAGGGCTTCGATTTCCGGGAAATCGGTCATCAACCGGCCTGTCCGGATCAGCAGTTCTTCCAGCAGCCCCATATCAATGGAACGGATGTTTCGAAATCCCCGAGAACGGTCGCGATTCGGGTTTTTCCGATCAAATGGCCCGCCAGCATCCGGTTCAGGGGCGGCAGTCCCATGGAAATGTCCTTGAACACTTCGGTCAATACCCCGCCCATGCCGAAAACAATCACCGGACCGAACTGAGGGTCTTTTTGGCGCCGATGATCAGTTCGACATCAGGACGGTTCTGCATCGCCTGAACCGTGACGCCGGCGATGTCTGCATCCGGAAATCGCTGTCTGGCATTTTGCATGATCTGTCTGTAGGCGGCGGTCACTTCCCGGGCCGTTTTCAAATCCAGGGCCACGCCGTTGCAGTCAGATTTGTGAGCGATGTCTTTGGAGCATATTTTCAGCACGACGGGGAAGCCGGTCTGTTCAGAGAGCTTTACGGCCGTTTTTTCCGTGTCGGCAATTTGAGTGTTGTTGACCGGAATTCCATAGGCACCCAGCAGGGCTTTCGCGGTGTTTTCAAGAAGACAGGTGTGGTTTTCAGTCAAAGCGGTTTTAATAATATTTCCGGCAGTTTCCCGGTGAATGATCAATTTGGTGTCCGTGCGGATGGGGATCTGGGTCAACCGTTCGATGTTTATTCCGTATTCATACAGATTTTTGAATGCCCGGACCGCCCGTTCCGCAGAATCAAAGGTAACAATACCGGCCTGATTGAATACCTGCCTGGCCCCTGCCACATTTTCTCCGCCGATCCAGGCGGTGAATACCGGGCGGGAAATTTCCCGGAGACAGGGCACCAGAAGCTCGGCCAGCGCCCGGGTATCCATAGTGCCGGCCGGCGAACAGATCAAAAGCAGGGCATCGGTTTCCGGATCTTCATCACAGATCTTCACGGTCTCCACATAAGTGGCGGCCGGGGTGTCGCCCAGGATGTCAACCGGGTTTCCCCGGCTCCAGTTGTCGGGCAGAATCGCATCAAGTCGGTCCCGCGTGGACCGGGACATTTGGGCAGGCTCCAGGCCAAAGGATGCCAGGGCATCCGCAGCCATGACTCCGGGTCCCCCGGCATTGGTAATGATGGTCAGCCCCCTTCCTTTGGGCCGGGACTGTTTCGCCAGAAATTCGACACAGTCGAACATCTCCTCAAATTCAGCCACCCGGAGAATGCCTGCCCGCTGAAATGCCGTGTCATAGAGTACGTCTTCTTCGGCCATGGCTCCGGTGTGGGATGCCGCTGCCCGGGCCCCGGCCCGGGATTTCCCGGATTTTAGGACGATGACGGGTTTGACGCGGGACACTGCCCGGGCTGCACTCATGAAATTGCGGATATTGGCAATGCCTTCCATATACATGACAATACTTCCCACAGACTTTTGCGAACCCAGGTAATCGATCATGTCGGCAAAATCGACATCCAGCATGGAACCAAGATTGGCAAAATGGCTGAATCCGATGTTTTTTCGAATTGCCAGATCCAGCACTGATGTGCACACAGCCCGCTCTGGGACAGGAAGCAATATTGCCGGGCAAGGAGCAATATGAGCAAAGCTGGCATTCAGGGAGATGGCAGTGTTGATGATACCCAGACAGTTGGGGCCGATGATTCTGATATCTGATTTTCTTGCGGCTGACAGGATCTGTTCTTCGACGGCCTGGCCCTGGATACCGGTCTCCCGCCCCCCGGAGGATATCACCACAACCCCGGAAATTCCTTTTTGACCGCAATCTTCGATCAGACCCGGCACCGTCCGGATGGGGGTGGCGATCACCGCCAGGTCCAGCATATCTTCAATATCCTGGACTCGGGCAGCGCAGGGCAGGTCAAATAGTTGTTTATGCAGGGGATTTACTGAAAACACATTGTATTTTCCTTTTCCAGCCATCAGGTTTTCATGATGGCATGACCCACAGAACCCTTTTGTCGCTGGCCCCGATGACAGCC
>LQAG01000127.1_pt1 | contig 33978 bp, 55 predicted proteins | sample 1535801 | NCBI WGS metagenome assembly LQAG01 (sample SAMN04331584, study PRJNA305678) | bioreactor metagenome | isolation source: bioreactor_3 inoculated with Wadden Sea sediment 1st replicate of a... | place: Germany:Bremen
TCATTGGTACTTATTGGACCAATGCTAATTGGTTGAACCAATTAAAACAAAATGTCGCTAAAAGGCTAATTTTAACATCATGGAACCCATACTTGAAGTAAAAAACCTTCGTGTTTCTTTTACCACCCAGCAACGAAAAATTCATGCTGTCAACGGCGTTGATTTTTCCGTGGCCCGCGGCGAAATTTTAGGGATTGTCGGTGAATCCGGGTGCGGTAAAGTGTGACGGCATTGTCTGTTTTAGGGCTTATACCGTCACCGCCGGGAAGTATAGATTCGGGTCAGGTGCTGTATGCCGGGAAAAACCTGCTGGACCTGGGTCCAAAAGAATGGCGCCGTATCCGAGGCGATAGAATTTCAATGATTTTTCAGGATCCGCTTTCGTCATTGAACCCTGTGTTGACCATCGGGCAGCAGATGGGAGAAATTTTCAAATATCACAAAGGGCTGGATCTCAGGAAGCGGCTCTCAAAAATTTACGATCTCCTTGCGAAAACAAAAATAACCCTTCCTGAATTGCGGGTAAAGCAATATCCCCACGAGCTTTCAGGAGGCCAGAGACAGCGGGTCATGATTGGTATGGGGCTTTCCTGCAATCCTGATGTCCTCATCGCAGATGAACCCACAACAGCGCTTGATGTTACAGTTCAGGCGAGTGTTTTGCAGTTGATGAAGGATCTTTGTCTTAAAACGGTACGGCACTTATCCTCATTACCCATGATATGGGGTGGTTGCAAAATGTGTCATCGGGTGGTCGTAAAATATGCCGGCTATGTGGTGGAAACAGCAAAGACAAGAGATCTTTTGAAAACCCGGCCCACCCTTACACCGTGGGGCTTTTATCCTCTCTGCCCCGGTTTGACCGGGAGACGAAAAGACTGTTTCCATCGAAGGACAGCCTCCCCGGCTGACGGAACTGCCTGCCGGCTGCCCTTTTGAAGAACGGTGCCATAAGGCCCGGGAGATTTGCCGGGGCCAACTGCCTGAATTTGAAGCGTATGATGAAGAGCATGATGTGCGATGCTTTTTTCCGGAAGGAAGAGACAAATGACGGAACCGCAGAGTATGTTGGAAGTAAAAACACTATGCAAATATTTTACAACGAATAATTCGGTTAACAAAGCCGTGGATATGGTGGATTTTTCCATTGCAAAGGGAGAATCCCTGGGACTTGTGGGAGAGACCGGAAGCGGGAAAACAACTATTGGCAGGCTTGTCTTGCACTTGTTAAAGGCCAGTTCCGGGAAAATAATTTATAACGGGAACGATATCAGCCATATCAGGGGAGCAGCGCTTAAAGACCTGCGCAGGCGCATGCAGATAATTTTCCAGGACCCATACAGTTCTTTAGACCCGAGAATGAAGATACTTTCAGCACTTGCCATGCCGATGAAAGCTCTGGGCATGTTTAAGGGAAAGGAAAAAGACAGGGCTGCGTATCTGCTGGATTTGGTCGGATTGAGACGTAGTGCGTTGAATCGCTATCCCCATGAGTTTTCAGGAGGGCAACGGCAAAGAATCGGTATTGCCAGGGCTCTTGCTGTTGATCCTGAGTTTATCGTTGCAGACGAAGCAGTGTCAGCACTTGATGTATCTGTACAGGCCCAGGTGTTAAATTTATTAAAAGACTTGCAGGAAAATTTCATTTGACCAGCCTTTTTATCACCCATGATTTAAGTGTGGTGCATTACATGTGTGACAGGGTTGTGGTTCTCTATATGGGGCGGGTCATGGAGGTCGCATCGTGTAAAACGATTTTTGAAGATCATCTTCACCCGTATTCCGAGTCCTTGATTAACGCGATTCCCATACCTGATCCGGAAAAGGAGGCCCAAAAGAGAAAAGCATACCGGATAATTATGTCGAAGAAAGCTGTGAGATACCTGAAAGAGGTTGTCTTTTCCACCCTCGCTGTCCAAAGCGTTTTGAAAAATGTAAAATACAAACACCCCAATTGATAAATGTCGGCAATGATCATGAAGTTGCCTGCTTCTTATATGAAAAAAGGTAAAATTTTATGCTTAGATATATTTATAAACGTCTGTTGATGATGCTGTTGACAATACTGGGGGTGACGCTGGCGGTTTTTATTATCATGCATATGGCTCCGGGTGACCCGGCAGCCCTGGCGTTGGGGGATATGCAACCTTAAGCCAGATTGAAGAGTTAAGAGAAGAGTTAGGCCTTAATAAACCGGTTCTGGTTCAATATTTTATTTTTCTGAAAAATTTGCTTTCCGGCTCTTTAGGTAAAAGTATTATCACTCAAAACAGCGTTTTTACGGAAATTATCCTGCGGGTTCCTGCCACAATGCTGTTGGCAACCACCAGCATGTGCTTTGCCGTAATTATCGGTTTCCCCTTAGGTTTGTGGGCTGCGACAAAACACAATACGATGACGGATACACTGGTAAGTGCCGTTGCCTTGTTGGGATTTTCCATGCCGTCGTTCTGGCTTGCCTTACTGCTGATGATGTTCTTTTCCGTGTACCTTGGTGTTTTGCCGCCCTCAGGCTACGGGTCTGTAAAGCATCTTATCTTGCCGTCGATTTCCTTGGGATTACATATTGTTGCCGTTATTGCCAGGATAACCCGTTCCAGTGTTCTGGAAGTGGTGCGCCAGGATTATGTCCGCACGGCCCGATCAAAGGGGCTGCCGGAATATGTTGTTTTTATGCAGCACGTGGTGAGAAATGCGCTCATACCTGTGACAACCGTTGCAGGGCTGTATTTTGGGATGCTCATGGGAGGGGTGGTGATTACGGAAACCATCTTTTCATATCCCGGTGTCGGCAGTTTTCTGGTGGATGCCATACGTAGCCAGGATTACCCCGTGGTGCAGGGTGGTGTTTTATTTTTCAGTGTTTGCGTAACCGGGATTAATCTTGTTGTGGATATATTGTATGCGTTTATGGACCCGCGCATCAAAGCCCAATACCGCTCGAACAAGTAAAAGGAGAACCCATGAATTCTTTTATTGAAACCTGGAAAAGACTGTGTTTGCACAAAGGGGCAATTGCCGGTCTCATTGTTATTATTATCCTGGTTTTAAGCGCTATATTTGCCGAATCTTTTACTGTATATGCCCCGAATAAAATAAATCCGGCACATCGTCTGCAAGCCCCGTCCTTGGACCATCCTTTTGGAACGGACAGGCTTGGAAGAGATATTTTTACCCGCCTGGTATATGGCGCCCGGATTTCTTTGCTGGTCGGATTTTTGGCTGTTGTTATCGGTGCATTGGCCGGTGGCGGTGCAGGGATCGTCAGCGGGTATTTCGGTGGTAAAATCGACAATGTGATTATGCGGTTCATGGATATAATGATGTCAATTCCCCAATTGGTCCTGGCCATTGCCATTGTCGGCATCATGGGGCCTGGCCTGGTAAATCTCATGATCAGTGTCGGTATCAGCGTGAGCCCCCGCTATGCCCGCTTGGCCCGTGCCTCAGCCTTGTCTTTAAGGGATGTGGAATTCGTTGAAGCCGCCCGTGCATCAGGGTGCGGGCATTTTACAATTATTCTCAGAAATATTTTGCCGAACTGCATGCCGCCGCTTTTGGTCTTCAGCACCCTTGGTGTGGCACAGGCCATACTCTCAGCGTCTTCCCTCAGTTTTCTGGGGCTGGGCATTCAGCCGCCTTCTTCAGAATGGGGAGCCATGCTGGCGTCAGGCCGCGAATTTATGCGAGTCGCGCCCCACCTGATGATTTTTCCCGGACTTTGCATTATGGCCATCGTTCTTTCGTTAAATATGCTGGGTGACGGCCTGAGAGACGCACTGGATCCGAAGCTTCGCACATAAAACACGGAGATATAGATATGCTCGATGTTAGAATTGAAAAGTCAAACAATGTTGAACATGGAAACCTGGATGGATTCCTGGTGATTAACACAGAATCTTTTAACCGGGCCACAACCTGGTATCTGAGCGGATTTACAGGCAGCACAGCCATGCTTTTACTATGCCCCTCGGAACAGTTTATCCTCACGGACAGCCGGTACTTTATTCAAAGCCGGGAAGAATCCCCCTTTACCCTGAAAAAGGTTGCAGGCAGGGATTATATGGGCCTTTTGGAAAAAATGCTCAAGCGCCGGGGGATTAAGCGGCTGGGGGTTGAATCGGACAAACTAACCCTTGAGCAGTACAAACAACTTAAAAGCTTTGGGGTTGAAGTTGTCGGCACCACGGACATTTTTTTGGAAATGCGGAGCATTAAAGAAGACGGAGTGATGGCCGATATCCGCAAAGTTTGCAATATTACGGCAACTGCACTTCAGAATACCTTTGCAAAATTGAAGTCGGGATCACAGAGGCCCAGATCGCGGCTGAACTGGTTCATGAAATGCGCTCATTGGGAGCACAGTCGCCTGTCAGGGGACACTTTGTGGTGGCGTCAGGAAAAAGAGGTGCAAGGCCCCATGGTGTATTTACGGATAAAAAAATTGAAGACGGCGATATGGTTACCATAGATGTCGGTGCTGTCTGTAATGGGTATGTCAGCGATGTGACCCGTACCGTGGCGGTAGGAAACGTCAGCCGTAAAATGAAAGACGTTTATCAGGTGGTGCATGAGGCGATTGAGCTTTGTCTTGGGGAGATCAAGGCCGGTATGACAGGTGCTCAGGCCGATCAAATTGCCAGAAACCACATCCGCGCAGCGGGTTATGGCGAATTTTTCACCCACGGCCTGGGACATGGTGTTGGTTTTGATTTAAGGGATATGCCTTACCTGAATGCCGGGAACACAGAGCCGTTGAAAGCCAATTCCATTGTCACAGTGGAGCCGGGGATATATATCCCGGAACTTGGGGGTGTCAGGATCGAAGATGATGTAATGATAAAGGAAGGCGGCTGCGAAATATTGACGGATGCGGCGACAAAAGACTTGGTCGTGCTTTAAATGTTTCCCGGTCGGATGGTTGACACATACATAAAATTAAGGAGACTAAAATGAAGAAAATTCTTGTTGCAATGCTTGTCCTGGGTATGATGCTGTCGGCTGCATTGTCTCACGCCGGGGATAAGGAAGTGTTGAGGGTTGCCCAGATAGCCGATGTGACCAGCCTGGACCCTGCAAAGTCCAACAGCTATGGTACGGCAAATGTATTGAAAATCATGTATTCATATCTGGTTAACCAGGAAAGAGATATGAGTCTGGCACCAGACCTGGCTGAATCCTGGACCCAGCCGGACCCCAATACTTGGATTTTTCACCTTCGGAAAGATGTTATTTGCCACAATGGCGAACCCCTTGATGCGGAAGATGTTGTCTTTAGTTTAAACCGGGTTAAGGATCCTGAAACCAAATCATCCGGTGCGGGCTTTTTAAAAGGTGTACAAATTGAGTATGTAGATCAATACTCTGTAAAGATTACCACTGAAAAACCGTATGCGCCGCTGTTGGTAAATTTAAGCCGCTATGAGATGGGAATTACCGATAAAAACACTGTTCTTGAGCATGGAGACGATTTTGCTAAAGTCGCCATCGGTTCAGGGCCCTTTAAATTGAAAAAACGGATTCCCGGAACCGTTACCTTGGAAAGGTTTGATGACTATTACGGTGAAAAGCCAAAACTCAAAGAAATTATTTTCAGGGCGATTCCGGAGGCGGCAACAAGGGTCATTGAACTTGAATCGGGCAATGTCGATGTTTTGGCCCAGCTTCCGCCTGAAGAGTATAACCGGTTAGAAAAGAATAAAAATATTACGGTTTTCGCCATCCTTCCAATGTCACCATATTTTTGGTATCAATCAGTCTGTTAAACCAATGGACAACAAGTTGGTACGTCAGGCGTTTAACTATGCGATCGATAAACAGGCGGTCATCGATGCGGCAAGCGGCGGTTTCGGTGAACTTTCAAGGGGTCCGCTGTCGCCCATGATATGGGGATTTGACAATACAATTAAACCTGTTTATCCGTACAATCCTGAAAAGGCCAGAGAACTTCTGAAAAAAGCCGGGTATCCTAACGGATTTGAATGCACCATCCTCACGGATGCCCGTACCATCCGTAAAACATCTGCAGAGATTATCCAGGCCTATCTGAGTGAAATCGGCGTAAAGGCGGAAATACAGCAGATAGAATGGTCCACCCTGCTTAAAAAGACCCGGGTGTCCGGCGGCGCCCATCTTTATGCGCTCGGCTGGACCGGAACCGGGGATGCAGACGGCGGACTGTTTATGCGCTTTCACTCCAGCGGGATAGGCGGAAACAACCGTCATCATTGGGCGACTCCTGAAACAGATGCAATGCTTGAGAATGCAAGGGCGGAAATGTCCCATGAAAAGAGAAAGGCGATTTACGCGCAATTGCAAAAGAAGTTCATTGAGGAAGCTTCCGACGTTTTTGTGGATACAGGAAGAGGTTGCCGCCACCCGGTCCAACGTGAAAAATTTTCAGATCTATTCCAACACCATTACACCATGGCATGTCATTTATAAAACTGACTAAGTGATATGAAAGGGCCGGAGGAAGAAAGAGACTTGATATGTCCATACGGCCCTCCATACCGTGTTAGGGACGGCTCGGCCAATTGAAAGCGGCAGTGTTTGGTAAATTTCGGAGCCTTCAACGGTCACCATGGCCCCACCTACCGGTACGCCATGGAGTGCGAAAGAGATTTTTTTTCAAGCAGCGTTTGATTCAAATTAAGAATTTCCCAAAAGTCCGTTGAAACGCCATTAAAACAGGCGTGAACAGCAAAGATGATTCATCTGGTCTCAGTGCTTATATGTCGTCTTATCGAAAGGCCTGTACAGAAGTATATTGAATCGGATCGAAAATCTGGCAGCCCAGATCAAGGCGGCTGGTCAGCTGGTGTAATCGGCAGACTCCATGAAGGACCGGAAAGAGCCATACACCAAAGAGGCTTCCATGACCGAACAGTTTGTTTCAGCTGAGGACAGGCCTGCCTCTTTTGCCGTTTTTTGCAGCGCCCAGGAAAACGGCAAAAAGGCAGCAGGATTCTGGCCGTTATTCAAAAAATGAGGCTGCGTAGGCCACATCTTCCGGGCAGAACACAAACAGGCATTTACCGTCCGCATCAGATACGGAACCGTATACATAATTGATATTGATCTGTTCTTCACCGAATTTTTTAGCGATCTTGGCAAATTCGCCCGGCTGGTTGGTAATATCCACCGCCACCACCTCGTTGGTATCGAACAGATACCCATTTTCCTTTAACAAGGCGATGGATGCATCCGGATTGTCTGTGAGCATCCGGACCAGGGCAAACTCGGCAGAATCTTTGCGCATGGAGCTGTAACTGGCTGACGACGCCAGCCGTTTCAAAGATTTCCCCCGGGCCTCGAACAGGTTCTGGACATAGGCAGATGCATCCTGAATCGTGATGGCATCGATATTGATGTCCGCCTGTCCAAACAGATCGGTGAGCCCTGCCAGCTCCCCGGGCACATTTTTCAGAAACAAGGAAATTTCAATTCGGACCATGGCGCCCCCTTTTTGTGTATTTGAACGTTCCTGGCTGTCAATGGTTGACAGCCCAGGATGAATAATAGTTTTTAAGCCGTTTGTGCAATTTTCACGCCTCGATCAAATGCATCCATGTTCAGCGGGATGATTTTGGGTTTGGCGGCAAATTCCTCTTTGACACATTTTTTGAGCAGTTCCAGGTCCACCAGGTTGCTTTTGGCGGCAAACGCGCTCAATGCGACGATATTGGCAGCCCTTACCGATCCAACTTCAATGGCGATCTCATTGACCGGCACCACCAGCTGGGTGACGTCGGTCCGATGGCTTTCAACCGGTATCAGGGATGAATTGATAAAGATGATCCCGCCCGCTTTGACGTCGTTTTCAAATTTTTCCAGAGACGGCCGGTTCATGGCCACCAGGTGGGTGGGGTTTTTGATGATGGGCGATCCGATGAGTCGGTCACTGATCACCACGGTGCAATAGGCGGTGCCGCCCCGCATCTCCGGGCCGTATGACGGGATCCAGGCCACAAATGATCCCTGTTTCATGGCGGCATACGCCAGCAGTTTCGCACTGAGCAGGATGCCCTGGCCACCGAATCCTGCAAATTTTATTTCTGTCTGCATGGGTTTCTCCAAACGTATTAAGGTAATGAAAACAAATGGACGGTTTTTTATTCCGGGACCTTGTAATCACCCAGTTCATAATAGGGCAAAAGCGTATCCTCGGCCCATTTCAGTGCATCCACGGGGGTCAGGCCCCAGTTGGTGGGACAGGTGGAAATGACTTCCACAAAACTGAAGCACCGGTTTTCCATCTGGTATTGAAATGCCTGTTTGATGGCCTTTTTGGCCTTGTTGACCTGTTGGGGTTTGAGAACGGCCTGCCGGGTGACATACCCCGGAGTGACCAGCTCTCCCAGCAGGTTGGCCATGCGGATCGGCATGCCGGTTTCCTGGGTATTCCGCCCCGTGGGCGCGGTGGTGGCCCGCTGCCCCGGCATGGTGGTGGGGGCCATCTGGCCGCCGGTCATACCGTAGATGGCGTTGTTGATGAAAATGGTGGTGAATTTCTCCCCCGGTTGGCCGCATGGATGATTTCCCCATGCCGATGGAAGCCAGGTCTCCGTCTCCCTGATAGGTGAAGACCATGAGATCGGGACGGACCCGTTTGATGCCGGTGGCCATGGCGGGAGCCCGGCCGTGGGCCGCCTCCTGAAAATCACAGTCAAAATAGTTATATGCCAGTACCGCACATCCCACCGGGGCAATCCCGACCGTTTTTCCCGAATGCCCAAGTCGTCAATGGCTTCCGCCACCAGTCGGTGAACGATACCGTGGGTGCATCCGGGACAGTAATGGGTGTGGGTGGTGGAGAGGGCCTCTGGTCGTGAAAATATTTTCCCATGGTGGTCTCCTATAACACTGCTTTGATGATTTCGATAATTTTTTCCGGTGTCGGAATCTCTCCGCCGCACTCACCGTAGAATTCCACGGGGCGGCGGCCTTTGACACAGCGCTCCACATCCTCCACCATCTGGCCCATGCTCATTTCGATACTAATGACCGCTTTGCAGGTTTCCTTGCCGGAGGCTTCAAACACCGGTTTTTCCGGGAACGGAAACAGGGTTTTGGGCCGCAGCATGGCCACCTCGATGCCCCTCTGATTTGAGCATGTCAATGGCGGTCCGGCACACCCGGCTCATGGTGCCGTAGGAGGTGATCAATACCTGGTAGTCAGTGTCGGCATTGTACAGCTCGAACTGCACCTCTTCTTTTTTCATCTGCTCGTATTTGGCTTTGAGCAACAGGTTGTGGTCGTTAAGTGCCACAGGATCCAGAAACAAAGATTTCACCAGGTTGCGTTTTTTGCCTTTCCGATGCACCATGCCGTTGGTGGCCCAGTCATCTTTGTTGCTGGGTTCGGTTTTCAGGTCATCAGGAAACTCCACGGGCTCCATCATTTGTCCGATCAACCCGTCTCCCAAGATCATAACCGGGTTCCGATATTTTTCCGCCAGGGTGAATGCCTGCATGGTCATTTCAACCGCTTCCTGGACCCCGTCCGGTGCCAGAACCAGCAGGTGGTAATCACCATGCCCCCCCCTTTGGTGGCCTGGAAATAATCGCCCTGGGACGGCAGAATGCCTCCCAGTCCCGGTCCTCCCCGCATGATATTCACAAATACCGCCGGGCACTGGGCTGCGGCAATATAGGAGAGGGCCTCGCTCATCAGGCTGATCCCCCGGGGAGGATGAAGGTGGTCATGACCCGCTCGCCGGCCCCGGCGGCCTCCGAAAATCATGTATCCCACCGCCACTTCACTTTCTCCCTGAAGGAACACGCCGCCTTCCTCCGGCAGCCGTTTGGACAGATATTCCGCCACCTCAGACTGAGGGGTGATGGGATATGCAAAATAATTCTTACAGCCTGCCCGAATGGCAGCTTCACCGATGGCCTCGTTTCCTTTCATCAACACCTTTGCCATTATTCTTTTCCTTGATGTCAGAAGTTAATGATTGTCCTTTTTCAGGCATCCTGGGTTTCAACAATCGTGATGGCCACATCCGGGCACATGATACAGCAGATGCTGCATTTGATGCAGTCATCCGGTCTGGCCTGATATACGGGGAAATGTCCCTTGGCATTCACCTTGTCGGTGATTTCCAGAACATTTTTAGGGCAGAAATTGACGCACAGACCGCAGCCCTTGCAGCGCTCATCGTCAATGATGTGTTGAAATGCCATGTGTGTGACTCCTTGTTTTGGTTTCGTTTTATATGATTGTTTTTCATTGGTTTGTATAGGTGTTTTGTTCCGGTTCCGGCATGTTTCCAGGGGGTATCAGGTGCCTGTCAATGGTCAGCACCGGGCAGGTGATCCGGTCCGGGTTCAGCTGTGATTTGATGTCCGGGATGGCGGTGATGAATTCCACGGGCAGTCCGGTCTGAGCCGACACCTGCCGAACCAGGTCATACCCCTGGTAGATATGTTCCAATGAGGTCTCGTCCAGCAGATTGGCATTGGACACCAGGCCGGTGATCTTGATTTTGCCGCTGGCTTCGATCTCCTTCTGGATTTTCAGGCATCCGGCCACATCCCCGGTGAACGGGCGGAACGCGTTGATCACCTGAAGCATGTGCACCGGCCGGTCCTTGAGCACTGCTGCCAGAGAAGCCAGCACAGTGACGCCCACGTCATCCCCGCCTGCATCCAGAATGGTCACATCCGCCGGTTTTCGGAGAATGTCTGCAACGGCTGGTGCCAGGATGGGTAAATCCGCATGCAGATACTGGCGGTCCGGCAGTACCATCCGGATGCCCATGGCTTCTAAAGGAATCCGGGCTTCTCTGGTTCTGAAATAGGGGTTGACCAGGTCCAGGTCCGCTACGGCCACGGATTTTCCCATTTTTCGGCAGGATGCCGCCAGGTTGACGGCGGTTTCCGTCTTGCCACTTCCATAATTGCCTGCAACGATTACTATGTCTGTAAAATCAATCGTCATAATTTGATGATTTGCCTTCTTGAAGTAAAAACAGCTAAACAGTAATTAAACCAAATCAGGTTTTTTTTTGCAAAATTGTTTTTTTATTGAAAATGGATTTAATCTGAAACACGGACAATTTCCCGGACCTCCGCAAGGGTCAGACGCCGGTTTTTCTGATGGCTCATCTCTTTGGCGGCTGCAGTGATGACCGGAAGCCGGTCCGGATGAAACGCGATGTGGTGGGAATCCAGATATTTTTTGACCAGATGATTGCCGCACAACAGGTTCAGGTGAAATCCGGGGTGGTGCTGGTGCCGAACTGGGTTGCAGCATGGGTGCCGGCCACATGGGTGTGCACGGCCCTTCCGAACACCGGGGTACCGGCATGGATCAGTCCCTGGCCGGTCTGCGTTTTGACGATATCATCCACAAACCGGTAATATTCCTGAACTAGGTCCTGACGGTCATGGGTGAAGCCGGACTGAATGCCCTGGTCGGCCAGGATCCGGGAGGTGAGATACAGGTCTCCGATGCCATTGCGTTCTCCGATACCGGCAACCGAGACCTCCGCCATCTGAGCGCCCGCCAGCACCCCCATGACGGAGTTGGCCGAAGCCATGCCCAGATCGTTGTGACAGTGGATGGAAACAGCCATGTCGCCGGCCAGGGTCACAACCTTTAGAATACGCTCCGCTACCTGGTTCGGGGCCATGATGCCGGAGGTGTCGGGCAGGGACAGGATATCCACCATCCGGTGTTCGCTCAGGAACCGGATTCCAGCTTTCAGGAGATTCAAGGGGGTTTTCCCCATGTCCAGCACGGCTAAGCTGATGACGGCATCCGGCCGGGCGGTCCGCACAGCATCAATGATCGGGGCCAGTTGTGAAAACGTGTTGTGCGATTCCTGAAGCGATGCATCAGGAGACAGATACAGATGAAAATGGATATCTTTGATACCAGTGTTCACCAGGATTTCGGCATCCGGTAAAACGCCCGACCCAGGGCTGCTACCCGGGTTCGGAATCCCTGTTGCCTGGCATGATCTGCCAGGGCTTTGACCATGGCTGCTTCTTCAGGATGAGCGGACGGGTATCCGGCCTGGCAGACATCCACGCCTAAAGCTTCCTGAAATGCCAGGATTTTCAGGCGCTGGTCATAGGAAAACATCACCCCTGGTACTGCATCCCTTCCCGGATGGTCTGGTCGATCAAAGTGACCCGTCTCAAAACCGCTCCCTGGGCGGGTTGAAATACCCGTGGATCAGCCCTGGGAAAGCCTGTTTCAGCGATTCGATCAATGCCGCCATTCCCATGGCCGGCCCGCCCGGGGAAACCGCTTCCATGGTGTCCACATACTTTCTGGGATCATAGTTGAGGTTGCGCCACTGGATCATATTGATATGGTGGTCCCGGATAAATTCAAACAGGGCGGCCGCTTCTTTTCTGAATCCGTGAATCCCGGACAGTTCAGATAGTTGATGGATACAAACTTGCCGTGGGTTTTGGCGGTATCAATGCTTTCAGGACATCTTCCCAATGATAGGACTTCGGCCTGAAATAGGCGGTATAGGTGTTTTTTGTACGGAATTCATGGATACCCGCATGCTGTCCAGCCCGGCCCTGCACAGGGTGTTCACCTGTCCGGGCAGGCTGGCATTGGTGTTCAGGTTGATGGTACCCTGATCAGTGTGTTCACGGATCATTTGAACCGCCGGCACAATGACGTTGTGTGCGGTCAACGGCTCTCCTTCACATCCCTGGCCAAAGCTCACCACAGCCTTTGGCACCTGCCGGATATGTTCCAGGCCGACCTGGGCGATCTCTTCGGCCGTGGGGTGAAAACGATCCGGTCCTGGCACGCATGCAGGCCTGTGCCGGCCTGCAAAGAAATGCATCCCAGGCAGTTGGCGTTGCATACCCGGGAAGTCGGCAGCGGAGCCTCATACCGTTTGAGAAAAAGTTTTCCCTGCCGGGCATCCATACTGCAGTGCACAGGTTTCCAGATGCCGCATCAACCGGTTGTCCGGATATTTTTCTGCATCTGCATCACCCCTTTGACCACTTTTTTCGGGGCATCTGCCGAAGGTCCTGCCGGGGTTCGGCATCCACCTGAAGGGCGGCGGATCGGAACCGGTTGCGGCCGAATCCAACAGCACCGTATGAGAAAAGGGGCAGGGGATTGACGTCAGTGAGGGCATCATACGCGCAGAAATGCCGGTTCACATACCCGGGAATTGAACACGGCACGGGAAATATTTTTCATCCGGCATAAACGGATTCCGGGTCAAGGTTTCTAACCGGTCTTGTTTCAGATTGTATGCAATCAGGGCCCGGCCCGGCAGCATCATCAGTTCGCTGCCGTGGGGCATGGCAATGGTTTCGGACCGGGTCAGCAGTATTGGCAGGTCCCCGGAAAATCCGACAGCCCCATATCCGTCCAGATCGAAAATCTCCCCGTTTTCCGCGGCGGCCACTGCTGTGAGAATCTGTTTGTTGTTTCGGGTGATAATGGTCTCCCAACGATTCGGGTTACTATCGTTTTTCAAAAAAAATCATCAAACCTGCATATATTATCAACCGGCACCCCCAAAGTCCAATGGATTCTGGCCGCTTAAAACACTTGCGTTTTCAGTACGGCTGTTTTTCTGAAATAATAGAACCGGCCATGAATCTGACCGAACCTTATATGCGATTGGTTAAAAAAAATACAAAAGCACTTGTTGAAAAAAGTCTATTTGAAATTTTGAAGCAGGTACAGTGAAATCAGATCAAGCATTATACCCAAAGATATAAGAAACACCCGATGTAGATCACTGCGGCGGACAGGACGGCAGCCGTTCTGATCGCGGACAGGCCAAACGCATGCTGGATGGTTTTCGCCGTCACACCCAACCCGTAAACACCGGTCAGGATCAAGGCCGTCAGAATGACAGGGCCGGCGGCCTGGATCTGAAATATAGCCAGGAACGGGGATAGCGGCCACAGGGATATGGCGGCGACACCGATGAAAAAATAGGTGGTCAGAAAAGTGGCTTTCCCGCCCATGGCTTTGAGGAACACCCAGATGAACAGCGTGGCACCGGCATGCATGAGAAACGCCGCCGGAATGCCTGCCAGGGTAAGTTTGAGCAGGCCCTGACCCGGAAGCATTTCCCGGCTGAGCCAAGCGGCAGTGCCCCGTAGATCAGCCCCAGCACCGACACATGACACAGGCAGATCCAGGGCAGATGATTCAGGGAAACTTGTCTGATCCCGGAAGGGTCCAGACTGAGAAGCCGCATCATGGTGGCAGAATAGTGCATGGAACATCCTTTTGAAGCGCCTGTGCTGCCCGGCCCGGACACAGCGTGCCCGGAGGCAGCACAGGAATAGTCGGGGTTACCAGGGCTGCATGCCCCAGATAAAGACTAGGACACAGACACCCGAAATGATCAGAGGCCATGTGATCCCGTTGTAACGGGACTCGTCATAATCCGGGCCCCAGCCGTGAATCCGGTCGATCACCTGTTTGTCCGCCAACGAAGGGGCGTAAGCCTTCAGCGCGGGCATCCGGTTGAAGGCAATGGACAGGATGATGAACATGGCAAAGCTCAACGGGATGGTCACCATACCGCCGGACATGCCCAGAGCCGCCACCAGGCCGGACCCGACACAGATGGAGGGCAGCACGTGCGGGGAGATAACAATGAAGATGATCCCGCAGACCAGGGAGGAGATGATCAGGGCCAGCTTGTTGGCTTCTTTCCACCAGACCCCCAGAAGGATGGCAGGCGTGGCGGTGGTGGCCAGCAGGCCAAAGGCCCACAGGATGCTGGTTACCAGGAATTTCGGTGGACTGAATGCCATGAGAATGGCGGCCAGCCCGCCCAGTCCCAGAGCGGCATATCCCCATTTCATCCGTTTGGCGGATTCCATGTTGGGCGCGATGATTCCCAGCAGATCCGATCCCACCAGGCCGGCGATGGCCATGAGATTGCCGCCGATGGTGGACAATCCGGCGGCCACGGCCCCGCCCATGACAAAGGCGGCCACCAGGGTCGGGTTATAAAACACATTGAGGATCAGAAGGGTCTGGTCCGGTTTCTCGATGATTCGTCCGGTGGTGGCGGTAAAGAAATTGCCGGCAAATCCCACCACATAGGTTCCGGAAAACAGGAGACCCAGAAAGATGGCAAACCATACCACGGCCCACCGGGCGCTTTCACGGAAGAGGAGGTAAACACCTTCATGGCCAGATGGGGCAGGGCCACCGGTCCCAGGGTGAAGGCCGGGATCAGGGCGAAATACCATCTGAAATCGTATTTCATATCAAAAAGGTGGGGATATTTTTGATCATGTCCGGTACCATGTCCCCGTATGCCAGGGGCGGAAACCACCATCCTGAAGATCCCATGGCCTTCATGATGGCCCCCATGGGTACGATCATGGCCAGGGTCATTACAATCATCTGGAATGCCGCATTGTAGGTGGCCCCGTACATGCCGCCGATGGTGATGAATCCCACCGTGGCCAGGCCCGCCACAATGATGGCCACATTGTAGGGCACCCCGAACAGCAGTTCAAATGCCCGGCCCAGGCCGATCATCTGTCCTAGGGCATACATAATCATGATCAGGATCATCCAGCAGACAATGACGATGGTGGAAGGTTTTCCATACCGCTGCCGGATGAAGGTGGCAGGGGTAAACGCCTTCATCCGCCGCAGGCTGGTGCCGTACAAAAGCGTCAGCAGCGGGATGGAGATGGCCCACTGGATCCACAGGTATACAAACGGCACCTGGAGCTTGAGAATCAGGGCGATGACCCCTAAGAAAGTGGCCAGGCTAGCCCAGGTGGCGGCCATTCCAAGGCCGTTGGTCACCGGACCGATGGAAAACCCGGCCGCATAAAAATCTTCGTCCGACGCGGTTTTCCGGCCGGAAAAATAGCCGACAGCGTAAAAAATGGCAAATAGGATAATGACCACTCCCAGTCCGATCCAGACATTACTTAATGCATATTCCGCAGGCATCGTGTCATCTCCTTATTTTTCGTGTTTTTTTGTTGAAGGGTCGGATTCAGAAGTCAGGGTTCTGACATAATCTTCCATTTCATCGTCAAATTTGTTGCACACCAGGGTCATCACCAGGCAGACAGCGGCAATGCCGAACCATCCCAGCAGGATGGGAACAATGTACTGGGTGGGGAATCCCCACAGGGTTCCCTGCTGGAGCCCGGGAAACAGTACGAAAATGGATGCGGAATGACCTGCCAAAAGCAGAAGTACCGAAAATATCAGTGTGATGCGGATTTCTTTCTTGTACAGTTTTCTTTCATGGATGACGCCTCCTTATGTAGTGAAGTGACAGGATCAGCCTACCTTCCCCATTCCGCATCTCTGAGTTCGATGCGCCGGATTTTGCCGCTGATGGTCTTGGGCAGCTCCTCCACAAATTCAATTTTTCTCGGATATTTGTAAGGGGCGGTGGTCTTTTTCACATGGTCCTGGATCTCTTTGACCAGCGCATCACTGGGTTTGTAATTCGGGGCCAGGATGACAAAGGCTTTCACCACCTCGCCTCTGGTGTCATCCGGACTGGAGACCACGGCGGATTCCGCCACGGCCGGGTGTTCGATCAATGCACTTTCCACCTCAAAAGGACCGATGCGGTATCCTGAAGTGAGAATGACGTCATCGGAGCGCCCCACAAACCAGAAATACCCGTCCTCATCCACATAGGCACGGTCACCGGTCAGGTACCAGCCCGGAATAAAGGAAGCGGCTGTCCGGTCCGGTTCTTTCCAGTATTCCTTGAACAGTCCGATGGGTCTTTCCGGTTCGATGCGGACCGCGATATCCCCTTCCTCATTGGGGCCCAGAATATTGCCATGGTCATCAATAACATGCAGGTCGATTCCCGGGGTGGGTTTGCCCATGGACCCGAACCGGGGCTGGATGCAAGGGAAATTGCCGGCCAGGATCACGGTTTCGGTCTGGCCGTATCCATCCCGGATGGTACAGCCCGTGGCCTTTTTCCATACCTCGATGATTTCCGGGTTCAGCGGTTCGCCGGCACCGACGCAGTGGCGCAGGGTGGAGAATTTGTATTTGGAAAGATCCTGGAGCACCAGCATTCGGTAGATGGTGGGGGCCCCACACATGGTGGTGATGGGGTATCTGGACAAAATGTCCAGGGTGGTCTTGGGGGTCGAAACGATCGGTATGATGGATAAACTGGGCTGCCCCTGGTTCCAGGGACCGAAATAGCTGGACCAGGCTGCCTTGGCCCATCCGGTATCCGACACGTTCCAGTGCATGTCTTCCGGTTTGAGATCCAGCCAGTATTTGCCGGTGACCATGTGGCCGAATCCATAGGAATGCGCGTGCAGGGCCATTTTGGGAAATCCGGTGGTACCGGAGGTGAAATAGACCAGACAATTGTCGTCTGCCCGGGTTTTTGCGGTTTCAAATTCATCGGAAGCCTGTTCCATGGCTTCGTCCCAGAAGGTCCAGCCTTCTTTGGGCTCGGTGATCACGATTTTGGCCTTGACCGTGGGGCATTTGTCCGCCACCTGGTCAAATGAGCCGGCAATGGCCGGTGTGGTGATGATGCATGCGGCTTCTGATTTGTTGGCCCGGTATTCCAGATCCTTGGCCGTCAGCTGGGTGGTGCCCGGTGCGATCATGGCCCCGCACCGAATGCAGGCGGTGAAAGTGATCCACCATTCAATATTTCGGGGAAGCACCACAATGACCACATCCCCCTGGCCGATCCCCTGGGATTTGAACACGTTGGCCAGCTGTTTGGAGGCGCTGCTCAACTCATGAAATGTTTTTTGATCTCCGTGCCGTGGTCATCCACCCAGAGCATGGCCAGCTTTTCCTTGTCTTTGGCCCATTTGTCAAACACATCTCCGGCAAAATTGTAATATTCCGGACCTGCCATTTGAATTTCCTGTACTCTTTGTCATAGTCGGTCATGTTGGGTTGTACGGACATAAACACTCCTTTTCTTTGAAATAGAGGTTGTTAAATGAGATGTTCTGCTGTCTGTCATATATTAAAGGAAAATCCATCCCGCAATCGGTGGAAAACCGATTTTTGCTGTAGGTGCGCTCAGCCGCATATGTAGGGAAAAAACCTATCGCCGGGTAGGGTCAGGAAACAACATCGATTTTGAACGAAGCAATTTCTTTTTGAAGGCAGGATTATTCCGGGACCGTGGTGATCTGGCCGGTCTTCTCAAAATGCACGGCGCACCTCACCAGTTCATTGGCGTGCTTAAGATTGAGTTTGGTCTTGATTCTTTCCCGGTACGTACCGATGGTTTTGATGCTCAGAAACAAACGGATGGCAATTTCCCTGGAAGAGTAGCCTTTGCCGATCAGTTTGAATACCTGCATTTCCCGGTCTGTAAGCCGTTCGGCAGGATTTTTTTTCCGAAGGTCCGCCGATCCGGTGATATTGGACAGAATGTGATCTTTCACGGTATCATTCAGGTACACCCTGCCGGAGAGGACATGATGAATGGCGGCCACCACCGATTCCATTGCCTCCTGCTTCATGATGTATCCCTTTGCCCCGGCATGCAGTGCCCGCTGGGCATACAGATATTCGTCATGCATGGAAAGAACGAGCACCGGAATGCGCGGGTGATGTTTTTTGACATGACGTACCAGATCGATGCCGTCGGAGTTCTTCAGCGAAATGTCCGCAATGATCAGGTCCGGGTTGACCGATTCTATCTCTTTGATGGCGGAATCCACATCTTTTGATTCACCCGAGGCGGTAAGGTCCGATTCCTGGTTGATGAGTTCGGCCAGGCCGAGCCGGAAGATGGGATGGTCTTCCACCAAAAGTATTTTCTTTTTTGTTTTTGTGTTCATGCCTGTCAGGCACATATCATGTTTTTTTGTTTGTGCAATCTCCCATAGCCTTTCCCAGTTTCCATTCACCGGTGCTGAAGGGCGCTGACCGGTAGTTTCAAAGTCACGCACGTGCCGGTGCCTCCGGATTCGATATCCAGGGATCCGCCCATGAGCTTGGCACGGTAGTTCATAATGCGAAGGCCCATACCCCTGGAGTCCTCAAAAGGATCGAATCCGGTGCCGTTGTCTTTGATGCACAGGGAAAACCAGGTTTCCGATACACCAACTCTATGATAATGTGGTCGGCGCCACCATGACGGATGGCGTTCTGGACAGATTCCTGGGTGATATGATAGAGGTTGCTGTTCACCATGTCGTTGCCGGGGGATTTTTCATGATAGAGCAGGGCACAGTTCACCTGGTGAACGGTTTTGGTGTTGGCAACCAGTTCCTGCAATGAGGACAAAAGCCCGTGCTTGAAATAGACCGGACACAATCCCCGGGCCAGCAGACGGGTCTTCCGAATGGCTCCTGGATCAGCCGGATGATGTTCTCCACAGATTGGGCCGCATCCGGCGCAGTTTTTCCACCCGGGATTTCAGCACCTTGCTCAACCCTTCCACACCGATAAGATGCGGACACAGATCATCATGAAGGTCATTGCCGATTTTTGGCGCTCCTTTTCCCCGATCTCCATGATCGTTTTTTCCAGCTGCTTTACCTGGGAGATATCCCGGTGGGTGATGACCGTGCCCAGGGGGTCGCCATGTTTATCCCGATATACCGATCCCCGGAGGGTAACATCGATGAGACGGCCGTCTCTGGCTTTCCGGGTGGTTTCGGTGCGGGGGAGCACATGTCCTTTCAGGATGGCCTGAATTCCTTCCATGGCCTGTTTCCATTGCTCTTCAGGCACGAAGTGATCCATTTTTTTTCCAGCGCTTTCTTCCAGGGTATAGCCGAATACCCGGGTGAACGCCGGATTGAAATAGATGACATGTCCGGTCATGTCATAGACGATGATGGGATCCGGGGCCGCCTCCATCACGGACCGATACCGCTCCTCACTTTCCTGCAGGGCTTCCTGGGCCTGTTTTCTTTCGGCGATCTGGGCCTTGAGATCTCTGCTGTAAGTCTCCAGTTTTTCCATAAAAGAGTTGTAGTAAAAAGAGATCTGTCCCACTTCGTCCAGGGAGTGCGGGATCACCATCCTTGTTGAAATTCTTTTCCCGTGTCAATATCTTCATTGAGCCGGTCCATGAGATTGCGCAACGGTCCGGTGATGGTGGCGCTTAGAAAAAAGTGATGGGAATGAAAAGCAGAAGAGACGCGATCCCCACCAGGATGATGAATCCCTTGATGGTATCCAGGGGGAGAAGAAATCATTGAGGTGTACGACCGATGCCACTATCCACTGGTATTCGGGGATAGGATTGAACAAGATCAGTTTTTTTTCACGAAGCGCGCCCAGGCGGATCTGCCGTTCAGGAATCGGGAATGCGGCCGTTTGTTTCAGGACGGTTTCGAAACCGGAATACGCGTATTCCGGAACGGAACGGATATGGGCCCCTTTGAATTCCGGATGGACCACAAAGGTGCCGTCCGCGTTCAAGACACTGGTATATCCGGTCCGGCCGAGCCGCTGCTCCAGGATGCTTTTCTCAAAATCCTTAATCTCCATGAGCGCTGTGAACTCTTCCCGGTAGGCCGATACCGCGATCATCCAGTTCCAGGGAGCGAAATATTCCAGATACAATGCTTTGGGCCGGGGACCGGGTTCGTCCGGATTCTGCCACTCATATTCAATGTATCCTTTTTTTCTGGCTACCATTTCCCGGACAAAGGCGTGGTCGGAAATATCCAGCCCTTCCAACTGTTTTTGGGGTGTTTCACCACCCGGCCTGATCCGTCCAGAACGCAGATATATCCCTGGGTGCCGATTTTCCGTGACAGCATCAGGCCGGCTGCCTGATGCTGAGCCTGTTCGACGGTGAGGATGCCTTTTCGACAAGCCGCTGAAAATGCCGGACCATATCCAGATTGTTTTCTGCCGTGGCCCGAAGATAGTTCCGGATAGAGACCGAGGCCGCGGTTTTCACACTGTTGACCGTGGCGGATGTGGCGTTATGTAGCATGTTGTCCATGTTTTTTTCCATATGCCGCTGGACAATGGAAAAAATGGTAAGGCTGGACAGTCCCATGATCACAATGAATGTGGCGGAATAAATGCACAGAATTTTGTAGCGGATGGGAAGGTTGTTGAAATGGTGGGGCAGGTTCATGGTGTTTCCGTCGGGTTAAAGGTTATAGGGTTGAACCGGGTGCCAAAAAGGGGTGTTCAGTGATTCAGAACCCGGGGGGAAACAGGCGGGCGCCTGTTTTTTCCAGCCGGTTTTGCAACGCCAGATCCGCAATGTTCTGCCGGAGCATGTCCAGCACATCATCAACGGATTCACGGATTTCCATGGCCTTCGGGTGTTTTTGAATCATGTCGAAAAACGCCTGGACCACATCCGGGTCAAACAGGGTGCCGACTCCGTGTTTGAGTTCGGCAATGGCGGATGGCAGATCTTTGGCCCGCATGCCAGGCCGGCCGGTGGTCATGGTTTCAAATACGTCGCACACCGCCAGGATCCGGGCGCCTAAAGGGATTCTCTCTCCCTTGATGCCGTCCGGATACCCGGTGCCGTCGAACCGTTCATGGTGGTGCCGGATCATGGGGGCGATCTCACTGAAAAAGGTCAGGGGCACCAGAATATCGGCGCCCAGGACCGGATGCTGCCGGATCTGATCCATCTCTTTCGGGGTCAACTGGCCCAGGCGGTCCAGCACCGTATCCCCGGATTCCGATTTTTCCGATATCATGAAGGATGCCGGCATGGAAGATGGTTTTGACCATAGCCTCATCCAGCCCCATCTGCCGGGCCGTGAGCCGGGACAAGGTCGCCACCCGTCGGGAATGGCCGTGGGTGATCCGGTCCCGGGCTTCAATGGCCAGGGCAAACCCTTCCACAATTTTCCGGTAGATGTCCAGTATTTCACGGTCGTGGCCCATGGCTTTTCCAGGGCAACCGCCCCCTGTTCTCCCAGGGCTCTGACCAATTCCAGTTCATGGCGCTCCAGGGTCCGGTTTCCAGTGAAATACACCGCCAGAAGGCCGGTATAGGGTCCGGAAATGTCAAAAAAACAGCCCGGTCACCGAATTGATCTTTCGCTTTCCCAAACGCTCCAGATCCGGAATCCGGTCGTCTTCCCGGGCGTTGGGAATGACCACACAATCCTGTTTCTGGTTTTCAAACAGGGCCATGAGCGTGTCATAATCCGTATGCATCAGGCTCCGGTAGTCAAATCCGTGAAAAATTTTTGTTTCAATGCACTGTTTTTCCTTGTCCAGAATCCAGTAGATGCTGCCTTTGGCCGACAGCACCCGGGTGATGTTTTTCACGATACAAGTCAGGATGTCCCGGGTGTCGCTGTTGGCATGATTTTTTTGCTGATCTGGGCAAACAGGGTGAAAAATTGATGAAAGTCCGGTGTCATGGGCCTCCTTGAAAATGATTTTACAGCCATCCGGTTAGTTGAAAAAATTCATCCATTTCATGCTGTATGTCTGCTGAATGCGTTTCTGGCACTGGATTACCGTGCCCAGAACGGTTTTCAACTGTTTCTTTTCCGCGCGGGACAGGGTGGACAGATCCACACAGTTCACCGGCAGGTCCGGGTGCCGGTCCCGGTTCAGGTGGCTGGCGATTTTGAGCCGGTTCAGGTGATAGAACGCCTCCATAGCCTGTTCATGGTGCCCGGTATCCAGCATCCCCTGGTCTTTGAGACCGGCCATGCGCGCCAGGGTGGATGGGGAGCAAATGCCGCGGTTCAAAGCCAGGATGCGCATGGCATTGATCAGGTGTGCGAGGCCTGCGGTCTTGATGTTGAAGCAGGCCCGGCAAGCGGTCGTGCGGTGGGTCCGGATCCGGCCGAAAAGGGTTTTGGGGGAGCTGAACAGTGCATCGTCCCGGGTCATAAAGTGGCTGACCGCCGGGTTTTTTCGGAACAGGTCAAACACCCGGTCCCACAGGGCCTGTGCCATAGGGAAATCCCCGAAGACCGGCCGGAAATCCAGCAGAATGGTCAGGGTCCGTATGTCATCCGGTTCGGTGGACCCGATCCAGGCGGTCCAGGGCCCGGCACCACTGGGTCAAAGACCGCCGCCATTTTGGGTTGGTGGCCATGACATTGCCTTTGCACAGGGTAAACCCGAACCGGTCCAGGTCCGTGACCACGTGGCCGGCCAGGTCGGCAAAATAGTCATCCCATATTTTTTGTTCAGACCGGGGCGGGTCTGCATAAATCAAGGCATTGTCCTGATCGGTTCGCACCACCTGTTCCTGTCGGGCATCACTGCCCATGGCGATCCAGCAGAAAGCCCCCGGCACAGGCCGGTGATTCCGGGTTTTGAACACCGAGACATGATGGGAGATGATCCGGGTGGTCAGCGCGTCATGAATGACCGACACGGCCCTGAGAATGTCGGCCAGATCGGTGGGGCTGTACAGCATGTGCCGGATCAGCGTGTCCAGCTGATCCCCCAGGCGGGCGGGTCGGGATAATCCGACCCGTTCGTCAGGCCTTTGTAAATGGTTTGAAACGGGGCGGCCAGCTCCGGTGCCAATGAGATCTCCTTTGGCATTACAGGGCATTTTTCCCGTTCATACCTGCGGGGTGAAGCTGTTCTCATTCGTCCCTATCCGGCAGATAGTCTTCCCGCACCGGCGAGAAAACCTCGATGGCCACAGTATCCTCCAGCACCTCGGCGCCGTGGGGAATGTTTCCGGGCACACACCAGGTATCGCCAGGGCCCACATCATATGTGTGGTCTCCGATGGTCATTTTCAGGAGACCGCTTACCAGGTATCCGGTCTGTTCATGGGGATGGGTGTGGACGGGCAGGGTGTGCCCGCCAGCCAGTCTGAACTCGGATAAAAGGGTGAGATCGCCGTACACCAGGGTCTTGATCTGTATTCCCGGCATGGCCTGTTTGAATCCGTTGTCCTGGGCTTTGTAAAACATTTGGGTATTCCTTTTCATGAATGGCCGGAGTTAGGCCGGGGGGTGATTTTGCCAGCAACGCCTGGTAGGCCTCGCTGAGTTCCACAAATCGGTCATGGCTGCCGCCTTTGTCCGGATGGTGTTTCCGGGCCAGTTTCCGGAATTTCCGGGTCAGAGACCGTTCATCCATGGTTTGGAGTTCATCAGCCGTGAGATTGAAAATTTCCCTGGCCCTGGAGCGGGTTACGGCCGGTTTCGGAGGCTGATGAAAAAAACGGCTGCGGAAGCGGAAATCCTGCTCCAGCTCTTCCAGCAGAACCGTATCCCCATAGGGATGATCAAAAAACATGACCACATACCGGATCAGGTAGTCGTGCAGATGCCCGGACTGCCGGAAGAGGCGCTTGTTCAGGTCGCACAGTTCCTGGATAAAAAAAAGCGTCCACCTTTTTCTGATCAAGGGCATGGGGCATTTTTTTTTGCCAGGAACCCTTTGAAAAACCGCTGCAGGTCAAAAATGGTGTAGACATAGGACTTGAGTTCCCGGTGACTGAGACGGCTTTCCTGCTGCATGAATCCCTGCTCGATCTCATCCCGGCACTTGTTCTGGAGTTTACGGAACAGGGCCGACGGCATGTTCACCATCGGTCCCTGGTCCATGTTCCCGAATTTGAGAAAATGAGCCCGGCGCTTGTCAAAAGCATGAGTGGACCGGGCCACGGTTTGTTTTTCTTCCCTGGTCATGCGCCGGTAGGTGAACGTCTTTCCGCGTTCCCTGAAATGGGTTGTGGCCTGACGGATATCGGATCGGACAAACGGCCAGAAAAGATCTTCCAGCAGATCCGGATCAAACTTCCGGGCTTTTTGGCAATCCGATTGATCAGTTCCGGGCAGACATGCCAGGCATTGCCCCCGGGATAATCGACCCATGCTCCGGGTTCCGGTCCCAGCGAACAGATTTCCTGAAATCCTGACCCGTTTCCTTCCGGGGTGGATTCCCTCAGAAAGTAGGCGGTCTGCCGGTGCTTTCTTGTTTTGGCCAGATACATAACATCTTTGTTTTATATGTTACAATTGTCAAGAATGGTTATATTAGACGGCACCGTAAAAGGCAATGAAAACCCTAGGGGGTATCATGTCGAAAAACAGATTCGTTAAACTCACACTGAATCACCAGCCGGTCACAGACGGTGCCGGGGTCCGGTTGAACCGGCTGCCCGGCCGTGCAGAAGCCCCGGCCCTGGATCCGGTTTTTGCCGGATGATTTCAGGTCAGGCGTAGACCCAGTTCCATGGCGATTCCCACATCATACTGCCGTTCTGTCAGATCACGGGCTTTTTGCTGGGACTCCAGTGCTGCCTTTGCCCGTGTCATGAATTTTTTGAAATTCTTTTTTTGATTGGTTGATCTGGAATCCGGTTGCAATGTAGTGGATATTTTCATAGCATTGCAAAACAGATATACTCATCAGGAGTTCACAATGTTGACAGAGCCTTCAATTTCACCAAAACAAACAGACCGCCGGGTGTAGATGCCGGAAAAAGATCAGAACCGGGTCGGGCAGACCCTGTCTCAACGGGTGGACCGCCTGTAAATCCGTTATCGGATTAAATGGAGATGAATTATGCAACCGTGCAATAATAAACAGATATCTTTGACCGCAGGCTTCTGCTTCTGCTGGTTTGTGCCATCTGGGGCGGAAATGCGGTGAGCATCAAATTCAGCAACCAGGGCATTCCACCACTGCTGGCGGCAACATTCCGGTCTGTGGCCGCCGGTTTTCTGGTGCTGGTCTGGGCGAGATTCAAAGGGCGACCGGTGCTTTTTCCCAAAGGCACCTGGCGCCATGCTGTGATGATCGGTCTGCTGTTCGGACTTGATTTCCTGTTTCTGTACTGGAGCGTGTCGTTTACCACCGCTTCCAGGGCCACGATTTTTTTGTATTCGCATCCGTTTTGGGTGGCTATGGGTGCCCATTTTGCTGTGGCCCAGGACCGGCTCCACTCCGGCAAAGCAGCCGGGCTGGTCCTGGCGTTTGCCGGGTTGTGGCTGGTGTTCAATATTCGGTCTCCCATGCTGCCGGAAAACAACTGGATCGGCGACATGATGTCTCTGACCGCTGCGGTTTTCTGGGCCGCCACCACCTTGTATATCAAACGGATCAGCCAGTCGGTGGCCCTTAATCATTACCAGACCCTGTTTTCGCAACTGATATTTGCCATCCCGGTGCTGCTGGCAGGATCCCTTTTGTTTGAGCATGATTATGCCATTGTGCTATCAGCTCCTGTTTTGTGGGCCATGGCATATCAGATTGTGGTGGTGGCTTTTTTCAGTTACACTCTCTGGTTCTGGATGATCCACAATTTTGCCGTGAGCGGGTTGACGGCGTTTACATTTTTGGCTCCCCTGTTCGGTGTGGTCTTCGGAGCCGTGATTTGTCGGAACCGGTGGGTATGAAGTCTGGTTCGGCCTGGCCCTGGTTTGTACCGGTATTTATCTGGTGAACAGATCTCCAAAAACAAGATTTTCCAAATGATATGCAAGGGCGAACCGAATGAACATGCATATGTTGAAACAGGACACTCTTTTTCTGGCCGCGGTTGCCTTTTTTTCTATGCGGCTCAGAGCATATCCGGTTTCAACAGCAGGGTGTGGCCGTCACCATAGGGGGCTGTTTTTTTCCATCATCGGCAGGTACACATGAAACGTGCTTCCTTGGCCCGGTTCATTGTAAACCGTGGTATCGCCGTTGCTTTTTTTGACGACGTCGTATGCCACAACAAGATCCAGCCCCTTTCTGATCGATCATTTTCTCGTGCATGTTCCGGCTGATAAGGGCCGCCATGCCCGGAAACTGGGTTTTCCGCATTGAACTGCTGCAGCTGAGAGTTTTTTTGGAGCAGCCGGCGGGTCAGGACATTGAGGTTCAGGTTTAACGACAACACCTGTTTCTGGATGGCTTCGATCTCAGTGATTTCCATGCGGCCTAATGCCAGCACATGATCGGTTAGGGATTACCAGAAACGGTAGGGATGGTTTGCCAGGTTGGCGTTGAGATATCTGGGATCGTCGGTGATCTCCGGTCCGGCCCAGGGAGGGGCAGAAAACGGCTGGTCAGGAAAGGATAATTCGATTTCAGCCACCATCAGCCCCAGGCTGGCTCCGCAAAATCGGTCGATCACCCAGGTCATGTCCTCATGCAGGCAGGTATGACGGATTTTTTGAACGATCCTGCCGTCACAGAAACGGTTCAACATCTCCCGGGCGTCGGTTTCTGGAATGGCATATTCGAATTCCGGCCGTATCAGTCCGGCCGCCGGCCTTTGATGGTCAGAAATCCTTTGTCTCCTTTGATGCGCACCCGCACCACCTTTTCCGGAGTGTTGACCAGATATCCCTGGCAGATGTCAACACCCGGCCCCAGGTTCTTGGGCAGGGTGCCGACCAGAAATTTTTTTTCAATTTCAATTCCCATTGTTTGTTCAGTGCCTTAATGGTAAGTCTCTTTACATAAAACCCGGATTACTATACCATACCGGTGGCAGAAGTGAACCCGGATCAACCGGGGTCAGTGAAAAAATAAAAACCCGGGGGAAAACCAATGCCGTATCCTCCAGATTTTCGGCCTATTGCCCTGTTAACGGATTTTGGTTATACCGATGCGTATGTGGGAATTCTCAAGGGCGTGATTCTGACCATCCATCCGAAAGCCCGGATCGTGGACCTGTGTCACGGCGTGGGGCCTCAGGATATCGGTCACGGAGCGCATGTGCTGGACATTTCCCTGGACTATTTTCCAAAAGGCACGATTTTTTGTACTGTGGTGGATCCGGGTGTCGGAACATCCCGTCGGCCCGTGCTCGTGGAACCAGGATTATTTTTGGTGGGGCCGGACAACGGGGTGCTGTGGCCGGCGGCCTCCAGAAATACCATCCGGCAGGTGATTCACCTGACCCGGTCCCGGTATTTTTTGTCAAAGGTGAGTGGCACATTTCATGGCCGGGACATTTTTGCCCCGGTGGCAGCCCACCTGTCCACAGGCATAGATCCGAATCGGTTCGGTGATCCGGTGTCCCATCTGGAGCGGTTTTCATTTCCCGAACCAGAACCTTGCAGCAGCGGACTGATCCTGGCGATCCGTCGTATCGATACCTTTGGCAACATCGGTCTGGCCCTGTCCCGGGAACGGTTTTCGGCGTTTGCGGAACAGGGGTTTTGCATGCGGATCAATCAGACGAAGATTACCCGGTATTATGAGACCTATGCCGCAGCCCCGGAAAAAGAGGCGTTTATCATTCCCGATTCCGCCGGATTCGTGGAAATTGCCATAAAAAACGGGCATGCGGCATCGCGGCTCGATGTTCAGATACAGGATTCGGTTGTACTGACAGCCGGAGGTAAAATATAGTTCGGTAATTGATGGTTGAAACGCGAAAGGAAGGAAGTGATGAAGCAATGGGCAGAGGAAAGAAAATGGGCCGCTTGTGGTTCAAGATCGAATCCATGGACCAGGTCTATGAGAAGATCGAAAAACTGAGTTACCTGAATTCGGATGCCACCATCCTCAGGACGGCGGATATCCTGGATCACCAGGGCAATAGAATCGGTGCCTGGTTCTCCTATTTTTCTCCACACCCGTGAAGGTCGACCCTGAAACCCGGATGGTGGAAATACAGGACCCGGGCATTTTTTCCGGCAGCTATGGACAGTCCGGGCCATAAGTTGGGAAAACCGGTCCTGTAAGGGGTTACAAACTATTGTATCTGATGTGTCAACGTGGTAGTATCCGGTACGTCGGTAACGTCGAATCCGTGATAATCCTTAGAATCAGAAAGGAAAAGACTGAAAAATGAATTTAAAGGAAACCATTCGAAGTATCCCGGGCTGGCCCATTGAAGGAGTGACTTTCAGAGATCTTACCACAATGATGCAGCATCCGGAAGCATTTGCCTATGCGTGTGATCTGCTCTACGACCGCTACAGGGACAAAGGGATCGACAAAATTGTGGGGATAGATGCCAGAGGATTTGTCTTCGGGGGAGTGGTGGCCTATAAACTGGGTATCGGATTCGTGCCGGTCAGAAAAAAAGGCAAACTCCCATGTCGGACCATTCAAGAAACCTATGCCCTGGAGTATGGCACTGATACCCTGGAAATGCATGAGGATGCCATATCTCCCGGGGAAAAAGTGGTGATAGTGGATGATCTCATTGCCACAGGCGGCACGGTCGGGGCTGCGGTGAAACTGGTGAAGAAACTGGGGGCCGATATAGTGGAGTGCGCTTTTGTAGTGGAACTCCCGGATCTCAAGGGGCGTGACCAGGTGAACGGGTGCCCGGTCTTTGCCATGGTCGAGTTTGAAGGAGACTGAGGATATGATCAAACATGCCATGCTGCTGCTGGCCGGTATGGCCCTGGTCGGAGCCTGTGCCGGGTCCTATGGAAAACTGGTGACCAGCCCCGCCTCTCTGGATCGATACCGGCACCAGACCCTGCCGGCCGATTTACAGTATTATTACTGCGGCCGGTCCGGGCTGCCGTATGCGGTGATAGGGATTGATGACACCTACCGGTTCAATGACCGGGTCTGGTTCCGGATCGACACCATGGCCGAGGTCTATGAAAAGATCGAAAATCTCAGTGATCTTCATCCCGGTGCACGAACCATACGGGCCTCGGAGATCCTGGACCCGAAGCACCCGGATCGGTGTATGGTTCTCTTTTTATCATTATACCCCGGTTCGGGTCGATGCGGATTCCGGGGTATTAACGGTTTTCAACCCCTATGATCCCGACGATGATGGGGATTGATCTGGGATTGACCGCGAGCCTGGCGGCATGGACCGGTTCATTTAACTGGGATCAATCCGGCTTGAACAAACTCCCTTCCACGCGGTTTCTACCGTTTTCCTTGGCCTGGTAAAGGAAATGATCTGCCTTGTCAATCAGTCGATCCGTGGAAAAATCAATCTGCAATCAGGGCCGGATCCAGGGTGGTCACGCCGAAACTGGCGGTGATGGCAATGGGGATTCCGTCATGGGATGACAGGCGTGCCGGATATTTTTTTTGCGTAACCGTTCGGTACAGTGGTATGCATGATCATAGGCGGTTTCCGGAAGAACGATGACAAATTCCTCACCGCCATACCGGGCCACCCAGTCCAGATCTTTACGGATGATCTGGTGAATAAGGGAGACAAATTCCACAAGCACCCTGTCTCCGGCACTGTGCCCGAAGGTGTCGTTGACTTTTTGAAAAGTCGATGTCCGTGAGGATCACGGAGATGGACGTCCGGTAGCGCTTCGCTCGTGTGACCTCTTTTGCCAGCTGCCGAGACAGGTGGTTTCGGTTGTAGCATCCGGTCAGCGGATCGGTGATGGACAGTTTCTTTATTTTTTCATTGGAAATTTTCAGATCGTTGATTTTTTCCTTGAGCTGACGGCTCAGACGGTACCGTTCCAGGTGAACCGTGATGCGGGCCAGCAGCTCTTCTTTGGCAAACGGCTTGACCAGATAGTCGGAGACTCCGGCTTTGAAGACTTTCAACAGTTCCGACTGATCCGGCATGGCCGTGAGGCAGATGATGGGCAGATCCGATCGGTTCAATTCCCTGCGGATTTTTCTTGAAAGCTCATCCCCGTTCATTTCCGGCATGAACAGGTCAGTGATCACCACATCGATAGCATCCTCGTGTCTGCTGAAAAGCTGATATCCTTCCCATCCGTTTTTGCTTCGATCACCTGAAGTCCTTCCTGGATCAGAATGTCCGCCACAATCTGTCTGGCCACCACATTGTCTTCCGCCACAAGTGCCGTTATGCCCTCGGACAGGGCCACCGGCTTTAGAATTCGGTCCACCGCTTCCAGCAGTTCTCCTGTGGTAAACGGTTTGGTGATGAAGTCCGCGGCGCCGACTGCGAATCCTTTTTTCGTTCGGACATGGTATTCTGGCCGGTGACAAAGATAACGGGTATCCGGCGGTTGTGCGGGCCGGAGATCCGGGCCGCATAATGGGGGCTGCGCAGTTTCCGGCAGAAATCCCATCCGTTCATTCCGGGCATTTCCACGTCCAGGGTGATCAGATCCGGGGCCCGGTCCTGGCACACGGAAACCAGGGCTTCGAGTCCATTGGCAGATTCGGAGACGTCATAACCGCCGGTTTCCAGCTCTTCCCGGATGGCCATTCTCATGGCGGCACTGTCGTCCACCACCAGCACTTGAAAAGGGGTGTTTTTATTCATCATGTTCATTTCGGTCCATTGCTGTTGACCCGGGGCCTGGGTTGGTAAAAAATAGTCTTGAGATGACGTCGGGGTTCCAGATCGGGACAGATGTCGGAAAGCGATTCACTGGCACCCAGCAGCAGAAATCCGTCCGGTTCCAGAACGGTAACGTTTTTTTAAACAGTTTTTTTTTCATTTCTCTGTTGAAATAAATGGCCACGTTCCGTAACAGGATCAGGTCGAATCTGCCCATTCCGGAAAACGAATGAAACAAATTCATTTTCTGAAAAGAGACCATGGCCCGGATCTCATCGTTGATTTTCCATTTGTCCCCATATGGACTGAAGTACCGGTTCCGTTTTTCGCACGGAAGTCCCCGGGTCAGTTCAAAACTGCTGAAATAACCGGCACTGGCTTTTGCCAGGGCTTTTGCAGAGATGTCGGTTCCCAGCAGGTAGATGCGATAAGGGGCCATGCTTGGGAGCAGGTCTTTAAGGACCATGGCCACGCTGTAAATTTCCTGACCGGTGGCGCAGGCGGCGCTCCAGATGCGGATGGGAACGGGCAGCCCTTTCTGGCATATCCGGCCCGGTTGTCGATCACATCCGGCACAAGTTTATATCGGATCAGGTCAAACACTTTTTCATCCCTGAAAAACAGGGTTTCATTGGTGGTGATGGCATCAATGATCTGCTGGGCCAGGGAATGGGTTTTGTCGGTCCTGGCCAGATCATGCAATGCCTGATAGGAGGACAGTCCGAGGTCACCCACCATTTTCCCCAGCCGGGTTTCAAACAGATATGTTTTGGATGACGGGATGTCCATGCCGGATATGTCACGGATATACTCAACCAGCTGCTCACATTCTGCCGGATGTATTTTCAGCATGGGAGAATCAATGGTCCCGGCATGGACAGCGGGTTTGTGAAGCAGTGTGTCATAGGTCATGTCCGTTGGGGCGGTCTAACGGTTTTCATGATTTCCCGGGCCAGGTTGTCCAGGGGGGCCACCGTGTCCACTATTCCGGATGCCACCGGTTTTTTTGCCATGCCGAACACAATACTGGACCCCTCATCCTGGGCAATGATGACCGCCCGGTGCTCCTTCATTGATGCCAGGCCTTTGGCCCCGTCCTGACCCATCCCCGTCATGATGACGCCAGTGGCCCGGTCTTTGAAGTGAAGGGCCACCGACCGGAATAGGTAATCCGCAGACGGCCGGCATCCGTTTTCCGGCGGTCCTGGGTGATGCGGATCATTCGGCGGGATCGGTTTCCCGCTGATACGATTTCATGTGACTTCCGCCGGGAGCGATGTATACACGGCCGGCAACCAGGAGATCCCCGTTCCGGGCTTCGATCACTGAAACGTTGGATTGCCGGTCCAGGCTTTCCGCCAAAGCCCGGGTGAATCCGGGGGGCATGTGCTGAACAATGAGGACCGGTACGGCCAGATCCGCAGGCAACGCCGGAATGAGTCTTGCTAATGCGGCCGGTCCGCCGGTGGATACCCGATGGCCACAATCTCTGACAGATTTTGGCACACACGAGGAGTGCTCACCGATTTGCCCTGCATGGATCGTTCTGGTACCGGTACGCGGGCAGACGTCGGTGGGTTTTGAAAAACATTGGTCCCGGGGCTGTCCAGAATGGCGCGGATTTCCATTCTCCTGGAAAACGAGCGCAACAGAGGCGCAAGGTCTTTTTCCAGTTTGCGCTTGTTTTCCACCATGTTTTCTTCGCTGGGTTTGAGAATAAAATCAAACGCCCCGGCCTCAAGGCTTGTGATAATGCGCTGGTCTCCACGGCCGGCATCGGAACTGATCATGATGACCTCTGTCCGGGGGAACCGGGACCGGAGTGTTGTCAGCACTTCCAGTCCGTTCATGCCCGGCATTTCAATATCAAGCGTTACCAGGTCCGGCTTCAGTGATGCCGTTTTTGCCAGAGCGGATGCACCGTCACGGGCGGTTCCTACGATTTCCATGCCATGAATATCGGCAATGACGTCTGATATCATCATCCGGAAGACAATGGAATCGTCCACCACCAGTATCCGAAGATTTTTTTGTGTGATGGTCATGCAAGCACCGTGGCCACATTAAGTATACCGATCAGTCCCTGTTCATGCCGTATCACTGATTTGAAACAACGGCCGTGAATCCCCTGGATATTGCCGGGCGGAGGGGCCAGATCCCCGGCGGTGATTTCTATCACATCACCAATGGCATCCACCAGCAGTCCGATCAATTCCACCTGAATCCGGAGAATAATGATCCTGCGGAAGACAGGAAAGCCGGGCCCGATCGCTTCAGGGAGCCCCAGCCGTTGATTCAGGTCGATCACCGTGACAATACTGCCCCGCAGGTTGATGATGCCGCTGATAGACGGCGGTGCCAGCGGGACCGGCGTAATGCCGGTGGTCTTGATAATTTCCTGGGTGTCCAGAATATCAATACCACACAAGGATTCCCCGGCGGAAAAGTGACAACTTTGATTGTTTCCTGCACCATATCCATCCATTATCGCCTGAGTCAAAATTTGCATCGATCGGTTCTGGCTTTGATGTTTTCTGTCAATTTCGCTCAAAGATTCGATACTGTGATTGATCTGGGTGATGCTGTCCGTCATTTCGACCGCAGAATCAGATACTAACGCGATATCCCTGGCGGTTTCAATTGCTGCGGTCGAACTCTGAGCCACATTTTCCGTGATGTCGGTCATGTTCTGGGCGCCTGGCTGACATTGCCCGCAATTTCTCGGGTAGTGACGGACTGCTCTTCCACGGCGGCAGCAATGGTGGATACAATCTCATCCACTTGGTTGATGACACCGGTGATCTGACCGATACGGGTGACGGTACCGTCTGTGGACTTCTGAATGCCCGAAATTTTAGTTTTGATTTCTTCACTGGCCATGGCCGCCTGTTTGGCCAGT
>LQAG01000128.1_pt1 | contig 33514 bp, 45 predicted proteins | sample 1535801 | NCBI WGS metagenome assembly LQAG01 (sample SAMN04331584, study PRJNA305678) | bioreactor metagenome | isolation source: bioreactor_3 inoculated with Wadden Sea sediment 1st replicate of a... | place: Germany:Bremen
CCCGGCCAGCCGCTTCGAATAAGTCTGAAGGGCAGCCTTCCAGTGGGATGATGCTTTCCAGGATGTCAGTCAAGGCTTTGTTGAAGTTGGTGACCATCGGTCACTCCCTCCTTGGGATGGGGTGGTTGGAGCGGGTTTTTACGGCAAGCCGAGAGCGCTCAGGAGATAATCGTTTTCTAGAGGGCAAAGGCTTCGATTTCCATATCCAGCAGGTCGATTGTCAGCTTGCGGTTTCTGAGCAGGTTGTCTTTGCCGAGGATAATCTTACAGATTTCAGCGACTTCGAATCCGGCAATGACGGCAGGAGTAAATGCCGGATTGCCCAGCTCCTGTTCAACGCCGCTGTCATCACTCTGATCCCGGTATATTTTTCCAGGGTTTTTCACCGGGAAAACAGTACAAACGTGGCCATACCAACCGCCAATGGCGGCATGAACGAGCGGGATGTTCAATTGACGGCAGATTTCAACAATATCGAAACGTGTCTTTATGCTGTCGACGGCATCGGCAACAACATTGATATCGGCGAGCAGGTCTGCTCCGTTGTCTTTGCAGAAAGGGATCTGAACCGGAGTCACCGTGACGGCAGGATTGATCTCTGCAATCCGTTGTGCTGCGGCTTCTGCTTTTGATTGACCTATCAACGACATCGTCGACAGAAGTTGGCGATTGAGATTGTGGTCTTCAAAAATATCCGGGTCGATGACGACGATTTTACCAATACCCAACCGTGCAAGTTCTTCTATGATGTAGCCACCGAGCCCGCCGCATCCCACTACGGCGACCTTGCTGGAGAACAGTTTTAGCTGCTGATCAACCGTAATTGTTGTGCGGTTACGTTGGTAGGCGGGCCGGCAGGAGTGTGGCTTCCAGGCATAGCATTTCAATCTCCGCATGACTGAGCCCGAAGTTGAGTCTGGTCTCTTCAAGGATCTTGCTGCTAAGCAGTCCATTTTGAGAACTTGCCCTGAGTTGATTTACCGCTGTTGTCATCGGAGTTCACTTTCTTCAGCTATCGAGGATCTCTCTGCTGTCGTTATTCACCTTCGGGGGAGGTGACATAATGAGTATTGATCAAGGATCATACCAATCTCCCCTGTTTTTGTTTTTTGTCCGATAACCTGTTGATATTTCGAATCTCGCAGGTTTGTCATGATTTGTCGGAGGAAGGGATTGTGCTGACGAAATGATTCTTTTATGCATTTTTGATGCGATACGGAATCTTTTTGTCGGTTTTTTGCCTCGATCGGGGTGGTTCCCGGAAGCGGTTTAGTCACGCTCTCATGTATGTCGCTGTATTTTTTTGAGTCATACGGTCTTGAAGAGAGCTCTTCCGGAGCATTTAAATGTCTTGCTTTTTCTTTCTAATGTGTTGTTATCCTTGCATTTTTTAGTCATTCTTTTGACTTTTTGATGGCTCTTGTTCTCTATTGTCAGGGGGACGATTAATTTTTATACTGCTGTTCTTTTTTGTGATGCAGGAGTGCATTGTTGGGGGTGGCTCTGTGTCGAGGTCATCTCTGCCAGTTCACAATTAAATTTAGTTTTTTAACCGGTCGCGTCTGGTGTGCCTGTTTCGTTCTGATGGTATCTGTTTAATCTCATGAATATAAAAAGACTATTCTGATTTTTTAGATCTTTCCGGTGCCCCCTTTCAGCTTGTGTCGTCCGGTCTTTTTCCCCGCCTTTTGTCGCTGCGATATTTTGCATGTGGCACAGCTCGTGCTCAATGCTCTGATATAAAAATAAAACAGTATTGTGTGGATCGGAAGCTGTTGGCCCCTGGTGAAGGAACGTTTGAGTTGTTTCTGTCAGGCCGAAGATCCTGTTTCAGTGGAATCGTGTATTGGATTCAAAAGCAACAATTTATTCATAGCTTGGGTCACATCATAACCAAAGGAGAATGTATGTCCGAAAGAATAGAGTTTCGTAATGTCGAATATGCTCGTGAAGAAGCATTGCGAATGGTGGAGCTGATTAACCGTCCCGAAGATCAGGTGTCCCGGGAAGATCGCGAACGTTTAACACATGAAACGGTTGAGAATTTCGAAAATCATATTAATAGGGGGTTTCTGGAATATCGTAAGTCGGTGACAGAGGCGGGTGATTTTGCTTCCATCGAATGGAAAGGGCAGGGATCTTTAATCAGGGATGCCTTGGGCGTGAATTTATCGACGCCTTGGGCGGCTTTGGAATCTATTCTGCAGGTATTCGCCATCCAGAAATCGTTGAGGCCGTTAAGGCGCAGCTTGACCGGAGTCCGCAATATACACAGGAAATGCTTGATCCTCTGCGCGCTCATCTGGGGAAAGTCCTGGCCAATCTGACCCCCGGCGATCTGCAGTATATGTTTTTCAATAACAGTGGAACCGAGGCCGTTGAGGGAGCGCTGAAATTAGCCAAGTTTTATACCGGAAAGGCCGGTTTTATTGCAACGACTTCAGCGTTTCACGGTAAAAGTCTCGGTTCTTTGTCTGTGATGGGGAAGAGTGTTTTCCGCAAGCCGCTGATGCCGCTGTTGGGGAATACGCGCCACGTTCCTTTTGGCGATGCCGACGCTCTTGAGCAGCAATTGGCTATTTGCGAGCAGGTCGGAGACGATATTGCCGCATTTATTGCCGAGCCTGTTCAGGGAGAGGCCGGTGCTGTGGTTCCACCGGAAGATTACTGGCCGCGCGTCCGTGAGATCTGTGATCGTTTTGGGATTCTACTGATCGCGGACGAAGTTCAGACCGGACTCGGTCGGACGGGTACCCTGTTCGGTGTCGACCATTGGGGAGTGACCCCGATATTATGACTCTGGGTAAGGCCTGGGGGTGGTGTTGTGCCGATGGCCGCATTTATAGCCACGCCGAAAATCTGGAAAGTGATGGAGCCGAATCCGTTCATGCATACCTCCACAACGGGAGGGAATCCGCTCGGATGTGCAGCGGCCCTTGCTTATGTCAGTGTCATGCTCAAAGAAAACTTGCCGAAGCAGGCCGCTGAAAAAGGCGAGCATGTGATGGCAAAACTGGAAAAGTTGAAAGCGAAGTACCCGACAGTGCTGGCGAACTATCGGGGTAAGGGACTCTTGATCGCGATGGAGTTTGTAACCGATGAAATTGGTTACAAGGTTGCCTCCGGTCTCTATCACCGTAAGGTTTTGACTGCCGGTACGCTGACCAATGCCAAGGCGATCCGTATTGAACCTGCCCTGAACATTTCATACGAAATGTTGGATGAAGTTCTCTACCGCCTCGAAGATACATTTAAGGGCATCGCTTGATGACGACGACCGGTCAGTTGTGAGGACACTGACCGGTCGTTCTGTTTCATTGTGAAATGAAGGAGAACGGTATGAATCTATATGCAGGAAAGCTCCTTGTTGTTGACCTGAGTACGAAAGAGATAAGCACTGAACCCCTGCGTCAGGAATGGGTCCGGCAGTATTGGGGGAGTTGGGGTCTGGCGCTTCGTTATTACTGGGATGCGGTGACTCCCGAGGTCGATCCCCTGTCGGCTGAAAACGCTATTGTCATCATGACCGGTCCTTTTAGCGGGACATTGGTTCCGTTGACGGCACGTCTCAGCCTGGTGTCCAATCTCCACATACGGCACGATCTTTACCAGCAATGTTGGGGCGCCTTTGGCCCGGAACTCAAATATGCCGGGTATGACGGACTGATCATCAAGGGGGGCTCTGAAACCCCTGTCTATCTGAAGATTATTGATGATCAGGTCAGTCTGGAAGACGCCAGTGAAATGATGGGCAAGGGAATTTTTGAAACAGAGGAATGTCTGGAGCATGCCGTCGATGGGTTCGGTGCTAAAACTCTGGCTATCGGCCCGGCTGGTGAAAAATTGATCACCTACAGCATGATCGGCTCGGAATCTTATCGCCAGTTTGGGCGCAGTGGGACTGGGGCGCTGTTCGGTTCCAAGAACCTCAAAGGGGTGGTCTGCAAGGGGAGTCAATCTGTTGCTGTTGCCGACATGCCAAAGTTTATCGAGCGGATCAATCACCATAAAAGGGAAAATCTGTTGACCGAAGATAACCTTTGGGCCAACAGCGACGGGACTGCTGTCTTGGTCGATGTGACCAACGAAATGGGGATCCATCCGACAAAAATTACAGTGCAGGGATCAGTGAGAGCAAGGATGAACTCAACTCTGACGCCGTCAAGGCAGCGAAGATTTCTGATCGAGCCTGTGCCGGTTGTCCGCTGGCTTGTGGCAAGTTTACCAAGGTCGGTGACATTGAAGTTGAGGGTCCCGAGTACGAAACTCTGTGTCTGGGCGGATCAAACTGTGACGTTCATGATCTGGAAGCGATCATCAGATTTAACCGGGTTTGTGATGATCTGGGCCTTGATACCATGAGTTGCGGCAGCACTATCAGTATGGCGATGGAGATGACCGAGAGTGGCCGTCATGATTTTGGTATCCGCTTTGGCGACAGTGATGAGTATTTGAAGCTTGTAGAAGAAATTGCACTGCTTTCGACCGAGCGTGGTCGTGACCTGGCGTTGGGGGCCAAGCGGCTGGCTGCCAAATATGACGCCGCTGATTTGTCGATGGAGGTCAAGGGGCTCGAAGTTCCTGCCTACGAACCCCGCGGCAATTATGGTATGGGCATCGCCTATGCGACCAGCGAGCGGGGAGCCTGTCACTTGCGCGCCTTCCCGATTTTTTCCGAGACACCATTTGAGATTGATGCACTGGTTGATGAAGTCATCGAATCTCAGAATTTCAATGGCATCAAATGGTCCATGTGCTACTGCGACTTTTGGGGGTCGGTGACCACGGAAATCACTGCCGATCTTCTGTCTGTCGGACTTGGCGAAAAGGTTACCGCAGCCGAGTTGGATAGAGCCGGTGAGCGGATCTGGAATCTGTCACGCCTGTTTAATACGTCTAATGGTTTTGGCGCGGCAGAAGACAGCCTCCCGGAAAAGGTCCTCAAAAATCCTCTGAAAAAAGGGCCCAATGCTGGAAAAACCTTTTCTCCGGATGACTTTGCCGTGGCCTTGGGCAGCTATTACCAGAAGCGAGGTTGGGATGAGCAGGGGCGGCCGGGGAAGGCTAAGTTGATCGAATTGGGATTGGATCAAATTTAATGACGTTAGGAGGATAGGTTTATGAGTAAGCAGCTATTTGCCGACCCAGAAAAATGCACGGGTTGTAACCGCTGTACATATGTCTGCTCTGCGACGAAAACCGGAAGCTTTGCTCCCAATATCGCGCGGATAAAAATAAATAACTTCCCGCATCGAGGGTTTGCTGTTCCGAGTGTCTGTTTTCAGTGTCCGAATGCACCCTGCCATAAAGCCTGTCCGGCTGGAGCGATCACACGCAATGCTGAGGATGTGGTGGTGGTTGATCCGCACATATGTATTGCCTGTGGTAGCTGTGTCAATGCCTGTCCGTACGGCATGATTGAGCTCGGTGAGCAGTTGACGGCAGCAAAGTGTGACCTGTGCGGTGGTGACCCAGCCTGCGTCAAGGAGTGTTTTCCGGGAGCACTGGTCTGCGTCGAGAAAAGTCCTGAACTGTTGAAGCTCAAGGGTGCTCAGATGAAGCAGCGGAGCGTGGAAGGCTCCCCCGAAGAAAAGCGGTTTCGGTTGGGGCGGGCAATTTTGGATCAGGTGAGGGGAAATTGAGCAGGTGATCGGGAAAGGAGGTTGCTTAGTGTTCTTGATTTACCGTTGGAAGAATGCGTCCTGGGCTGAAGATTTTTTAGGACCGGAATATCCTTGCCGCTTGGACGGAGAAAGCGGACAGAGGATGAATTCTGATAATCCTTATTGTTCCGTTCCTGTTTATTGTCGTGTTTGGTATCGTTGTGTATTGAATTTACCTACTGGGTTTTGAGCCAGCCTAAGGAGTATGTAATGTCTTATGCTAGTGAGGAAAGTTTGGAAAAAGTTGGTGCCGAGATGGAGCCGACTACAGTAAAAAAACGGTTGTCGAATACGCTGTTCTGGCGTTTGTATTTATTTTGATTGCGGCCATGGCCCCGGAGGACGTTAAAGATTTTGGAGCATTGTCGGCGATTCCATCGGTTTTTCTTTCTTGCTTTTATCTTTTATACCAAACGCATCCTTGAGGGGTTGACTCTTGCCTCTTTGTTGGCCTTTTTTATGGCCTATAAATGGGATTTTTTCGGGCATGTCAATGAGACCCTGACCGGTGTGCTGACGGATGGCGATACGCAGTGGCTGTTTATCGTTTGTGGTGTCATGGGAAGTATTATTGCGCTGATCCAGAAAGGTGGCGGTGCCGCCGCTTTTGGCGACTGGGTTGCAACCAGGGCTAAAACCAGAAGAAGTACGCTGCTCTGGACCTGGTTTCTCGGTGTCGTTATTTTTATCGATGATTATCTGAATTCTTTGACCGTCGGTTCCTGCATGGCACCCATTACCGATAAGCATAAGGTCTCCCGCGAGAAACTGGCTTATATTGTCGATTCCACTGCCGCCCCCGTTTGCGTGTTGATTCCTATTTCAACCTGGGCTGTTTATATTGCCAGCCTGCTTGAACAGTCAGGAGCCGCTGCCGAGGGGGAGGGGCTGAAGTTCTTTATTCAGACGATACCATACAACTTTTATGGCTGGGTTGCAGCGTTGATCGTACCATTGGTTATTCTCGGGATTATTCCGGTCTTCGGCCCCATGGCCAAGGCTGAAAAACGTGCGCGCGAAGAGGGTATTCTGGCTCCTCCGGGATCGGAAAAGATTGATATAAGCGATGGTGAAGGACCCGCGCCAAGTGTCCGCAAGCCCAAAATCATGAATTTTTTCCTGCCGATTGTTGTCCTGATTTCATCAACGGTATACTTTGACATTGATATGCAGATGGGGGTTTTGACAACAGTCGCCTTCATGTTTTTGCTCTACATCCCTCAGGGACTCCTTGGACCGGAGGAGTTTTTCGATGCTTGCGTCAGCGGCATCAAGAACATGCTTTTCCCGCTGCTGATGGTTGTGTTGGCATTTACCTTTGCCGACGTCAATGAGCAGATCGGTTTTCTCGGCTGGGTCATCGACAGCGCGAAAAAGATGATGACTCCCGAAATGATGCCGTTCATCGTTTTTATTGTCCTCGGCATTACCGAATTTATTATGGGGCTGAGTTGGGGAATGTACGCGATTGCCGTTCCGATTGTTATTCCGCTGGCCGCAGCGGTTGGTGCCGATCCTTATGTCTGCATCGGTGCCGTGTGCTCGGCCGGAGTCTGGGGGAGTCATATCTGCTTCTACTCCGATGCGACGATTCTTAGTTCCGCGGCATCGGGGTGCGATAATTATCGCCATGCCGTGACTCAGATGCCTATGGTTTCTGGGCGCCGGAGTGACGGGAATCGCGTTTATTGCCATCGGTTATCTGGCGTAGTGTTCAAGTTTTCAAATTGTCCGAATTCAGCGGCGCACAATCGTGCGTCGCTTTTTTTTGAAAAGCTGATGGTTACGGATGTGGCGGTTTTAAATCTGATGGCATGTCCACAGACTTGTTATCTGGATGCCGATATGTTTTTATGATTCCATTGTGCATTGTGTGATGCATTAAGGAATCGACACTGATCCTTATTTTTAAGTCAGGGGAGAGTAGATGGTTGAAAGAATAGATCTGGTAGGCAGTTCCAGTTTGCACCTTGATCACAGGCGGCATCAGGAAGCATTTAACAAAACACAAACCAATGTCGGCGGGGATGGTGTTATCTCCGTGGATAAGGACGGTTTTGTTTTGCTGTCGGATCGCGTGGTTCGGCAGAATCTTGATATTCATCCCGGTCATACCTTGAGTGATCATTTCCCGGAGCTCTGGTCTGAAGTTGAAGCGACCCTGAGGGACCGAAGGCCTCGATTTGAACTCGTCGTTGTGAAAGAGGGGCACGAATTTCTGGTCACGGTCAATCCTATTCTTTCCAGTACCAATATCGTTGGTGCCATCTGTGTCTTTTCGGAAAATACCGAAATTGAAGTTATCGCCAGAAAGATGCGCGATTTCAGAGAGTTGTCAAAAGAGTTATCGGTTATTATCAATTCCTGTTATGAGGGCTTTGGGTTTATGACCGACATGGGACGGTCCTGAGGATGAATACCGCAGCCGAGCGGATCAATGGTGTAGACAAGGACGATATCATCGGTCGGAATATGAATGAGCTGGTCACCAGCGAGCTCGTCGAAAGATCTGCTGCTCTGGAGGTGATAGAAACGAAGGAGACGGTCAGCTTTCTCTGTGCCACCAGAGGGGGAGAAAACTGCTGAAACGGGGACTCCCATCTTCGATGAGGATGGTGAATTTGTCAAAGTCGTTGTCAGCGAGCGGGATATCACTGAGATGGATGAGATGCACCGCAAGCTGGAAGAACAGGCGGCATTGAGTAGTCATTATCAGCACCAGATGTTGGAGATGCAGCAGGCGGAATTGGCATCCACCAAAATTATCGCAAAAAGTCCGACCATGATCCGTGCCCTGAATCAGGCCATCAAGGTGAGTCAGGCCGATTCGTCGGTTCTGATTCTGGGAGAGTCTGGTGTCGGCAAGGGATTGTTTGCAGATCTGATCCATATGCGTTCACAGCGTGCGGAAAAGCCATTGATCAAAATTAATTGCGGGGCCATTCCGGAAACACTGATCGAATCAGAGCTTTTCGGCCATGAGAAGGGAGCGTTCACCGGTGCGCAAACGGCAAAGCCAGGGCATATCGAACTAGCTGACGGCGGGGTTCTGTTTCTGGATGAAATTGCCGAGTTGCCTCTGGGGTCCCAGGTCAAGCTGTTGCGCTTTCTGGAGGATGGCAAGGTCACCCGGCTTGGTGGGACACAGGCTAAACAGGTTGATGTCAGGATTATCGCCGCGACCCACGGTGATCTGGAGGAGATGGTCGAGCGTAAGGAGTTCCGACTTGATCTCTATTATCGTCTCAACGTCATCCCCCTGCGGATTCCTGCGCTGCGCGACCGTAAAGACTGCATTGTCCCGCTGATTAAGCACTACGTGGATCAGTTCAGTGAGCGCAATGGTTTAAACAAGCGTATTACCGGTGCAGCAATGGATGTTCTTCTGTCTTATGATTGGCCGGGGAACGTGCGGCAGTTGATGAATGTCTGCGAGCGGATTCTGGTTATGGCCGATGGTGATGTCATCGATATTCAGGACTTACCACAGAAGATCGCAGGCAAGAGCGGGACTGCGGGAAGTATGCCGACTGAACGTTTGACCCTGAATCAGGCGATTGAAAGCTTTGAGCGTTCTCTTCTGATTGAAGCGATGGAAGAACATGGGAATCAGTATCGGGTGGCCGATGCCCTGGGAATCAATCAGTCAACCGTAGCGCGTAAACTGAAAAGGCACGGGCTTATCTAGGTCCTGTCCGCAACCCTCCAGGGTTGAGAGGTGTCTTTGATCTCTCCTCAGGATGCATGATTGCATCCTGATCCTCTGCTGGTTGTTGCCAGTATGTGTCTTCTGGTCTGTCCATGACCCTGCCGCATTTTTGGGGCTGCTTTTTTAAAACCCAAAGACCCTTTTTTAAGGCTCTGTAACTATTAAGAATTCTCCTCTCAGCCTCGATCCTGTCGAGGGTTCATTGCCATTTCTTCCTGTCCGGGAGGCGCTCTGGCATGCTTATGCTGATTCCTCTGATTGATCATCATTATACGCCATATTGATATGACCAACATATTGTTACAGGAGCTTGGACAAATGACCAGCATAACCGCCGAAACTACAGATCTGATGCAGGAGCAAGAGGCCTTGATCAAGATGACCGACCAGTGTGAACAAATGCGCAACAACCTGAATTGGTTGAAACAGAATATGCATCCATACTTTTTCGGAACTCTGCAGCATGAGCAGGATGCGCTTGCGACGTTGGCATATGGATTGACCGGAATGAAAGATAATCGCCGTATGATTCTTGCTGATCGCGACAATACGCTTATTCTGGCGTGTCTGAGTCAACCGGGATCTCTTTATGAAACCCTGCAAATCGCTGCAGACAAACCGATATCGCTGGCCGAATTTACCGATTCAAAAGCGGCCTTGCCGGGGACCGATCACTATTTAGAAATTCACAAGTACCAGTTTGAACGCAAAAAACATGGCGAAATCGATCTTTCACAGCGTCCACGGATCCCGGCAGAGGTCAAGAAACGTGTGACCGATGCTCTTGAGCGATACTATCCCGAATTCGATCATCGTCAAAAAGAGCGTTTATTGAAAATTCTGTGGTTGAACAACAAGGACTATATTCTTGATTCTTCGCCTCGGAGAGTGGCCAAACTGCTCTGGCTGTATCAGCAGACGGTTGTCCATGACGGCATCTTTGTCGATCTGGAATTTCCTGACCCCGCAGAGGAACTCGGTCGTGAGTCACGACTTTTTTGGTGTCGGCAACCCGCCGGAAAATAATTTCCTGTCTCAGGTTATGGAAGTTTTCAAGCGCCTTGAGGTTTCGGTCGAGCGGGCATACGGGTTAACCATCAGTAACGGTTCTCATCCCTATTTTCTGTCAACGTTTTACATCACTGCCATGGATGGAAGTCGAATCGAAAAGAATCGGAGCTTTATCGACGCTTAAAAGAGGAGCTTTACAATACCCAGATTATTCGTTCCTGTTCACAAACCTACCGCGAAATGATTCCCACCGGCCTGGCCAGTGGGCCTGACGCATCGCTGATTTGTGCTTTCATCGGTTTCTGCCATACGAATATGGCTCATAATCATCCTGACAGCTACGATCTGGAAGGGGTTATGCGTGCTTTTCATAACCACCCCGAAATTGCGTTACAGCTGGTGACGTTGTTCCGGGTCCGATTTGATCCTCAGCAGCAAGAGCGTGAGGAGGAGTATGCAAGAATCCTGGCCGAAACGGAAACACTGATCACGCAGTACAACACCGGTCGGCGCTTCCTTGATGATTTTCGCCGGCGCATTTTCACCTGCGGATTGCTTTTTATTCGACACACGTTAAAAACCAATTTTTTTGTGCCTGAAAAACATGCCCTGTCATTCCGTCTTGACCCTGTTTATCTGAATCAGCTGGGCAGTGATTTTGTTTCCGATCTTCCCGCAGAGCGGCCATTTAGAATCACTTATTTTACGGTCGCTACGGCTCCGGTTATCATATCGGCTTTTCCGATATCGCTCGAGGTGGCTGGCGAACCTTAATTACCCAGGGGAGAGATGACTATGTCACTGCCGCCAATAGCGTGTTCAAGGAAAACTATGTCCTGGCCCATACTCAGCACTTGAAAAATAAGGATATCTATGAGGGTGGTTCGAAGATGGTTGCTGTCCTTGATGCGGGTGGACAGCTCGACAGGGAATTGTTGATTCCGCGGCTGTATAAGCTGCAGTTCGGATTTATTAATGCTTTTCTTGATATCTATGTCACCGAAAACGGTCGGGCTAAAGACCCGCGCGTGGTGGATTATTACGCAGAGGATGAGCCGATTGAACTTGGACCGGATGAAAATATGCACGATCGTATGGTCGAGTTGGTTGCCCGTCAGGCCGAACGGCGTGGTTACCTGCTTGGCAAAGGGATCATGTCGAGTAAAAAAGTCGGAATCAATCATAAGGAGTTCGGGGTGACCTCAACCGGCGTGGTCCGATTTGCAGAAGTTGCAATGCAGAAACATGGTATCGACATGCACAAGGATCCTTTCAGCGTGAAATTGACCGGAGGTCCTAACGGTGACGTCGCCGGTAACGCTATGGATTTAATGCTGCAGCGCTGTCCGCAGGTAAAATCTGCCTGATTGTTGATGGCACCGGAGCTTTTTATGATCCGCAAGGAGCAGACCATAAAGCTCTCGCCGATATTGTTTTGAGAGAGGACATCGATCGCTACGATCCGGAGGCGCTGAACTCCGGCGCTTATCCTTTACCGCAATCAGACCCGCCAGGACGGGTTGCGTCAGCTGTTCAGAAAGGTCCTTCGCACCGATGAGGGATTAACCGAGCAGTGGGTGACGAATGATGAATTTTATCGTGAGTATAACAGCTTGATTTTCAATGTTCCTGCCGATTTGTTTATTCCTGCCGGGGGGCGACCGGAAACTGTGGACATCGATAACTGTCACAGATTTTTCGATAACACGGGGCAGCCAACGGCTCATATCATTGTGGAGGGTGCCAATTCTTTTATAACTCCGGAAGCCAGAACCGAATTGCAAAAGAAGGGAGTTGTCATCCTGCGTGACGCATCAGCCAACAAGTGTGGTGTTATCTCTTCTTCCTATGAAATTATTGCCAATCTGATGATGACCGATAAGGAGTTTTTGACACATAAGGAACAGTATGTCGCGGATGTGGTTGATATCCTCAATCGCCGGGCAGAGGATGAAGCAGAGCTTATTTTTCGCCGGATCAAAAAGAATCCTGAAATGCTTTACACTGAAGTTTCAGCCGCGATCAGCCAGGAGATCAACGATCACTACGCGCGTTTGTTCCGTTTCTTCCAGAATAATCCTCATCTGTGTGCTAAACCTCTCTATCGGAAAGCAATTTTACTGCATATGCCGCGCCTGATTGGTAAACTGGGTAAGTTCCGAAACCGGATTGACGATCTGCCGGAAAAGATCAAGTTTGCTATCCTTGCCAGTGAAATTGCATCGTCTCTGGTATACAAAAGCAACGAAGAGGCTTCATACGTCGAAATGGTTGAAGGTCATCTGGGGCAGATGGAACCACTTTAAGACAGGGGAGAACTTTTTTGATGCAGATAAAAGTCAAGCTGATCGGCGCCTTTCGGGTTGATCGCTTCAAAGAACAGGATCTTGTCTATCCGTGCGAGACAACCGCTGAGAAAATCATCGACCATCTGGATATTCCGAGGCGCGCTCTAGGGACTGTGTTGATCAATGGTGTCCATTCGCGGGTCGACGATCCGGTCAGGGATGGAGATACCATCGCTTTACTTCCGATTCTCGGCGGCGGTTAGTGGTCAAATTTGTAACTTTATTGATTGTAGAGGGAGTTGAAATATGAAAATCGAAACGACCGATGCTGCTGCTCAGCCGCAGTTGATTTATTACAAGCGTTGCACTGTCGATCTGAAAAGCGGCGAGATGATTTTTGCTGATGTCCCCTGCCGTAATCTTGAAGATGTTCTCGGTGGATTTGGACGGTCTTTTCAAGATCTGGCCCGCCGTCAGATCGATAGGGCCTATTGCGATGAAAATCCTCTCATTGTCAATACCGGTCTGTTGACGGGGTCCTCGGCAATGACCGCCATGAGGACCTATTTTTCCGGTTACAGCCCGATCAAGGGGTCAAAAAAAGGTTTGCCGGCAGCCATGTGGGCGACGGGGAGTGGCAAATTCGGCGCCAAGTTCAAATGGACCGGACTGGACGAGTTGATTTTTGAGAACCGCTCCGACAAGCCTCTCTACGTTGTCATTCGAGAGTCTGCTTCAGGGCCGGTCGTGGAGCTTAAAGAGGCCACGCATCTTCTCGGTCTGTCAACTCATGAAAAATAATGGCACTGCAAAAAGATTATCCGGCGGCTCATTTTGCCGCGATCGGCCAGGCCGGAGAACATTGGCAGAACAACTACATGGGAGCGGTTGCGCTGTCGACCGAGAATCAGCTGAAGTCGAAAGAAGATAAATGTCGCTTTGCCGGACGCGGTGGTATGGGTTCATTGATGGGATACAAAACATTCTGGCTCTGGTGGCGCAAGTAGCGACAAATCAGCAAGGTCAGCGATGCCGTCAAGAAGGTCAATATCAATGTCGTCAAAGGGGGTGGTTCTGCCAGAATCCAGCCGATCAGCCGAGGGGGAGGGGGGGGACATGGGCCGCATACGACGTGCTGCAGGCTTTTCATGCTGTTCCCTTTAATAACTTTCGTCCGCAGGGGAACGATATCCCCGAAAACTGTTCCGGGAAAATGTTGAGCCGGATTATCATATCAAGACTGAGGCCTGTTTCCGCTGCGGAATCACCTGTCACAATAATATTTCAGAAAAGAATCCCGATGGAAGCCAGGGCGAATTTTTGGCCAAGTTTGACTACGAACCGTTGAACCTGCTCGGCACAAATATCGGAATTCACGATGCCGGGCAGGCTGCCCGCCTGATCCAGCTGGGTGACAATTATGGCATGGACTCCATTTCCCTGGGGTCACTATTTCCTATGTCATGGCCTACAACGAACGCCATCCCGAGAACCCTGTACTTAACGGAGCAACCTTTGGCGATTACGTGAAGGCACGTGAATTGATTATCCAGGCCGGGGAGGGGCAGCTGCCGGAAATCGGCAGAGGCTCGATGCGTCTTTCCGAGCAATTGGGTGAAACCGATTATGCCTACCATGTGAAAGGATTGGAAATCCCTGCCTATCAGCCGGAGACAAATCCCGGTTATGCCTGGGCCATTGCCGGAGGTCACATGTCGATGGGAACCTATGGTTTGTTGACCCGTGAAGGCAAATCCGATCTCGATTCCTGGGTGCAGGGTATAACGGAAGACAAGCTGCACATCGTCGGGTTCGACATGATCGGGCTGTGCAAATTCTTTGATATTGCCAAGGGGATCGGAACGCAGATGGTGGTTGATTGCCTGAAAAGCGAATTCGGTCTGGAGCTCACGACCGATGCGATCCGCGCCGCTGTGCGCAGGGCGTTTTTACGCGGCCTTGCCTTGGAGTTGAAGCAGGGGTACACGAAGGAGGAATTCTGTATCCCGGCAGAAGTTGTTCTGAATCCGAACCGGAATATCAAGCTGCCTAATATTACCTCACCTGAGTTTTTGGAGACATTGGCAGAACGGGTCTGGGAGATATTTGAGCCTGAGCTTGACGGGATACTTGAACATTAGATTTTGTTCTGGGACGAAAAGAAAAGACCGCGGATATGGGGATGCAGAGACAGAGATCGACAGAACTTTACAAGCGAGCATGAGTGCTATCCGAGAGCCCCTTTCCGACTTGTCGACAGCGAGTCGGTGGCATGATTACTCTGCTCTTTAATGCCGGCCGGTGTGTCGTTTTACCGACGCACAGAGCAGTGATGGTACCGTTCTGCAGATATTTCAATGGTATGCTTGCGGCGTGTTTATCTCGACCCCTCATGTTCTAGTCTGGATTTATGAGCTCCGCGCACAGTTTTGACGATCTGGACCGGACCATAGAAGTAGAAGCTTCGCGCAAGGTTTTACGCTCGTTCACCTGCCTTGGTCGATCTAGTCAACGATGTTGACACTCAACAGGCTTCTGCCTTGATGATGGTGTTATTGCGGTCAGAGACTTCCGCTGAAGAGGAGTTGCGCTGACGTTGATTTTTGAACATGGTAAGCTTTTTTAACGGGACGTCTGTTCTTTGAGATGAAAAGCCGACTGCGATCGCAGTCGGCTTTTGTGTGACTTCTGTCCGGCAGCCTGGCACCTGCTGGACGGAAGCAGTCTGATGCTATTTTTTTATGGTCTGTTCGTACAGTGCCACAACCGGGTGACCGGCTTTGACATTGGTTTGTGCGCTCATGTTTGCATCGGTCAGGTTCATGGCGCAACCAGGGCAGGCGGTGAACAGATTCGCATAGTTCTCATCCTTGATCTCAGCCGCTTTCTTCGCGCCGATTTCCTGGGTATGAGGATAATTCTTAATGCTGAAGGTTCCGCCAAACCGCAGCAGCTGTTGTTTTGAGGTCTGAATACTCGGTATCGAAGTGCTCAGAAATAAATTTCTTCAGAACGCCATCTTTTGCATGGTCGTAGTGACAAGGGATGTGCAGAGTCGTTTTGCCTTCCAATTTGATCCCTTTGGGCAGCTCCGCCTGCAAGATTTCACTCAGGAAGATAATGATATCGACCGTTTTCTTACTGAGTGTGCGTCCTGTTTCGCGCTCGGCATTGTCGGCAAAGCCGTATTCGCAGGTCGGCAGCAGGTGATGATGTAGTCAGCGTCATCGATGCCATCGAAGTAGTCGAAGTTGTCGTTGGCCTGCTGGCGGTAAAGCCCCATTTCTCCCATCGTCGCCGCCGGAATGCCGCAACACTTGTTGGTCTTGGGGACATAGACGGATACACCATAGTGAAGCAGGGTTTCAACGATTGCCTCCCCCAGTGAGTATAGATCAGAGTCACTGCACAGCCGGGGTAGAAGATGACCCGCATCTTCTCATTTTCAGCTTTGTTCAGGCCGCCATATTTTTTGGTGAATGGCTCAGACGGCATATCGACGATATGGCGTTTGTTCATGTCGCCGATCAGCGGCTTGTAGATGTTGTGAGGCTTGAAAACCCCGTCGTCGATTTTTTTAGTGCCCAGTCGCAACCCCATGTGAAACAGGGGAGACATGGCCGCGAGCATTTTGGGTTGGCCCATGGCAAACTTCAGGACGGCTTTCTGCCACAGCGGCATTTTCTTGACCTGGCGCAGTATTCCCTTCGCTCGCAGGAAAATTTCATCGGTTTTTACGCCGCTCGGGCACTCACGTTTGCAGCGCCCACAGAGGATGCAATAGTCGATGAACTTGAAGATTTCATCGGCCTTGTTGATCTGCCCTTCGATCAGGCGTCGAGCAGATACATCTTGCCCCGTGCAACGGATGATTCCTGCCAGTCTTTTTTGTACAGCGGACAGACCGATTGGCAGGTCCCGCAGCGGCTGCACTGGACGAGCAACTCTTCAAGCTCTTTGAGCTCCTTGACAACCTTTTCTACATTACTCATGACTTATAGCCCCATTTTAGTCGGGTTCAGAAGGTTCTGCGGATCGACCCCTTCTTAAGCTGTTTCATGTAGTTGATGGTGCCTTCACCGACTTCGTCGACCATGTACTTGGCTTTGGCGATGCCGATACCATGCTCACCGCTACAGGTCCCATCGAGGGCCAGAGCGACGGCAAAGATATCATCCACCGCTTTATGAACGCGCGTCATTTCCTCCTCGTCGCGTTTGTCGCACAGGATGGTTGGATGGAGATTGCCGTCTCCTGCATGACCGAATGTTCCGATGGTGACATTGTGTTTCACCTTAATTTCTTCCAGAGCCTGGAGCATGTCCGGAATCTTACTGCGCGGAACGGTTGCATCTTCAAGTACCAGGGTCGGCCGCGAGCGAGCCAGAGAGGAAAGGGATTTTCGTCGACCTTCCCACAGGGCTTCCTTTTCTTCGGCGGTGTTGGCGACCTTGACATCACCATTGTTCTCTTTGCTGACCTTGAGAACGGTCTGGTAGTCATCCTCAACCTGGGCCGGGTGTCCATCGACCTCAATCAGAAGCAGGGCTGCCGCATCTTCCGGAAGATCGGCACCCGTTGCTTCGCGTACTGTTTTGATGGTGAAGTTATCCATCAGTTCCAGAGTACAGGGAAGAACATGGTTGGTGATGATCCCCGATACACATTTCCGGCGTCGATAATATTGGTAAACGAGACCAGCATGGCCCGCGATGCTTTTGGTGGAGGAACCAGTTTGAGAATCACTTCCGTCATGACACCCAGGGTGCCCTCCGACTGGCACATCAGGCCGGTCAGATTGTAGCCGGTACAGAGCTTGACTGTTTTACCGCCGCCTTTAACGATGTTGCCCTGCATGTCGCAAAAGGTGACTCCCATGACGTAATCCTTGGTGACGCCATATTTGAGACCACGTAAGCCACCGGCGTTTTTCCGCTACGTTCCGCCGATGGTCGACATCTTCTGGCTGCCCGGATCGGGTGGATAGAACAGACCCTTGGCGGCAACTGCTGATGCAATATCGAGGGTAATGGCACCGGCCTGAACCACGGCGTACATATCCTCAACGTTGATTTCGAGGATCTGGTTCATTCGGGTCAGGACCATGACACATCCGCCCGTTACCGGAATGGTGCCACCAGCGAGATTGGTTCCGGCCCCCCGGGTGATCAGTGGAATACTGTTATCGTTGCAGAGTTTGCAGATCGCTGCGACTTCTTCGTTGTTTTTGGGGCGCACAACCACATCCGGCAGGACCGGCTTTTCAACCGAAGAGTCGAAAGCGTATAGGGCGAGATCGGTTGGCTGATCCCAGAAGTCATTTGGCCCAACAATGTTTTTGAACTGATTTAATATATTTTGGTCGATCATCGTATGCCTCATTTCTTTAAATGCTGTAGTGCTTGGTTATTGATATCAGGCCAGTGCCATCAGGAAAAATCCGACAACCGCAACAATTATCCCGTAGATAATCATAGGGATGATGGTTCGTTTCAGGATAAAGCCTTCGCTCGCGGTGATGCCAAGGACAGAGCAGACTGCAACGATATTGTGGATACAGGTCATATTCCCCATGCCGCCGCCAACTGACTGCATGCTGAGGATAGTGATCGGATTAAGACCAAGCTCTTTGGCAATTGACAGTTGGATCCCGCCGAAAGTCAGGTTGGACACCGTGTTGGAGCCGGAGAAGAAAGCACCAAGCGCACCCAGATAGGAGGCGAAGAACTGCCATTGTGAACCGATGGAATTGGCCAGGGCCTTTCCGATAATGATGGTGTTGGCCTCAACTTCGGGGTGCCGAGCATCAGAAGTTTGACGAATACCAGGGCACCGAGGAGGGCCAGAACCGGCTTCTGCATCTGGCTCAGAGATTTGGTGACGGTGTCTTTGGCGACCGAGTACCTGGTTTTGAAGATGAAAAATGCAATGGCAGAGATAATGACAAATGGAATCAGGCAGGGGATGTAGAGGGTTGCATATTTCCATGCCGTAGAGGTGCCAAAAATATTGCTGATCGATATGACCAGCGATTTACTGACGGCAAAATTTCCAAGGCTTCCAAAAGACATTTCAAACAGGGCTTCTTTACCGACAAGTAGAGGTTTGATTCCCAACTGCTTGATTCGGGTTGCCAGCAGGATAACGACCGTACCCCAGAGCGGGAAGGTTGCTTTGACCAGCATCGGCAGGGAGATGTTTTTCTTCTCTTCCAATTCTTCCGTGTCTTCTTTAGACAGTCCAACGCCTTTTTTGGCCAGAAATACAGATAGTGCCAGGCCGATAGCGCCGGCAACAACAGACGGGAACTCGTAATCGATGCTTGCTGCCAGAATATAAGGCACGATACAGCTTAAAATACTCAGGTAGACATATACGATGTTGCGTTTAACCTGCTTGAAGGACAGAGCAAAAGTAAGGGCGATAACCGGAATAACCAGGGCTGCAAAGCTGTGCATGATGGCTGCATTAAAACCAATTTTGAGCAATTGTTCAGGGCCTATTCCCGGGAGCTGACCCAGGCCAAACCAGCCGGGGGTGCCAACAGCGCCAAAATGGACCGGAACACTGTTCATGATGAGGCAGAGAATGGCGACCCGGATCGGTTGGAAGCCAAGACCCACCAGGATCGGAGCCGCTATGGCTGCCGGTGTCCCGAAACCGCTGGCACCTTCAATCAGGAAAGCAAAAGCCCAGCCAACGATCATCGCGATTGCGACTTTGTTGGTCGTTACGCTGTTGAGCCAGGTACGAATCGTGTCCATGGCACCAGTTGCTTCCATTGTTTTGAACAACAGGATAGCGCCCCAGACGATGGAGATCGGGACCAGAGCTGTCAGGAGACCGTTGATGACTGTCGCGTTAACCAGATTGGCTTCGACATTGAAATAGCCCATTTTCAATACATAAAGGAGCAAGGCCATGAGGGGCAGAGCTTTGAAGGAAGGCATGCTGTTTTTTTGGTCATCAGATAAATGAGCAGGAGAATCGGCAGTAACGAGATCGCTGTGTTCATTTTTGGTCCCTGTGTCCTTTGGTTTGATGGCTGCTAGCCAAAATGGCAGTGGTAAAAAACACCTAACAAAAAATCACATACGCCAAACACGTTAATTTAAAGGTATGACCAATGTCAATATATTATTCATAAAGACGTTTTACCAATTCTGTGAGAATTTATCTTTACTGCCTTTGTTTGTGCTTTTTTGTTTATTAAATCCAACTATTATAGTGGGTTACGAAGATGGCTGATGTGGTTTAGGTAGCGCAAAAAAAGGAGTCTACAATAGTTGATGGGTGTATGAATGGTAAGACCACTTCTTTGGAGGCAGATATACGGCTACAGGCAAGGTGGGACAAGTGTTTTTTTGCTGTTTGATAATCCTGAGACAGTCATTTTAATCATCGGTAACTGCGACTGGACTTGAATCTCTCATCTGTTTTAATTTGCGTGCCGCCGTTGCCTGACTGAGCCCTAGTGCTGAAGCAATGCTGCGTGTTGTGCGGTATTTTTTTTGTGCTTGAAGGAGGATTTCACGCTCTCGTTCTTCCAGCAGTTTTTTCAGTCCTACTCCTTCTGGCAGGGTTTTCTCAGTTGCATTTAACTCTGTTTTGTCTTTGGTAATATATTCTTCCGGGCTGGTGACGATATTACGCTCAACAGCATTTTCCAGTTCACGGATATTGCCTTTCCAGGGCATGTTGCTCATCCGGGTAATGAGCTTTCTGAAAAAGTTTTATAGCTGTTGTACCTCCGGTTGTATTTATCGGTGAAGTGTCGAATGAGGGGTGGGATGTCCTCACGGCGCTCGCGTAGCGGCGGCAGGGGAATCGGAACAACGTTGAGCCGGTAATAGAGATCTTCACGAAAGGCCCCATCATTGACCTGGCTGACCAGATCTTTATTGGTCGCCGCGATGAGGCGGACATCGACATCTTTGAGCTGGCGGCCACCGACACGATAGAATGATTTGTCCTGAATGACACCAAGTAATTTTGATTGCAAGTGCAGCGGAAGTTCAGAGATCTCATCAAGGACGATTGTGCCGCCGTTTGCCGCTTCAAAAAGTCCGGTTTTCCCCTTATTGTCCGCTCCTGTAAACGCACCGGCTTCGTAGCCGAACAGTTCCGCTTCTATCAGGTTTTCAGGGATGGCGGCACAGTTGATCTGCATCAGAGGCTTGTCTTTGCGTTGACTGGCGCGGTGGATGGTTCTGGCCAGCAGGGTTTTACCCACACCCGACTCTCCCGTGAGTAAAATAGTCGAATCGGTCATCGCGACCCGTAGAGCCAGATCGATGACAGCCATCATTGACTCACTGCAGGTTATCAGATCATCCTCGTTGAGGAGCTGGTTGCGTGCGGTGTCCGCATCGATCGTTTGGCTGTATTGAACGGCTGTAAGATCCCATACCGTGTTTATGACGTACTTGATTTCGCCGTTCGAGTCGAAAATCGGGCGACCCTTGACCAGGAATTTATGGCCTGTGCTGGTTGAGTAGGTTGCCGTGACAGGGATTTTACGTTCCAGCACCAGCAGGCTGGCCGACCCGGAGAAGTAGTTATCCCGGCCAACCATATCGTACAGGTTGCGACCGACCAGTTGTTCATTGGTAAGCCGGATAGCTCTTCGTAGGTTTTGTTGACGCCGATAGTGACGCCTTTGCCATCGACAATATAGATGCCGTTGTAAAGGTTGTCGAAGATGATCTCAAGGAGTTCTTTGTCCATGGGGCCCTTGTCTCCACCCCCTTTGTATAAAGGGGGTGGGAGGTGACGTTTGCCGGCGGCATGACAGCCGCGCCGTTTGGCTATTTGAGGCTGTCGGAGATGTTGAACGGACAGTCGGTTTTTGCTGTGACCAGCTCAATACTTGATTCCGGAGCCAGCTCGATCAGGGTCAGTCCTGTTGCGGCGCTGACCTCAAAAACGGCCAGATCAGTGACAATCATATCGACGACATTCTTTCCGGTCAACGGCAGTGTGCATTCCTTCATTATTTTAGAAGATCCGTCTTTGGCGCAGTGATCCATCATGATGATGATCTTTTTGACTCCGGAGACCAGATCCATGGCACCCCCTGGACCTTTAACCATAGCACCGGGGATCATCCAGTTTGCCAGATCGCCATATTGAGACACCTGCATAGCGCCAAGAACGGACAGATCAATATGTCCTCCACGAACCATGGCAAAGGATTCAGAACTGTCAAAAAAAGCCGCGCCTGGCAGCCAGGTGATTGTTTGCTTTCCTGCATTGATCAGGTCGGGATCCTGGTTTCCCTCTACCGGGAACGGGCCGACGCCGAGCAGGCCGTTTTCGGCATGGAGTGTTACAGTGATCTCCTCGGGAATATAATTGGCGACCAGGGTTGGCATGCCGATGCCGAGATTGGCGTACATACCGTTTTAAATTCCCGACTGATCCGTCTGGCCTGCCATTCGCGTGCCGGAGAGAATCCCTTGAGCGAAACTTGGCCCGCCAGTGTGAGTTGTTCAATCGGTTTTTCCAGATTTTCACTGATCAGGATGCGATCAACATAGTTACCGGGAATGTGGATTTCATGGGGTCGAGCTCTCCTATTTCAACCACTTCTTCAACTTCGGCAACGGTGGTTCGTCCGGCCTTGGCGCAAGCGGCGTTGAAGTTGTTGGCGGTATAGCGGAAGACCAGGTTGCCGGCTCTGTCTGCTTTCCATGCTTTGATCACTGCCAGCTCGGCAACGATACTCTCTTCAAGGACATACTCCTTGTCACCAAATACCTGGGTCGGTTTATTCTCGGTCAGGACAGTGCCAAAGCCGGTGCGTGTGAAAAAAGCAGGGATTCCGGCACCGCCGGCGCGTAATTTTTCAGCCAATGTGCCTTGCGGAGTCAGTTCAAGCTCTAGCTCGCCGCTTAAAAACTGTTTTTCAAACAAGGCATTTTCACCAACATATGAAGAGATCATTTTTTTGATCTGACGGGTTTGCAGGAGCCAGCCGAGACCAAAATCGTCGATGCCTGCGTTATTGCTGACGACGGTCAGTCCGGTCGCACCGCTGTCGCGCAGGGCTCTGATCAGGTTTTCCGGAATGCCGCACAGCCCGAATCCCCCTGCTGCGATAGTGATGTCGTTCTTCGTCAGTCCTTCAAGAGCTTGGGTTGCGTCTGTATAAACTGGTTTCATAACGGTCTCCTTTTTTCTGTGATGTTGATATCAACATCGGTACGAGAGGGATGATGACACCTGTGTCGGGTATGACAGGCTGTATCCCATGATGTCTTTTGTTCAAGGCCGACATCGGCTGCTATCGAGATTGCTGCCTCGACGGTTCACCGATGGATCCCGGAAGGCAGATCGAAGTTACCTCAGTCCGCAGTCGTGATGGTCCGGAGCGCGAAGGTGGTTGCGTTGGAAATATCAATGAATCGCTTAGCCCGCAGCCCCGCACAGAAAATCCCGTCGGCGTCAGCGCCAATCGTCACTTCCATCATACCAGCATAAGAGCAAAAACTGCAGAACAGAGCCGGTTGATCTTGTGGCGCCGCTGTAATAGTGCCAACGACGGCCCTTGAGAGCCATTCAAAAGGCTTCTGATCCGGCACGATTCAGGAGCCGCTTGATGTTCATGCTGCTAAAGCTGCAAATAGCGCAAACAGTTTTCATCTGAAGGTCTTGGCCGGGTTTGGCGCTTGACCAATTGATTTTATGTCAGCAAGGATCGTTCCAGTGTGTAAAGCTTTGTCAGGTGGCCTGTTTTGGTCATGCTTAAGGTCTGTGGAGTTCTCAGTTTGATTCAATCATGAGTCGATATGTTGATTCTATCTCTAAGGGCTCTGTAAAAAAAGAAGTAATTTTAGATTCATAAACGAATCATTTGATTCATTTGTGAATCTGGGAGTCCTGAAAAAGCACATTTTCAGTTCTTTCGGGCATTGTAATCATTGTTTTAATTTTTCTGTTGACTCTATTTGTGGTCATATAATATAACTGGTCTGACCAATAAGAAAGTAAAGTGAGGTTACCATGAAGGATCAGCAACAGATCGAGCGTTTTGTCGAGATTGCAGAGGGAGCCGGTGCCGTTATCGTTCCCGTCGATTCCATTACGGCTGCAGTGGATTATCTGGCTCAACAGGTGACGGGGACCATTCTGGTTCCTGCGTTTGCAAGTGGTCGGCGCTGCCGTATCGCTGAGGCTTTAAAGAGCGCTGGCGTCGATGTCGTGAGCGAAGGGTTTCGTGTCAATGCAGAACAGGCTGAAGCTGGTCTGACCGGTGTTAACTTCGCAATTGCCGACACCGGTTCTCTGGCTTTGGACAGTACTGATGAAGATATCCGCCTGGCAACAACACTGCCGGTCAAGCACTTGCCCTGCTCGATCCGAATAAGATTGTTGCCGATGGTCTGGAAGCGATTAAGCGATGCGCCAGATGCACGAGCGTAGTCCGCGTAATTATGTCGCCTATATCACCGGACCGAGCCGTACGGCAGATATTGAGCGGGTTTTGACGATCGGTGTTCATGGACCGAAAGAACTCTATATCCTGATGGTTCCAGGCTTGTCGGACGATTTTATGGAAATGTAAGTGGACGAAGAGGGTCACAATCAGCATCAACAGGGTTGATGATTGAATCAATACCTGGAAAGGGAGTTGGTAGAGCGATGAAGAAGCAGCGCAGCAAAGAATATCGTGAGCGGATCGGTAAGGCCTTGGCAACACCAAAATTGCAGGATGCTCTGCATAAGTTCGGTGATGCCTATCTGTTGTCGCGTGAGAAGCCTATACCGGACTCGATTTCGAGCAGATGCGTGGCAAAATTGCAGAGATGAAGACCGGGGTTCGGGAAAATCACTCTGAGTTGTTGGAGCAGTTTATTGCCAACGCTGAAGCTGCTGGTGCAATCATCTATCGGGCTGAAGATGCTGCCGATGCCAACCGTTATATCGTGGAGTTGGCCAAAAACAAAAATGCTTCGCTGGTGGTAAAAAGCAAGAGTATGGTCAGTGAGGAGATCCACCTTAATCATGCCCTTGAAGAAGCCGGGACCAACGCTCTGGAAACCGATCTGGGCGAATGGATTATTCAACTGGCGGGACAGCGTCCAAGTCATATGGTCATGCCTGCCATCCATATGTTCAAGGAAGAGGTCGCTGAACTGTTCAGTAAAGAGACCGGCAGGGACGAACCGGCTGAAATCGAGCATCTGGTTGAAGTTGCGCGCGAGCAGCTGAGACAGGGATATTTCAAGGCGGAAATCGGGATTACCGGAGCCAATATCGCTGTCGCAGAAACGGGTGGCATCGCCCTGGTCACCAATGAAGGCAACGCCCGCCTGGCTTCAACCTTACCGAAAGTCCATGTTGCTTTGATCGGGATTGAAAAGCTGGTTCCAACTCTGGAAGACGCAGCCCGCGTTATTCAACTTCTGCCCAAAAACGCAACCGGGCAACTACTGACTTCGTATGTGACCTGGATTCGTGGCGCCGTTCCCTGCGATGGAGAGGATAAGGAACTGCACTATGTTCTGCTCGATAACGGTCGCAGTGAACTGGCTGAATCAGAACATTGCCAGGATGCGCTCAACTGTATTCGCTGTGGGGCCTGTGCCAATGTCTGCCCCGTTTACCAGACTGTTGGCGGTCATGTTTTCGGCCATATCTATATCGGTGCCATCGGCATCATCCTGACTGCTTATTACCATGGCCTTGAAAATGCAGCAGAACTGGTCAAGGCCTGTATCGGCTGTCGCTCCTGCGTGGCCGTCTGTCCGAGCCAGATCGATCTGGAAGAAATCATCCTGCATTTGCGTGAAGCCATCGGCGATAAAGAGGGGATCGGGGCCGGGAAGTCGCTGGTCTTTCGCAAGGTCATGCAGAACCGTAAACTGTTTCACAGTATGATTCGGGCGGCCAGCATGTTGCAAAAGCCGGTTACCCGTGGTGAGCGGACTATCCGTCATCTGCCTCTGTTTTTTTCGCCGTTGACGGAATGGCGGACTCTGCCCGCTGTTGCGAACAAGCCGCTGCGTGACCTGTTCGAAAAAAAGGAGCAGAAGATTAATCAGCCGCGCTATCGTGTTGCTCTGTTTGGTGGTTGTGCCAACGATTTTCTGTATCCTGAACTTGGCCTTGACCTGATTGAAGTCATGAATGCTCTCAATGTTGAAGTTTTTTATCCTCAGAAGCAAAATTGCTGTGGTATCCCGGCCATATATTCCGGAGATAAGGAAACCGCACTGGAACTGGCCAGGCAGAATGTTGAAGCGATGCTGGAGGAAAACCCAGACTATGTCCTGACAACCTGTCCCACCTGCGCCATGGCACTCAAACAGAATTTTGGCGAATATCTTAAGGACGACTCGGTTTTAGCGGCTAAAGCGGAAGAGCTGTCATCCATCACTGTTGACGCCGCCAGTTTTGTTCTTAATGAGCTTGATGGTAGCCGTCTTTTTACTGATGTTAGCGCTAAGGGAAAAGTGACCTACCATGATTCCTGTCACTTAAAGCGTGGCGTGGGTGTTTGGGTAGAGCCGCGTGAATTGTTGAAAACTGCAGGATTTGATCTGGTTGAGATGGCTCATTCCGATCGCTGCTGCGGCTTTGGCGGGTCATATTCCTTGACCAGCCATCCACAGATTTCAAAAAAGATCCTGCAGGATAAGGTTAAGGATATCAAGGATTCAGAGGCCACCTGCGTGGCTATGGACTGCCCCGGCTGCATGATGCAGATCCGTGGTGGACTGGACAAGGAAGAAGTAACCGTCCGAGCTCGACACACCATTGAACTGTTGGCTGAAACCTTACGCGCTGAAAAATAAATAAAACGAGTTTCTGGAAATTTGTTGACATTGGTCTTACCAATATAATAGTCTTACCTATGTGGTCGGCCGGGTCGGTCACACAACCAAACCTTTGCGCACGTGAGACCTCTCTCCCACGTGATTAGCCCCGTCGGGTCTCCTCCTTGGCGGGGCATTTTTTATCTTCGCGTCAAGAATTATTCTTCTCCTGTGATTCAAATAAGCCTGGCCGGTCTTTCTGTCATCTTCAGCGGAGAAGGCCTGACAATAACAACTGGATCACGAGCAGGAGCAGCCATGATTCATGCAGATCTGCCGGCAGGTAGGCGTGCAAAAGGCCACCCCTTGACTCTTGTTCTCACCCTGATCGGTGTCAGTTGATAATCAACCAGTTTCCATCGGGCTGACGACAGGCTGTTCCATAGGCTTCCTGTTGTCGGCCTCCGACGATCACCGTTTGACGGTACTCGCGACAATATTGTCCCGAATCCTGTTGATAGGTCCGGGTCGGGGTCAAAGAACCGCTGTTGCCTGAATCGGGATTGTTCCACCGGGTTGTTTCGTGACTACGGGTATATTCCAGTGAATACTGTGCATTCTGTCCCATGGCGATTTGGTCTGCCCGATCGAGGGAACGTCCGATCTCCTGACCGAAAAATGCCCCGGCCAGAGTACCGATGGCGATGGCGGCGATATTTCCTTTGCCTCCGCCGATGTTGGAACCGAGAATTGCGCCGCCGGTTGCGCCGAGCAGGGTTCCTACCCCCTCTTTAGGTCCTGTATGTTGAGTACAGCCAACCAAAATAAACGTAAAATCGTCAACAACAGCAGTATCTTTTTCATCGCTTTTCTCCTCTGGAATTGCGGTCGCATATGACTGGCGATCGACCGCGTACATCCGGTTTTCCCTGTTCGTTTTTCGTGTGCCTTGATCATTTGTGGCCACGAGCTCCATTTTTCCATGCACTCTTCCGCCTCCACGGTAATAGTGCTTGCCTCCGCGGTGGTATTTATGTCTGTCGTAGGCATGGCCATTGTGATAAAAAAAGCGGAAGCTGAAGGAGATGCTGTACGGTGAATATGAGGATCGGTAAGAATCAGCAAAGGGGCCACGGGTTATAATAGCGGTCCACTTGGATTTGCCCACTGTCCCTATGTCTTTCTGAGCCGGCATCCGGGGCAACAATCCGCCAGCTGCCATCTGCTTGTCGGCAGACTGTGCCGAAACCCAGCTCCCTTTTGCCGGCAATAAATATCGGTTGCTGATATTCGCGACAGGAGATTCCCTTGATCGTCTGGAGGGTTTTCAACGGGATAGTGTCTTCTGCGGGATTGGAGTCGGGATTGTTCCAGCTTGCCGCTGTTCCGGATCTGTTGTGTTCCAGGGCGTATTGAAAAGTGTGGGCAACAGCCAGGCGTTCGGTGTGGCCAGGGGATTCACCATAGGGTTGTGCTTGCCCGGTTCCCGCGCCAGGCAGCATCATAATGAATAGCGTCGCCATTAATAGGGGTGTTTGTTTCATCATCAGCCTCCCTGAGGTCTCCTTGTTTTTTGGCCGCGGCAAGAGGCTTTAGGTGCCCGGCTTGTGCCGGTTGAGGGGCAGCCCAAGGATTATTGGCCCGGACATGTGCAAAGCGCTCCGGGTCGGTCTTTGTCTCTACCATTGTATCAGAGAACGGATTTTCGAGTTTAGCTGTTCTAAAAAGGCGGAATTTCTGACAGGCGGAATTTCTCATCAGTTCTTTTTCAACTCAATGACAGCTATTTACAGCCGAGACCACTTCGCCTATACTGCAGCCGCTTTTAACCATCAACCTGTGGAGTAAACAACATGAAAAAAATTTTAAGCCTGCTGATTATTCTTACTCTGGCCGCGTCCGTTTCTTTTGCTGCCGACACCTCATTGAGCTACATTAAGGACAAGGGGGTCTTTGTTCTTGGTCTTGACGACAGCTTCCCACCAATGGGATTCCGCGACAAGAATGGCGAAATCACCGGTTTCGATATCGATCTGGCCAAAGAAGTTTGCAAGCGTATGGGGGTTGAGCTGAAGCTGCAGCCGATCGACTGGAATGCAAAGATCCTTGATCTCAACAGCAAGCAGATCGATGTCATCTGGAACGGACTGACCATTACCGAAGAGCGTAAAGAAAAATCACTTCTCCAAACCATATATCGCTAACCGTCAGATCATCATCGTCAAAGCCGGCAGCGGTATCGACACCAAGGCCGATCTGGCCGGTAAGACTGTTGGTATCCAGCTCGGCAGCAGTGCTGACGACGCTGTCAAGTCTGACACCAAAACCATGAAGTCCCTTGGTGAAATCGTCAAATTTGAAGATAACGTCCAGGCCCTGATGGATCTGGGGATCGGTCGTCTTGACGCCGTTGTTGTCGATGAAATACTTGGTCGTTACTACATTTCCAAAAAAGAAGGTGAGTACGCTGTTGCGACCGACTACTTTGCCGAAGAAGAGTACGGCATCGGTTTCCGTAAAGCTGATAAGGCCTTTGCCGCTGAGGTGAATCGCATCATGGACGAGATGGCCAAGGACGGTGCTGCAGCTGCGATCTCAACCAAGTGGTTCGGGAAAGACATCCTCCTGGCCCGCTGATGCAATATCTTTTTGAGTCAACACAGTACATCCTTGGTGGATGTACTGTGACTTTGAAGCTGTTTTTCATTACCCTGCTCGTCTCAATGCCGCTCGGTTTCCTCTGTGCTATGGGGAAACTTCGCGTTGGTGGGCGATGCGGGCGTGATGGAGTTTTACACTTCGGTTGTACGCGGGACGCCACTGCTGCTGCAGATCTTTTTGTCTACTACGGGTTGCCAATCCTTTTTCCAGAACTGCGCATGGAACGTTTCAATGCCGCTGCGTTTACCTTTGTTCTGAATTACGGGGCTTATTTCACCGAAATTTTTCGCGGTGGAATTCAGTCTATCGACCGTGGCCAGTACGAGGCGTCGCAAGTTCTGGGAATGAGTTACCTGCAGACGATGCGCCGAATTGTGCTGCCGCAGACCCTCAAGCGGGTGCTGCCGCCGGTTTCAAACGAGGCGATCACTCTGGTCAAGGATACTGCTTTGGTGGTTGTCTTGGGGATTGGTGATATTCTGCGCAATTCGAAAGAGATCGTTGCCCGCGATTTCACCATCAGTCCTTTTGTTATTGCCGCCCTGATCTATCTGCTGATGAATTATCTGGTCGTTCTGTTCTTCAAGCGGCTTGAAAAGAGGCACTCTGTTTATGAATAACAGTCAATCTGAAATGATCCGGGCCACCAACCTGTCAAAAGCGTTCGGTTCACTTGAAGTTCTGAAGGGGGTCGATCTGAACGTCCGCAAAGGGGAGATCATCTCGATCATCGGTCCCTCCGGTTCGGGCAAAAGTACACTGCTGAGGACCTTGATCCATCTGGAAAAGGCCGATGGCGGAGAAATTCTGGTTGAAGGGGAGGCCATCCGTAATGGCTCGGGTTCTCACATCTCGGAAGCCAAGATCCGTCAACGCTGCCGTAAACTGGGAATGGTGTTTCAGAACTTTAATCTGTTTCCCCACAAGACCGCCCTTGAAAATATCATTGAAGCGCCGATGACGGTGTTAAAGGAAAGCCGCGACAGAGCCACACAGAAAGCAGAAGCTCTGCTGGCCAAAGTTGGTCTGGCCGACAAGCGCGACACCTATCCCTACTATCTGTCGGGCGGACAGAAGCAACGAGTCGCCATAGCTCGTGCTCTGGCCATGGAACCCGATCTTATGCTTTTCGACGAGCCGACCAGTGCTCTTGATCCTGAGTTGATCGGTGAGGTCCTGGCCGTTATCAAGGCTCTGGCTGTAGAAAACATGACGATGCTGATCGTCACCCACGAAATGGGTTTTGCCCGCGAAGTCTCTGACAAGGTTGTGTTCATGGACGAAGGGCGGATTATTGAAGCCGCTGCACCGGACAAGATTTTACCAATCCTGATCATCCACGGATTAAAACCTTTCTGGAAAAAATGCTGTAAATTTACCGGGGCACCTTGCCCCAACAATACCCTCTTTTAGTGATCTTCCTACCCAGGTCAATTCTGCACGATACTCTTGAGTTTCAAATAAGAAACCAAGCTTGCCATATAACGTTATCGCCATTACTATAATGTTTTTTCTCTGGAGAGCATCGTGGCTGCATCCTATATCATTCCTGCCTTGGCCCGGACTTTTGACGTCATCGACTATATTTCGAAAAGTTCGGACGGAGCCTCCTTCGGCGACATTGTCAAGGGGCTGGACGCACCTAAAGCGTCGATTTTTCGTATTCTCCATACCCTTGAAAGCCGTGCCTGGATTGAGAAAAGGGAGATAGGTATCATCTCGACTACATGCTTATTCACTATGGAATGCTCACCCTGGCCCGGCGTGACCTGGTCGAAGTTGCTCGTCCACACCTTCAGGCTTTGATGAGGGACCTGGGTGAAACGGCTCATCTTGCGGTGTTATCGGGGACGCAGAGCATGCTCATGGCCGTCTGTGAGAGCGAGAATCATATCAGGCTGTCATCTCCGGTGGGGACACTGCTGCCTTTGAATTGCACCAGCCACGGCAAGGTCTTTCTGGCCTGGTCAATTGATGAGTTGCTGGAAACATTTCTTACCGATGTTGATCTGACGGCCGGAACAAGCCGTTCGCTCACAACCATTGAGGAGTTGAAGAAAGAGATCGAACAGATCCGTATCCAGGCTACGCTCTTGATGATCTGGAGTTTTTCAATGATGTGCGTTGTTGCGCTGCGCCGATTTTTGATGGGGCAGGTCAGTGCATCGCTGCTGTGGGCATTACTGCCACAGGAGCACGTTTTCCTTCCTCTATGATTGCTGAGGGGGCCGCCCGTGTTAAGGATGCGGCGGCAACCATTTCCAGAGCTATGGGGTATCTACTCGTTTAAGTCGTACCGTTTCTCAGCTTTTCTTTACGTCATCTGTGATTTTACTGACGCCTATACGATGGAAAAAAACTGCATTAAGCAGGTTTTATGTCTGCACTTTCGTGATTTAACTTTCAGTGATCAACTTTTGCCTGTATGGATTTTTGGGCGGAATAAATTGAATTTGACAATTGATCGATGAAAGTTATTATCGTTTTAAATTAAAAACTTGGTTTCATATATGAAACAATGATATTCGCTCACCGATATCGTTCATCGGTCTTGAAAAGGAGAAGCTGCCATGGAAATCCGTTATTCCTCACATCCAGAGCATGTCAAAAAATTTGACACTCACAAGGTCCGGGAAGAATTTTTGATCGAGAATCTGTTCGTTGCCGGGCAATTCAATCTGACCTACAGCCACTTTGATCGTGTCATTGTTGGAGGGGCGACTCCTGTGGGAGCGGCACTGAAGCTGGAAGGTGCTGAAACCTTGAGTGCCGATTCCTTTTTTGAGCGCCGCGAAGGAGGCGTTATTAATATCGGTGGTGCGGGAAAAGTCATTGTGGACGAAGAAGAGTTTTGCCTTGGATCCTTTGATGCACTCTACATCGGCATGAGGGCAGTTGATGTTGTTTTTGAAAGTGTTGAGGATGAGAATCCGGCAAAATTCTACTTTCTTTCCGGGACTGCCCATAAGAGCTACCCCCATAAAAAAGTGACTCAAGCTGAAGCTAAAAAGATCCATCTTGGCTGCCCGGCCGAGGCCAACGTGCGTACGATCAATCAATATCTCCACCCTGACGTTCTCGATAGTTGTCAACTGTGCATGGGGATGACTGCTCTTGAGCCGAACAGCGTCTGGAATACCATGCCCTCACATACCCATGAGCGGCGTATGGAGGTCTATCTCTATATCGATATGGCAGAAGAGGATGTAATTATCCATCTGATGGGGCAGCCGAGTGAAACACGGCATATTGTCGTGCGCAACGAACAGGCGGTTATTTCGCCAAGCTGGTCAATCCATAGTGGTGTGGGAACAAAGAATTATTCTTTTATCTGGGGGATGGTCGGAGAGAACCAGACTTTTACTGATATGGACATGGTCGAGATAGAGAATCTTAAATAGTTCTGTTGCATTGTCTCTGCAGTTGTTCAATCTTAACCATGAAACAGAGTCGCAACAAGTGTATAACGCTTTTGAGAAGGGTCGGTGGATGTTGATTCACGGCCCTTTTTTATTGGTGCCCGTATCCTGTTGAAGTCAAAGTTCTTGACGATCTTGGATCCTGCCTTTACTCTGTACCGCAGTTTGTTGGTCTGCTGAAAGTTATCCACAGTCAACCTGTGGAACTGTGGACTATATTTTCTATCTTACTGAAATACAAATGATTTTTTTTGGTCCTTCGTTTTTCACGTTGTGGAAGACGGCGCACTGATTGTATTCTATGGCAGGTTCTTGTCGAGTCCCGAGCGTCTGTCACGTTCGACATATAGAAGGAATATAATGAAAAGGAGAATGGGCTTTCTGCTGTTACTGTGTAGTTTTATGGCGACGGGGTGCTCTGTCTATTCGGCTGCCGATTCAGAGTTGAGAATGAACACAAACAGAGTCACAAAGGTTATTACGGGGAGAGTTGAGAATCCTGATCAGATTCTGCAGAAAGTGCGTGAACTGGAAGAGGTCGGTATGCTGACAGGCGTTCAGGTTTTAGAGTTGCTTCCGCTGCAGGTCCAGGTGACTGGAGCGGTTGAGATTGTTCAAGCTCTTGAGGCTTTGTCCCGCAACGAGATGTCACCTAGTGCCAAGATTATTCGTTTCTGAATGATTAACGCAGGAACGCAAGACCGTAGACGGTGGAGAGGCTTATGTCAGGTTTGCCGGCATTTGATGCTGTGAGGGATGCTATTGCCAGTGAAAGAAGCCTTGATACTCTAGTGACCTACGCGCTCAGGAAAGTTGGTTTTGGCAATGATAGCTGGAACCTTGGCTATCCTGATATCGCCGATCAGGAAGCCGACAGCGGATTCCCTTAAGGGATAACGTAGAATAATATGGCAAAAAGTGCAGGCAGCTTCCCGCCAGGACAAAGAGATGCCAGATGGCGTGATTGTAAGGAAGCTTTTCCAGGCATAGAAAATGCCGCGTA
>LQAG01000129.1_pt1 | contig 33398 bp, 39 predicted proteins | sample 1535801 | NCBI WGS metagenome assembly LQAG01 (sample SAMN04331584, study PRJNA305678) | bioreactor metagenome | isolation source: bioreactor_3 inoculated with Wadden Sea sediment 1st replicate of a... | place: Germany:Bremen
TAATAGATCGTCAGTTTTTTATACTCGCGCTCATACTTTTCTGATCGAAAACATTTGAGCATGTCCATGAACGACGCAAATACTTGAAACAGCCATGGATACCTGTACCCAATTGAACAATATAAGAAAACCAATACAGTCGTGTATTTGATAAAATAAAAAAAATTGCCAACGGAATAAAATCTCCGCTGGCAATAGTTTGGCAAATTAAAACTTCATAGATTGTAAATTTCTGAAACTCTTCTAACCCCTAACAAGCTCCACCACAGTCTCCACATGCGGCGTATGAGGAAACATATCCACACAGCAGACCTTCTTAACACTGTAGCCCGCTTCCTGCATCTGCTTTAAGTTCTCTGCCAGAGAAACTGGATTACAGGAAATATAGGTAATACCCTTCACCCCATAATCAAGAATCTTTGACAGGGCTTTTTCGTGTATGCCCACTCGTGGCGGGTCAACAACAATAACGTCTGGCTTTTTCTTCACTTCATCCAGTTTAACGAAAACGTCGCCTGCTAGAAAATCGCAGTTATCAAGCTGGTTGAGCTTGGCATTTTCTTCTGCGGCCTTCACGGCGTCTTCAATGATTTCTATACCGGTTACGTGGTCTGCCCGTTCAGCCATAATTTGAGCAATGGTGCCTGTGCCACTAAATAGATCAAAGACATTTCTTGACTCAATGTGATCCATATATTCCATGGCTTTTTCATATAGAACTTCTGCGCCTAGGGTGTTTGTCTGGAAGAATGAGTAGAAGGACACTCTAAACTTCAAGTCGAAAAGTTCTTCCATATAGTAATCACGACCATACAGCACATCATAGTCACCGCGAACAACTTGGGCTATGCCATCATTAACGATGTGAAGAATGCCCACGATGTGGCCTTGAAGTTTAAGGTCAAGAAGCATGTCCACATAAGGCTTTAGGTCGTGTTCTTCGTGAGAAGACGTCGATAGACCAATGAGGATTTCGCCTGTCTTTTTACCTTTTCGAACATTTAGGTTTCTAAGGTAACCGCCTGTGTGACGGACACCGTCGTATTTTCCAATGCCCCTGTCAATAAAGTGCTTGTGGGTCTCTGCTAAAATTACATTGAAGTCTTTATCCGCAATTTTACACTGGTCCACTGTGACAACATCATGGTAACGGCCTTTTTTTGTGCATGCCCAGTGTAAGCGGACCACCCTTTTCTTCGTCTCCAAAGGAGTATTCCATCTTATTTCGGTAATGGTATATTTCTGGTGAGGCCACAACGCCGCCCCACTCATAGCCTTTAACGCCAGCTTCCTCAAGAAGGCCTTGTACCTGGTCTCCTTTTAACTTAACCTGGTCTTCATAACTTAGGGTTTGTCTGGCACATCCACCGCAACGTCCAAAGTGCGGACAGAAAGATTCCACTTCATTTGGTGCCTGTTCTAAGACTTCCAGCACTGTTGCATCTATTCTATTTTGCTTTTTCTTTTTTAATGCGGGCCTTAATTTTCTGTCCCGGTAGTGCCCCTTTGACCTGAATTTTATGGCCTTCATAAGTTCCAATAGCCTTTGATGGAAAAGCCACCCGATCTATGGTTAATTCAATAATACTGCCTCTTTTCATGACAACCTCCGCTCTACAAATTCATTAATTTTTATTTCGTATACTCTATATCAATAAAATCTATATCAACACACTCTATATCAATACAATCTATGCCCAGTTCATAAACAAAAAACAAAAGCTGAGAATCCCGTAGCATCTCAGCTTTTTGTCACTCTTTTTAGTCAAAATTTTATCTCAGATTATTATATCTTATCCGCCTTCTTGCCACAAGGCATTTTAATTAGTCTTGCAGACTGACCCACTCTTCCATAAGGGTGTCATATTCTGATTTCAAAGCATTTAAAATGTCGTACTGCTTCATAAGATCGTCGTATTCCAGTTCAGACCCATGAAGCTTTCCTTCCACATCGGAAATTTCAACTTCTTTTTCAGCCAAGTCCTGCTCTAACTTTTCGAGTTTCTTTACCCGCCTTTTCTCAGCGTTTTTCAATCTCTTTCATCAGAATCCCGGTAATTTTGGGCCCTCTTTTCCTTTTCAGCACTAGCCTCGTTCATTCGGGCCTGTAAGAGGGATTCTTTAAGGGCACGGAAGGCTTCATAATTTCCTTCAAAGTCTTTCAGTCCATCTTCTGAGAGTTCAAAAATTCGGTCTGCAATTCTATTAATCAAATATCTATCATGGGATATAAAGAGGATTGTTCCATCAAAATTCTCAAGAGCCATTTCAAGCATCTCCCTCGACGGAATGTCCACGTGGTTAGTGGGCTCATCCATAATCAGAAAGTTGATGCCTTGTTCCATCATAAGACACAGCTTAAGACGGACCTTCTCTCCACCTGATAGAGATGACACCTTTTTATAAACGTCATCGCCAATGAAGAGGAATCGGGCTAACTTGCTCCTGCAAGGTCCTTCATTGTAGCCTGTTTCACCATTGAAGTAGGCCAGGACAGTTCGGTCAGGCTCTTCAAAGGCAATATCTTGGGCTAGGTATCCAATATGCGTTCTAGCGCCTAGTCGAAGTCTTCCGTCCATCGGCTCCATTGTGCCTAGAATCAACTTAAATAAGGTTGATTTGCCGATCCCATTTCGACCAACAAGGGCCACCCTATCTTTAAATCGTAGATCCATATCCACGTTTTTAAAAAGTTCTATCTTGTCATATCCAGCAGAAATGTTTTCCATGGATAAAACTTCTTTGCCAGACCGTCCACTGCTTTCAAAGTTTAACTTGATATTGCTTTGGTCTTCGAAAGGCTTGTCCATTTTATCAATACGGTCAATACGTTTTCCATGGATTTGGCCCGGGCATACATCTTGTCACTGTCACGCATTTCGCCCCAGATTCTAAACCTTTGAGCCGCTTCTTCCATGGCTCTGATTTTTCTTTGCTGATTCTCATAGGCCTTGAGTTGCTGTCTGAGCCACTCATCTTTTTCAGCCATGTACTTGCTGTAGTTGCCCTGCCAAACGCGACTTGTCTTCCTCTCGATTTCAACAATTGTATTCACAGTGCGGTCAAGAAAGTATCTGTCATGGGAAACTATTAGAACAGCCCCCTATACTCTTTTAAGAAGCTTTCCAGCCACTCCACCGATTCCACATCCAGGTGGTTTGTCGGCTCATCAAGCAGGAGGATGTCCGGCGCTTCCAGTAGTAGACGCCCCAGCATGGCCCTTGTTTTTTCTCCCCCGCTTAGGGTTTCAAAGGATTGATGTATAAATGACTCTAGCTTTAGACCTGTTGTAATCCGTCCAAGCTTTTCTTCTATATCATATCCCCCGCCAATTTCATACTCTTTTTGAGCCCTATCATAGTTTTCCATAAGGTCTTCAAGGGCCTTTCCACTGACTTGTCCCATCTGCTTTTCCATATTTCGCATGGCTGTATGAATATCGGTTAGGTCTTTAAAAGCACTTTCAAGGGTTTCCATGACGGTCATATTCTCTGGCCATTTTGGAATTTGCTCTAAGTATCCAATTTGGGCGCCTTTTGCCCTGTGGACAAACCCCTCTGTTGGGTCTTCTTTTCCACTAATAACTTTAAAAAGTGTGGTTTTTCCCGCCCCGTTTCTTCCAATCAGTCCAAGACGGGCATCATCTTGTATATCAAAATGTATATCTTCTAAGATGCTTTCAGCACCATAACTTTTCTTTACGTGTTCTATATTTAAAACGATCATAATCTTACCTCCGGATTTTTGATTTATATTTTCACCTTTTTAAACCTTGAATCTAGCCTGTGATAGTAAGATAAACACTTGTTTTCGCAAATGACTTATTTTCACATTCGGTTTTTACTTTAGTGATTTAATTTTATAGCCAGTTTAAGCAGCCTGCAAAATTATACGCGCCAATAATTCGATGCTATTTTTGCAAGACAATGAGCTCAACCACTTCAGTCGACTGGTCCCAGCTCAATTAAAAAATGCCTGAATATATAATATCCAGGCATGGTTTCTTTTAGTAAGTTTCTTTTAGTAAGTTTTATCTTATAAATTTCATTCCATAAAATATGCCTTATGATGCTTTTCTCATTATAAGTTACTCTATAAGAAGTTGATTTATAAGCTTTCCTAAAATTTTTTATGCCCAGATGCAACATCTGAACACATGGGGTAATTTTAAGGGTCTCGGCTTTATGTAGTCAGCTTAATTTACAGCTTGATCTCTACATCTTCTAAATATTCTAAGCAACTTTCAAAATATCTATTCGAGTTCTCTTTTGGCTCAATATCAGTATATAAATCCTCATAAGTATCTATACTTAAAGCATCTATACTTAAAAATAATTCATCGTATGATAAGAACTAAACTCTATACTTAGAGAGCGCTTCATCTAGGAAACTGTCAACCCACTTAAATCAAAATTGGTGTCAGAATGATTGCTTCTTATCGCATATTCATTTGTCTTGGTGTCCATAAAAATGGGCACACCTATCCCGTAAACGGCTTCCATTGTGCCTGCTTTCATATGGGATCTTAACTTATAAATATCGCTTTTATCTTGCCTAAAAGCTTTTGCGATCAGCTTTTTTCATCCTGTTCACCTCCTTTGGTATGATCATGTTTTTACTACTTTAGCAAATGGCTTGGTTAAATGTTTAATTTTATAGACTCCATTTATAAGTCTTTTTTGACCATTTTGTCTTTTTCAATAAATCTCTAGGTGATTTTGTACTTTTTATCACCATACATAGTCTATCAAAAAAATTTTAATGTTGCCATTACAGTATTATGACAATTGGTCAAGAAGGGCACTGTAACTCTCTAAATAGTGGTCAGCATCTGCCTCAATTTCACTTCTAAACTCTGCAGAAAGTTCATCATAGATGGCAATCACTTTCATGCCTGCGCTTTTTGCCGCCTTAACACCGGCGTGGGTGTCTTCAAAACCAGACAGTGTTCTGGCCTAACATTTAGGTCCTCAGCCACCTTTAAAAATATATCAGGGGCCGGTTTGCCCTTATCAACCTGACAAGACGTTCGCACAGACTGAATATACCTTTCAATCCCCTGGCCTTAATAACAGCGTCAGCCAGTTCTGGAGAGTTTGATGTTCCAATCCCCATAGGAAGGCCCTTTGCCTTAAAAACTTCGAGCATCTCCTGAACAAATGGTTTTAGCTCAATTTTATTAGTATAAAGATCTAAGGCCATGGCATTCCACTCAGCCTTAATGTCATCTATATCGTCTTCTATATTGAATCTATTTTTGAAATACTGAGCTGTTTCTGTAAAGCTCATACCTTCAATATCCTTTTGCAGGTCATCTGGAAGGGGATGCCCATGTTTTTCTAAGTAGTCAATATCCACTTGTTTCCAAATCCACATAGAATCCACAAGTGTCCCGTCCAAATCAAAGATAATCGCCTTAATATTGCTTAACATTTTGCCTCCTATTTTGCCTGCATCTGACGTGCTAGTATATATACCTTTTATTCACCAATCAATTCTATTCTTTAACAGCTGTTATAAGGTAAAAGCGATCCGATAAATGGATTGTTTTTCCATATAGAAGCCTGCCTTAATCAGCATTTGAATCATTTCCTGCTCAGATATACGAATACCGTATTTTGGTCCTTGCTCCATTTTTTCTTTCATCCATTCAAGAACGGCAATTTTACCCCCTGGCCTTAATGAGGCAGACGCTTCAATGAGAAAAAGTTGTGGGTCATCCACTTCATGTAGGACTGTTGAAATCATAGCCACATCGAGGCAACTGCCCTCAATGCCATCCCTGGTCAGTGTGATTCTGCTTTTATGAGCATCATCCAAGCGGTCTTTCAAACCATCAAGCATTTCCTGACTAATATCCATGGCAATAACATGCCCATCTTTTCCAACACGCTCGGCTGCAGGAATGGAGAAGTAACCAATACCACACCCAAAGTCACCAAAAACCTGCCCAGATTCGAGCCCTACCGCATCGAGAATATCTTGGGGCGGCAATTCCTTGTATCGATCTGGATGTTCTAGTTTGTTCATATTCTTAGGATTAAACACTTTATTTTCATTATGCATAGTTTTTCCTCCATCTATATGACATTCGCCTTTAATTGGGTATGTATCACATATATCATACCATTTGAGGTGGTGTTTATGTCAAAGATTAATTTTTAAACAAGTTGCTCCCCAATATAATAATATCCTTAATCATAGTTTCTTTGATTTCCATTGTTACCTTTTGGTTTATCTTACGGGGCACCCTTTATGCGGCTTCTGAAGAGGATTTTTTTGATCATGGGGAAATATACTCTCTTATTATTGAGGAACATGTCGATAAACTCAATTCTGTAGCCTTTCAGCTTGGCAGTCGCACTCAAATGCGCACGGCTCTGCAAGGCTTTATTCGTGATGAAATTTCATTAGAAGAGGCCACTGACCGCATTAATCCTAAACTTAAAGACGGCGTAGAAGCTTCCCGCGAGGCATCAGGTGCCATATGGATTGATCAGAAGGGTCAAGTGGTGGCCAGCCACGGGACAACAGAGCCTTCTCTTGATTTACCATCCATTTCGGCAAAGCTCATGAATGAAGACATGTATATCAGTGCTCCTATTGTTCTAAATGAAAAAACATACTTTAGAATTGCAACAAAGCTCATTTCAGGCGATGACCAGCATCTCGGATATAACATCGTTTATTTTCCGACTTTAAAACTTGAACAGCTCGTTAAGCGCAAACTTGACAAGGATGATCACTTTAAGATCATTGGTTTGTCAGAATCCTATGAGACCATTTTAAATTTTAGTTTTGATCCTATAGAAAACCAACATGTGCAAGACCGCATATCACAAATAAAGTTCAATACAATACCAGAAAACGGCATTTATTTTGAACACAATGGATATGCCATTACTCTTGTGCCTATTATTGGAACCCCTTGGTTTGTTGAAAACAACATCAACCTCACTGACTTACACCGTCCAATCAATCGATTGCTTACCATGTCTTTTATACTTATTTTAATCATGGTTGCAATATCCATACTCAGTTCATGGAAGATTGTTCAGGCATCTGTGAAAGAGGTCAATCTCTACCAAGACAAGCTTATGGATACCAATGAGGACCTCAGTGATTCTTTGAAGGAACTTAAGAAGACTCAGGACCAGCTCATTCGGCGCGAGACCCTTGCTGCCCTTGGAGAACTTGTTGGTGGCCTTATGCATGAACTCAACACCCCTATTGGCACCGCCATAACATCCCTTAGCTTTATGGACAGCGAGGTCAAGGCCCTAGTTGATCCGAAAAAACAAGATGTGTCTCACTACAATGAGGCTTACAATATCACTCTTAACAATTTACAAAAGGCCGTTTCCAATATTGAGACATTCCGCATTCTCAACATGGACCAGGCCACTCTTGAAATGCGCCGTATTGCACTAAAAAGTTATATTGATGAAGTCGTTATGAGCCTTAAGCCCAAGCTTAAGAGAACATCTCATACAGTGACAGTCAACTGTGATGATCACTTGTTTGCGGTGACAACCCTGGTCTATTATCACAGATACTCACCAACCTCATTACCAACTCTTTAAAACATGGTTTTGAAAATATGCAAAACGGCTCAATCACCATTGATGTGAAACGTGAGGGGAATATTCTTTTTATTGACTATACAGATAACGGTGTTGGCATACCTGAAAATCATCTGCCCCATGTGTTCGAACCCTATTTCACAACCAAGCGGCACGATGGTGGAACGGGCCTTGGCCTCCACATTATATACTCTCTTGTGACCTCACAGCTGCAAGGTACCATTGATATCGAAAGCAGTCCCGGCCAAGGCACTAAATTTAAAATTCATTTTCCAGTAAGTTAAATTGAATTGAGTTCAGCCCCTTTAACAAAGCAAAACGACTTAATAAGCTAAAACGACTTAACAGGCCAAACTTCAAATTTTTCCATAAATTAAGAGACTGTTATGATAACAGTCTCTTTGGCTGTCGACAAAGTCGTCAGATTAGCAACTTGCAGATAATTTAGAAAAACATGGCGCAGATAAAATCCAATTATTGAACCTATTTGAATACATGATTAAAGCGGTTTTATCTAGCAATGCAGTGTCTTGGCGTTTTTCTACAAACTGAGAGACTGTTGTAATAACAGTCTCTCTAATATTGATGCTTATTCACACTTAGAAGTCATGGTTTTCCAGTGCTTCTTCACGCTTGTTGGCTTTTCCCAGCAAGCTCTTTTGTTGACAACATAACGAACATGTTGACCGGTACCAATCTGTCCAACTTCATCAAAGGCTTCCATTGAAAGTTTCACCATGGTATCTGTCGCTTCGTCAATCGTAACCTTCACCGTCACTGTTTCACCAAGGGTTGTTGGCTTTTCATGATCGGCGTGTACGGACTTACCTACAGTGATGAAACCTTCCGGCAGCTGCTGATCCAATAGTCTTGCACTTGCTTCGATCATCATTGCAATAAGACTTGGAGTCGCAAATAGATTTTCCAGTTGCCCGCTTCCATAGTTCAATGCCGTATCTGTTTCTGTTACATGCTTTTGAACTGTGAACGATTCACCGACTTTGAATTTTGGAGTTTGAATCATCAAATCACCGCCTTCTTTTAGAGTATTGTGTCAATTCTCCTAAGGTTAGATCTATAAGTAGGATTCCGTCCTTTTCTTCCAACCTCTGGTTATTATATATTTACACAAGTTTTCCTAATTTTATTCATGTATACACAACGAACTTCGCACAAAAAAGAAATCCAGTTTAGATCAATGTCTAAACCGGATAATTTCTCGTCAAATCAGCTTGAACCGTATATGCCTAATCGATGATTTTAAGGGCTTGAAAGTTCAAATAGTCACAGGAGGTTAGCTGGTATACAACGCCCTCATGTTCGCCTTGAAGCCCTGTCTGAAAAGCATACTCTGAATGGAGGTGACCGTAAATAACTTTTTTGACACCGTATGCTTCATATACTTCTAAAAATCCTGATCGTTCTTTCATATCGTTGGTTGGTGGATAATGTGTCATAACAATAAAGTTTTCATGACCTGCTTTTTTAGCCGCATCAAGGGAAAGCTTCAATCTTAATAATTCCCGCTCATATATTTTTTGATCGTTTTCATCAAAATTATTGGGATTGGGACAAAGCCAGCCACGGGTACCACATATGGCAAATGTGTCTTCCTCGCTCTTGTATTCATAAAAATTATTCTGAAGAAAATCCATATCATCATAGAGGGCTTGTAACTTTTTTAGCGATGCCCACCAGTAGTCGTGGTTGCCCCTAAGGAGTATTTTACGTCCTGGCAGTTTATGTATCCATTCTAGATCAATCAGGCATCACTTAGACGCATGGCCCATGATATATCCCCTGGTATAAGCACTGTATCCGTCTCTTTTATATTCGCTTCCCAGTAGGCCTTAATTTTATTTTCATAATCATTCCAGTTTTCTCCAAACACATCCATGGGTTTGTCTGAAGAAAAGCTTAAATGTAAATCTCCAATTGCATATAATGCCATATTACACCTGCTTACCTAATGGTCTTTAATTTCTAAGATGTCTCGAAAAAGGCACTATCTCGTTCTTTTTCGTTCATTCTCTTCTGTGTCAGTAAATATCTGATACCTTGCATAACCGACTTGATATCAGCAAGTAGGGCTGCCAGATCCTTTACCGACGATGACTCCCATATCGTATCGAATCTTTCTTGGAATGTGTAAGCCAAATCCTGTTGTCCCGCAATATGAAGGAGTTGAATATTGTGGGTAATGTCGAAAACTATATTTGATTTCTCTTCAAATAAAAGCTGTGCATTGATGATTTCATTTCGAATCTCACACATTTCTTCGTCTAAATTCGATGCCGCTTCAGCAGATTTTCTCAGTCTATTTTTCACATTCTCTGGAATGTTATCTTTGTATTTGTAGTTAAGTGAATGTTCAATAGTCGCCCAGAAGTTCATGGCCAGCGTTCGGATCTGAATTTCTGCGAGCACAGACTGTTCTCCAAGAGCCGTTTGAACAGGATATTGAATTATAACATGGTAGCTCTTATATCCACTGCCCTTTGGATTGGAAATATAGTCCTTCTCATAAACAATTCTCAGGTCTTTTCCATCACGCTTACGAATCAAGTCCACAACCTTATATATGTCATCTCTAAACTGGCACATAATACGGATGCCTGCAATATCTTCCATAAGTTCTTCGATATTGTCCTCTGGAATATTACGTCTTTTAGACTTTTCCAATATAGACGATATTTTTTTTACACGGCCAGTGACAAATTCAATTGGTGAATACTCGCTTACATCACGATACTGCTTTCTAATGGCTTTAAACTTTATTTTTAAGCTCGTCCACAGCTTGTTCATATGGTATAAGTACTTTTCTTCCACTCTCTAATTTGATTCACACTGAATTCCCCCCTGTTCAGACATGGTTTAAACCACTTGTTTACTATGTCTAAGTGCTGCTTACAGACAGTTCAATTGCTCTATAAAATGCCTCTTTATCTAATAGCGATGGTAAGACAAAGTCAGGATCAAAAGCTTCGAGATCAGAAGCTGTGTATCCACCTGTCTCAAGTGCTATGGTTTTCACTTTGTTTTTTTGTCCCGCGATAATATCTCTAGGCGTATCACCAATGACAAATATTTTGGTCTTATCAAAGGCAACTCCATTTAAACGATGGGCCTGTTTGATAACATCCTTTATGAGGGTGTCACGCTTTTCATGGTCGCTGCCATACCCACCCAGTTTCATATAGTGGTCAAGACCAGTGAACTTAAGCTTCATTTGAGCGCCAACTAGACAGTTTCCCGTACCAATAGCATTCAAAACTTGCCCAGACAAGCTGGTTTCCTCTAAAATACTCTGAACACCTTCGTGGACATAGGGTTTATGAATCTCCATTTGATGAACCAGAGCCTCACCATAGGCTTTGTAAAAGTCATCTAAATTTGATAAGTCTATGCCATGAATTCGCATGGCATCACGAACAATCCGTTCATCAAGGCGACCGGACATGGAAACACCATCAAAGCCAGACTTTATACCAAACATTTTTAAAAAGGCATCATTCATGGCCTTTCGTCCAACACCCTTGCAATTAATAAGGGTTCCATCAATATCCCAAATCAGTAATATACTCACGGGCTTCACCTCTATTATACAATATCATCCATCAACTCTGAACAAATTTCTTCACAGCTTTACCGTTTAAATAATCACACATATCCCCTGATAAGCATCTAGGGCTTCCATTCTATTTTCAATGGCTTCTTTTATAAGCCACCATGATTTATCCCAGTTGCAAAAAGAGTTTCTTCCTTTGGCGCCCGTCCTGCTAACCTGTGTATAATCGTATCAGGATGGAGGTGTCTAATGAAATCCACCACACGCTTGACGTAGTCTTCGAACTCAATAATCTCAATTTCACCTGCTTGATACTGACGACCCATCTCCGTATTTCTCAAAATATAAAGAGAATGTAGTTTAATATGGCGTACACCCATAGCTGACATAATCCGGGCCGCCTCATTTATATGAAGGTCATCATCCCATGGCAAATTTAAAATAAGGTGGGTACAGATTTCAAAGCCTCTTGCCTGTATTCGGCGCACGGCATCAATCCACTCTGCTAAATTGTGTCCCCTATTGATTTTCATGAGGGTTAGAGGGTTTATGGACTGCAGGCCTAGCTCCACAGAAATATTCACCTTATGCTTATCTCGAATCTTTTCAAGAATGTCCAGGTAGGCTTCGTGAATACAGTCAGGTCTTGAAGACACGCTAATTTCCACCACATTTTCAAGACAAGCTTCTTCCAGCCTCTTTTCAAAGACATCCAGCGGCATATAAGTGTTTGTGAAGTTCTGAAAATAGGCAATATACTTCTTGGCCTTATATCTTTTTTGAATATGATCTATATTGTTTTGCATCTGCACCTCGATGTTAAGTGCACTGGACTGGGCTTCAAACCCCGTTCCCACATCACCACAAAATGTGCATCCGCCACAAGCAACTTCACCATCTCGATTTGGACATGTCAGGGGCAAATTGACAGGTATCTTATACACCTTTTCACCGTACTTTTCTTTCAAATGCCCTGAATACGTATTGTATCTCAAACCAATCTCCTTTGAACCTTTCTTTACGCATTGCCCATATGGCAATGACCCTTTCTATAATATCATACCCACCTTTCATCTTCATTGTATTTTATTATGACTCTTTTTAATTTCTTCACTAAAAGACATATTCGCTCACCAAAAGACATGCCCTTTTCCCTTATGTTTTCCCACTTGCAAAATCATATAAGGTCTAAAAATCTCAATATAGCCCCTAACCCTATTAATCGTTATGATTTAAAGTTTGTATAAAAGCAAAAAACGAAAAAAATAGCTGTAATATTAGTGGAATTATCCCTAATATTACAGCTATTCTGGTTTCATAACATTATGAATTTACTTTGCCGGATAAATTCGATCATTTACTATATCTTGTACAATAATTACTTAGCAGGCACCATAAGTTCCTGGCCCACATAGATCATGTTCGGGTTATCTAAGTTATTGTACTCCGCAAGCTCTTGATAAGTCATGTCGTATTTCTCAGCAATCTTCCAAAGAACATCATTTGCCATAACTGTGTACGTCATAGCTTCTGCCTTCTTCATTTCGTGAGCCATCATACGACCGTCAACCTTTACAGTTGCAGGATCAACCTTAGCCATGTAGTCGATTAGGACTTCATCTAGACCATCAAATTCCCCAAGGATTGGATAGTCAGCGAACATACCGTAATCATCGCCACCATAAGCCATAAAATCATTTGTCGCTAGTGTGTACATAGCGTTTGGATCTAGCATTTCGCCGCCAACCATAACTTTAACGATTCTTGAACCGGCTGGTTGGTTAGGATCAAACTCAACACGCATACCAGAGATGTGAGGGAATGCACCCTTTGTTTCTGGATAAGAATCAATACCATGTTCAATCGCTGCAAGGATGTCTGAACCCTTGATTTCTTTTGTCATTACGTAGTTACCAAAAGGTAGAACTGTAATAACATCGCCCTTAGTGATATCACCAGGGTTGATTGAAGCACGGATACCACCACCATTTGTAATGGCAACGTCTGCACCCGTTACATCGATCATGGCGTCAGCAATCATGTTACCAAGGTTTGTTTCACCAGCACGCACTTGACCACGTTCACCGTCAAGTGTCACTGTTGTAGAAGCAACCTTAACGTTTGTAATCACTTCGTTTTCTGCTTTCACTTCGTCAATAACAGAAACGATTGCTGCGTTTGGAGTCACATCAGCAGCAGCTTCTTTTGAGAATAGGCTTGCTTCAGCTGTTACCATGCCGTCTTTAACCATAAGGTTTACAATACCAAGATTCTTGTCATACTCGCCAGTTTGAACAAGAAGTGTATCGCCAACCATTTTACCGCCTTCAAGAGCTGTATGGCTATGACCGTCAATGAACACGTCGATGCCATCAACAGAATTGATTACTGCTTCCGATGTGTATGTTGAAGATTCATCAACGCCAAGGTGACCTAGAGCCACGATAACATCAACTTGACCTTCAAGCATGTCTACCATCTTTTGAGCCTGGATCGCAGGGTCTTCAAAATGTCAGACCAATAACATTCAGTGGATGTGTCTTGTAAGTTGTTTCTGGTGTTGATAGGCCAAAGATACCGACTTTTACACCATCAACTTCTTTGATGATGTATTCATCAAGAAGGGGCTCACCATCTTTTTTAACATTACCGCCCATAACAGGGAAGTTAGCCATTTCAGCCAGTTCAAGAAGTCTTTCTTGACCATAGTTGAAATCATGGTTACCTGCTGTCATAGCGTCGTACTGCATAGCGTTCATAATAGTTACAATCGATTCACCTTCAACAAGTGTAGCGATTGTTTGGCCGTGGAACGTGTCCCCAGCATCTAGCAACAATAGGTTCGGGTTCTGTGCACGAAGCTCCTCAACCTTAGTTGCGATTTTCGCGAAGCCCATACCATCGTATTTGCCTTCGTCGATTCGTGAATGTGTATCATTCGTATGTACAATTGTGATTTCTGTTCCATCCTCATCTGCAAATGTCACAACGTTCATTGACATGACCATTGCAAGAACTAGGATGAAAGAAAGTAGTTTCCTTGACATGTTACCCTCCTTCAGTTGTTTGAAAATTACGATTTTATCCCGGCTAGTATAGATTCGATACCAACATCCAAATTCCTTCATATAATTTGAATTTTATTAGACGAAATATGAACTTATTCTATACTAGGTGACTTATCATTGAAATATGAGCCCTAGAGAGACAATAATTTTCCACTCAGGCATTTTCCAAGTCCTATAGCCAGGATTATACTACACCTTTTAAGTCTACCCTTTTAGGACTCACTTACAACATCATATTATTATTTTTGTATAAAAATAATAATATGAAATTCTGAGAACGAATACTATTTCCTCCCCCTATTCGATCACATAGTTCTCTGTCATTTTAGACTTTTATAAAAACTCAAATGCTTCTATTGCCTTCATGCATTTTAGGAAAATGCCTTTTGAGAAATTTTCTGCAAATGGGGGCCCCTTTTTCATATAGAAAGGCTTCATGCCATGCCCTGTCTATGGCTTCATCTTCTAAATCAAGATATGCAATGTCTTCTTCCAGTGCTTCTGCTGACGCCCTGACCTGTTTCATTGAATAAGCCACACGCATTTGCGCTCTGGCAACACTTTTGTCATCGCCTTCTTTAATCGCTCTTTCCAGTGCCTTTAAGTCTATACATACTGCTTCAACGTACTTGTTAACATTCGAAAATGTCTCGTTTCCAGAACACATGATCGAGTCATAGGCGCTCACTAGAATTTGATTTTGCTCCACCGTATTGAGTAAATCTGAATTGTCCACGTTATACTCCCAGACCGTATTTCGTGAGGTGACAAGGAGGGCGGTTCGGGTTGTTTTTGCTAATATAGGCTCCTATTTCTTCTGAACTGGTCAAATTGTCTCTGTAATTTTTATAAATGAAAGCACTTAGAACGATCACCACAAGCAGTAAAACAAGCACTGATCTATCCTGCCGATTTTTTTGATTCATCACAACCTCCATATGGATATTATAGAAATTTTTTACTTGGTATACCCTAAAAAAATCCGATGATTTCTCATCGGGATTTATACTCTAAGTATTCAAAATCTGACTTTGACCCTCGTATATTACCTTAAATTGAGCGACTCGTAAAATAGCATTCAAATGACTCAAGTGCAATTTATATACAAAAGCATTTTTCACTAGACAGGGGCATCCCTATCCAACTTTTGAGGGTATGTCCGCAACTGGGACTATGCTAAACTTCATTTTTTAGATGTTTTCTTTTTGAAGTCGCTTGATCATATTCTGCTGAGCTGATGGCTCAAGTGATTCACCCATAACAATCATGTCGATAGAATTCTTTTCAGCGAAATCACTTAGACTTTCCACAATATCCGTGGCTTTTTTCACTGTTAAGCTGGCGCCGTGGGTCTTAGATACATCAAATAGATATTCCAGTGCATCTGATTCTCTAAGTTGTCCAAAATACTTCCAATTTTCTTTTACAACATGAATCACGTGGAGTTCATCTTGCTCGCTCTGAACAAGATTCATTCCTTTTTCTATAAGACGTTCGCATGACTTCTGCTGAGTGACGCAAACCATTATCTTCTTGCTACTGTCCATGACCGATCCCCTTTCAGTACGATCTCTTCAATTAGACTCACACAAGTCAATATATTACCGTAGACATATTGAGCTGTCAATGAATCCCACCGACTCGTCATAAACATGTAATTTCAAAAACGAATCATTGTGGGCTTAGTATATGGCTGATAACATGGTATACTATCCTATGAAAGTCATTCATGAACGCATACTCTGAAAAGCGTTCCATGTTTATAGGAGGTAAACACATGAATCAGTACACAAAAGTTATTAGCCTTTTCGGCAGCTACTACACGAAAACTTTTGAAAAAATAAAGCATCATAAAACCAAGGTTCGTGAAAGTAAAAGAATCCACCGTCAAAAAAAGCCTTTCTTGAAGGGAAAGCTGAAGTCCTCGTTTATTTCGAAGAAACTGACAAGGAAATGCTTCTAGATAATTTCAGTGACCCTGAAGACATCAAAAAATATCTAGGAAAAGGTTTTCTCCCAAAGTAATTATACCAATCATTTGTAACTTTTATTTGAACAAATCCATATTGTTAAGAATTTGTTATCTATTTGTATACAGTATTCTAAACATTTCATGTGTTGAAGTCTTAATCAATAGGACTAAAAAAAGAACAATCGTCTGGCATGACCAGAAAATTGTTCTTTTTTTATATTTGTAATTCGCCAAGACGTCTGCTCAGTATGATTGATGTGGTAACTCTACATCATACACACCACACAGGTTGGTATTTTTTTCTACAGTTGAAAATATTCATTTATTTTAAATGTACAGTAATAAGGCTGCAACTATTCGTTGCAGCCATTGTCACCTTCTTCATGAATTTGATTCAATAAGTGGTTTTTGCTATTCAATATAATAAGGAGTTATTTCATTAGGTAATGTTTGCTTATCGCCGCTCACCGTGAACACGACGTTAAAGTTATACTGCTTTGTCAGCTCTTCTAGTCGAGGGACAAAGATGGTAAGTCTCTTTCATTAATGCCAGCAATTTTTAGTAGGCCATCAATGTAGACCTTTTCAATATCATAGTCATTGGAAATGACGCCACACAAGAAACCGAAAAAATTCTTCAGGTGTTTTTACTGGAAATTCTTCCATGCACATAAATCTGAGATCGTGGTTTAAATCGTAGATATGACGCTTATCATCGTCAATAAACACAACATGACCATTGAGCGACTGCACATCGTCATTGGCCATGCGGATCATACGCTTTGTTTTTCCAGTACCCTTTTCTCCTGCAATGATTTTAACCATATGAATCTCCTCCTTACATCTACAAAGAAAGTATCTATGAGTTACATATACCTCATTATTATCAGATTATTCAAAACTTTCTTGTTGATTATTAATTCTATGTTAATCGCAATGATCCCTTCAAAAACATTAAAAAATTATTGATAGGAACATTCGGATTTCAACACATAAAAACGTTTGCCTTAAAGGATACACTCGGACCTGTTTAGGTATTTATGGGGATGGATTCTGAACATTTGTAAAATGTAGATTAAATCACAAGCATTTGGTTACTTTTTTGTTACTTTTATAAAACAGGCGCTTACAAAATTAAACGCCATTCATGTGGACAGAGTCATGGAATTTGACTATGGACATGAATGGCTTAATATTAGATCGATCGAAGAACGGTCTTCGTCTCTTTTACAATAATTTAAGACCTTAATTCGGGTATATGGATCTATACTTATTTTTCTTCCTCTAAATGCTGGGCTCTTAACTGGCCACATGCCGCATTTATATCAGACCCAAGTTCTCTTCTGATGGTTGTTTCAACGCCTGAATCCTTCAATATCTTTTGAAACTTCGTGATATTCTTATTAGAGGATGCCTTATACCCTCTTTCCTCAACAGGATTGATTGGAATGAGGTTGACATGACATAGCATGCCACGTAGCTTCTTGGCCAACTGACGTGCTTCCTCCTGATGGTCATTTTCTCCTTCGATCAGAGCATATTCAAAGGTAATACGCCTTCCTGTTTTATCCGTATAATTTCGGCAGGCTTTTAAAAGTGTATCCAGGTCATATTTTCTGTTAATAGGCATGAGACTGCTTCTTTTTCATCCGTTACCGCATGCAGTGAAATGGCTAGGGTGATCTGAAGTTTTTCTTCAGCCAAACGATCTATTTCTTTTACCAAGCCGCATGTGGACAGGGTAATGTGTCGCATGCTAATATTTAAACCTTGCGGATGGTTGACCAGTCTTAAAAACTTGAGGACTTCATCATAATTATCAAGAGGCTCTCCGCTGCCCATTAATACGACATTGCTGATTCTTTCACCAATATCATTTTGAATGGTCATAATTTGGCCTAGTATTTCTCCTGCTTCTAGATTCCTTGTCATGCCCCCTAAAGTGGATGCACAAAAAGTACAGCCCATTTACACCCCACTTGGGTGGACACACAGATGCTGTTTCCATGCTTGTAGCGCATAAGAACCGCTTCAATGACCTCACCGTCATTCATAGACAGGAGATATTTTCTTGTTTTGTCCTTGGAGTCCAAATACTTAACGATGTTTACATTATCAAGTAAAAAAGCCTCATCCATTTTCAATCGCAGGGCTTTTGAGATATTTGTCATTTGGTCAAAGGATGTAATACCTTTTTGCACCCATTCAAATATCTGTTTTGCCCGAAAGGGCTTTTCACCTTGCTCTGACAACCATATTTTAGGTCATCGAGTTCAAGACTTCTCAGTTGTGTTTTCATGATTTCACCATTAGACTTTCTTGCCATTTTGACGTAGATGACTTAAAAGCTTCTCTTTCGACGTATTCATTATTAGTTCTTCTGGAATTTCGAGGCGCTTAAAGACTTCAAGGGCATAATCAAAACGTCCCAGGTCATACTTGACATGTGCATCGCTTCCCGCTATGAGTTTCACACCATGCTTTTTGCCATAAGTGCAATCTCTTCACAGTTTTCTCGACTGCCCACACGACTCTTTCCAAAAGAAGAATTGTTGATTTCTATCATAATATCATTTTCTTTGGCTGCTTTTACAAAGGCCTCTATGTGAATAGGAAATGCCGGATTTCCTGAGTGCCCGATGGCATCCACATACTTGTTTTCCATAGCCCCAATGAGGCTCTTGTGTTTTCATCACGGTTGCCTGGATAAAGGCACACATCGTGAAGGCTGGCAAGGACAAAGTCTAAATTTTTCATATACCGCTCTTCGAGGTCTAGACGCCCATCAAAATCAATTATATTGACTTCTGCGCCTTTTAACACACGCACGCCATTCATTTCTTCTGGCAAGACACGTTGGTTGCCTATATGAAAAGCATGGGGGCCGCCTGGCATAGCAGGACCATGATCGGTTTGTGCTATAAGTTCAAGGCCTTTTTCCCGAGCCATTTCCACATACTCTGCAAGTGTACTGTATGCATGTCCACTGGCTAAAGTATGGATGTGAGTGTCTAGTAATAATTTCATGTAATTCTCCTAATATCCACGTGCAATATTGACCCTGTTGACCAGTGGTCTTCCTTCTATATAATTCTGCATATTCTTGTAGATCATTCTAAATCGTCGTTTCGTTTTTCATTTCTGACACCCATGAGTTATGGGGCGAAAGATAGGCCCTATCAATATCCCATAGGGGGCTGTCTTTCGAAAAGTGGTTCTGAACTATAAAACATCCAGTGCAACGCCTAAAAACTTATCATGTTTTAGGGCATCAATCAAGGCTTGCTCGTCAACATTGGGACCTCTAGACACATTTATAAGTATAGAGTCATCTCGCATAAGGTTCATACGTGACTGATTCATGAAATGGTGGGTTTTTCCGTATGTGGCAGGGTAACAACAACCACATCAAGCTGGGGCCAGTGATTTTCCAAATCGTCTATTTTGTAGCACGCGTCAAAGTGGTCTGTGTCATGGCCACTCGTGTTAAAGCCAATAATATTGGCTTCAAAACCTTGTAGACGTTTCGCTGCCTCCTGTGCAATGGTTCCCGTTCCTAGAAAGGCCACTTTTTTATCAACAAGCTCTAAAATTCCAGAATCCAGTTTCCAGACTCTTTCTTTTTGCTTGGCATAAAAGCTCTTTCTGTTTTTGAGGATTTCAAGTATATTCATGACAATCCATTCTCCCATAGGCTTTGAATATCCACCCTGGTTATTGGTCACAATTATTTCTTGATCCAAAACGTCTTCAACCGGCAGTTGATCAAATCCAATGCTTGAAAGTTGAATTCCACTTGAGTTTTTCCATCTCACTCACGTCAATTCTATCAAAGGGATTATAGCAAACTAATATCTCCGCATCATTAACACGGCTGTTGTTTTCAATCTCAGATTCATGAACAATATCAATTTCATAGCCGAGCTTTCGTATCGAGTCCATTTTTTCACTGCCGTAATCATATGTAAATATGGCTTTCATCTAATCGCTCCTTCATTATCATCTTAAACAGTTTATACTGAACGACTTGCAAAATATCATTCTACAAGCCTCGACATGTCCTATATGATATTTATTGAAAATATCCATATAGGATATGTCGAGGCTGCGGATCTGTAATTTTGCCAGCGCCTGATACTTAAAAAAAATACTTTATGGAATAAAGAGAATGGGCTGTATCAAATATTTTCGACATCAAAAAACGCCCTGCAAGTCTTAAACTTGAGGGCGTTGTGGTATTATAATCCAAGCTCATCCTGATACTCATCCAGACAACCTGTTAGTATGTCTGCCATACCAACAAATTCACATCCGAAATGGTAGGACCCATCTTCATCTTGTGCCTTACGAATTATTTTCATAACGCCGAAGAACTTGCGTTCTTCATCAATTTCGATTCTTGCATTAAAATAATAATCCATCGGAAGCTCTGTTGAAGACATAAACCCAATGCCTGTCTTTGACACATCTGTCACGACAATGGATTCATTCATTTCCTCGAGAGATTCATTATTTTGACGATACAAGGATTCTATTGTTAGTTTAATTTCAACTGGCAGTCTCTTAAACTTTCTTCTTTCCTTCACGACTCCACGCTCCTTCAGCTCTCCGTTTTTAGTCATTATATCATAGATCTGGACCATTGATAAAATCTGCCTTAGTCCGGATATTTTTTCTTTAATGGCTATGATGTCATCGATGTGTTCGAAAAACTTGTCTACGACATTTGGATCAAACATCTTTGAGCGCATGCTCTTGATATAGTTGTGGACCTCTTCTTCAGCCCACGCATCTTTATAAATTCTTTTATGGCTCAGGGCGTCGTAAACATCACACACACTGGTTATTCGACTAAATAAGTCTATTTCTTCTCCAAGAATTCCATATGGATACCCTTGGCCATCCCAGCGTTCATGATGTTGAAGGGCTATGGTTGCCGCTGTTTTCATAATCCGTCTGTTAGACTGCTTCAAGACTTCATACCCAATAATGGTATGGGTTTTGATGACCTCAAACTCTTCCGGTGTTAATTTTCCAGGTTTATTTAAAATCAAATCAGGAATACCGATTTTTCCAATGTCATGCATCGGCGAGGCCAGTCTTAAAATATTTGCTTCTTCACTGCTTGAACCAAGGGCACGGGCTAATATCCATGAGTACTCCGCCACTCGACGAACGTGGTTTGCCGTTTCTTTAGACCTTGTTTCCACAATTTCACCTAAGGTGAAAATGACTTCTTTTTGTGTGTCGACAATTTCATTGTTCAAATAAATATTGTCTATGGCAACAGACACATTGGATGAAAGTATTTTGAGCAGATTCTTCTCAAAATCTTCAAATGGTCTAAAGCTTTTAATGTAAAACAAGCTTTCATTGTTATTAAGAGACTTAAAGTGTCCAATAAAGACATTGTCTCTGAAATAGCTTCCACTAATGGTCAGTGCCTTTTCAAAATCTTCTTGAAGGCTGTCATCTGGAATGTCTTTAACGAGAAAACCGCTATAGGTTCGTAGTCACCAGTTCCAGCAATGGCAATGAGTTCACCCTTTCGAACTGTTGCCGCAAGACCACTGAGTGGGGCATCGTCCATATTGTCACTTACAATCAGTTCACACATCTGCATGATGGCGTTTTTACTGAAAGACCTAAGGGACTGCATTTCAAATAAGTCCCTGGAAGAATTGATAATTCTTTCAAGACCAATACGGTTTGTTTCAATAATCCGCATGCCCTGATAGGCACGCAGGGAAGCAATGACTGCCGTATAAAGCTTTTGAACAGTCAGTTCTGTTTTAGATTTATAATCATTGATGTCATAGTTTCTTATAACATCTTCTTCAGGTGCTTGTCCTGGTTGTCCTGTACGCAAAATAATACGTACAAAAGGATTGTTCAGCTCATCTCGAATTTTCTTTACAACCTCAAGACCTGAATTCTCATTTTCCATGACCACATCCAGAAGAATAATTGCCACATCAGGTTGATCCACCATAATTTCTATGGTTTCTTTGCCCGAATATGCGCTGATGAGCTCAACAGCACGGCCCTCAAACTCGAATTTTTTCATAACCATTCTCGTCATTGCGTGGACTTCTTCTTCATCATCTGCGATGATAATTTTCCAAGGGGTGCTACTGCTCTCTTCCTCACCACCTAGACGATCGTCGGCAAACAGGATGGTGTCATCATGCTCATTATCTAATTGTTGATCGGATTGAAATAGCATATCTTGCATAGTCGTCATGAGACCCCCTCGTTCGTAATATTTGTAACACGATATTCATACCCTATATTATAGGCATATATGCATATTTTAAAAAAGTCGATGGCACTTAAGTGTAAAAATATTTCTATACCAGATTATTTGAGAACTTTTCTTTATGAATGGACCTTTAATGTGTCTATCCCATGAAAATTCAAAATAATTTTGGGTCCAATTATTTTAAATTCGACACATTGTATAAAAACCCTTCCTTTTCTTCAATGAAAGCTCATATTTCCCTATAAGAAAAGCCCCCATGTGTTATCCACTGGGAGCTTTTTAGTATTTGTCTTTATTAAAGTGTCAAAGGGCAGGTTAGTTATTTCTCTTTTAATCGTCTGCCTTTAGCGAAAGAAGCAGTTCAGAAGACTCCACCATTTGCTCTGGTTTGGCATAAACGTGTTCCACAACACCAGCACAACCTGAGGTGATATTTGTCTCCATCTTCATAGCTTCGACAATGGCCACAGTTTGGTTTTCCTTAATAGAGTCCCCTTCAGCCACCAATACTTTTACCACTTTACCTGGAATAGATGATCCAATTTCCAGCGGATTCAGTGGGTCTGCCATAACTTTTCTGGCACTTCCGCCTGAAACCGTGGCCTTGGATGACTTGTCCTCTATCATGACATCACGTCTGTTGCCGTTGACTTCAAAAGCCAGACGTCTCATGCCGTCAAGATCGACTTTACCAACTTCAAGCAGCTTGACCACGAGGGTCTTGCCTTCTTCAATTTCCACTTCGCATGTTTCGCCTTCTTCAAGTCCATGGAAGTAAATGTCTGATCCCATGCGGCTAAATCCACCATGCTCAGCAATATATTTTTGATAGTCGTCAAAGACCTTTGGATACAGGGCAGAACTGATGAGGTCAGCCTTTGTTGGCTCTATGCCATGCTTGTCTCTTAAGGCTTTATCTAAGGCATCAAAGTCTTCCTGTTCCAGAAGTTCTCCCGGTCTCACCGTGATCGGCTTTTCATCTTTGAGAACAAGCTTTTGTAGGTCCTCTGGGAATCCATGAGCTGGTTGTCCCATCATTCCGCTAAAATAAGCCACAACGGAGTCTGGGTAAGCCTTGTCCTTACCGTCTGTCATAATATTCTCTGGTGTCAGGTCATTTTGTACCATGAAAATGGCCATGTCGCCAACTGCCTTTGAAGATGGCGTAACCTTTACGATGTCGCCAAACATTTCATTGACAGACTTGTACATGTCTTTGACTTCATTAAAGCGGTGACCCAGACCAAAACTTTCAACCTGAGGCTTTAAGTTTGAGTACTGTCCACCCGGTATTTCAAACTTATAAATTTCTGCACTCGTCGACTTGAGATCCGATTCAAATGCTGAATAAACAGGTCTCACACTTGACCAGTAGTCAGAAATTTTCTGGATGTTATCCAGGTGAATACCAGTGTCTCTATCCGTGTTTTTAAGCGCCGCCACAACGGAGTTCAGGGCCGGTTGCGATGTTAGACCCGACATAGCATTGAAGGCTGTATCTACAATATCAACACCTGCTTCTGCAGCCATCAGGATAGTCGCCACCCCATTGCCTGTTGTATCATGGGTGTGTAAATGCACTGGAATGGAAATCTCTTCTTTAAGGGCCTTAACAAGCTTGTGGGCCGCATAAGGCTTGAGGAGGGCTGACATATCTTTAATGGCAAGAATATGTGCACCTGACGCTTCAATTTGCTTTGCAAGATCAACATAATATTTCAAAGAGTACTTGTCTCTAGATTCATCTAAAATATCACCAGTATAGCAAATACAAGCCTCAGCCACCTTGCCGGTTTTTAGGACTTCGTCAATAGCCACTTCCATACCCTTAAACCAGTTTAGAGAGTCGAATATTCTAAAGACGTCTATGCCGCGTTTTGCCGACTCATCTATGAGTTCGCGGATCACATTGTCAGGGTAGTTTTTATAACCAACGCCATTTGATCCCCTAATGAGCATTTGAAGCAGAACATTCGGCATGCGCTCACGAAGCACATCTAGGCGTTCCCACGGCGATTCATTTAAGAACCTGTAGGCAACATCAAAAGTGGCCCCGCCCCACATTTCAACGGAAAATAAATCCTTTCCTAAGTGGGATGTTGCCCTTGCAATTTTCTTAAGATCTTGGGTACGCACACGGGTTGCCATCAAGGATTGGTGGGCATCACGCATGGTTGTATCCGTAAGGAGGAGCTTCTTTTGAGAACTGATCCAATCAACAAGACCTTCAGGACCCTTTTCATCAAGAATCTGCTTTGTACCTTTTAAATCCTTTATTTTTTCATATTTAGGTACCACTGGAACATCAAAGTTAGGTTTGGTTCCACCTGTGACATTAACCACCTTGTCGCCAATAAATCTCAGAAGTTTAAGTTCCACATCCTGCTTGGCTGTAAAGTCAAATAGGTCCTTGTGATTGCCTATAAAGTTTGTATCACATGTGCCACTTCTAAAATGCTCGTGGTTTAGGACGTTAATCAGGAATGGAATATTGGTTTTTACACCATGAACACTCATTTCCTTAACAGCTCTGACTGACTTTCTAATGGCATCCTCAAAGGTTCTTGACCATGAAGTGCATTTAACAAGAAGGCTGTCATAGTAAGGGCTTATAACAGACCCGGTATAGCCATTGCCACCATCGAGTCGAATACCAAATCCAGATGCGGACCGGTAAACATCAATGAGACCTGTGTCAGGGGCAAAATTATTGGCTGGATCTTCTGTTGTCACACGGCACTGAATAGCGTAACCATTCACCTTAATGCTTTCCTGTGATGGTATGCCAATTTCCGGTGAATTCAGGGCATACCCTTGAGCCACCAATATTTGTGACTGAACAAGGTCAATGCCTGTCACCATCTCAGAAACCGTATGTTCCACTTGGATTCGTGGGTTCATTTCGATAAAGTAATGGTTGCCTTCTTTATCAACTAAGAACTCGACTGTGCCTGCATTTTTGTAGTTGACTGCTCTTGAAATTCGAACAGCATCATCACAAATGGCCTGTCTTTTATCTTTTGAAAGAGCAATGGACGGCGTAAACTCAATGAGTTTCTGATGACGTCTTTGGATGGAACAGTCCCTTTCATATAAATGAACAATATTTCCGTGGGTATCGCCTAGAATCTGAACCTCAATATGCTTTGGGTTCTCTAGGAACTTTTCAATAAAACATCCTCAATGCCAAATGCCTTTTTTGCTTCATTTCTTGCGCTTCTAAACTCACTTAACAGGTGGGCTTCGTCTCTTACAATCCGCATACCACGTCCGCCACCACCAGCGGAAGCTTTTAGTATAACCGGATACCCACAGTATCTTGCTGCTTCTATGGCTTCTTCGTCTGTAAGAAGTGGTTTTTCAAAACCAGGGATGGTAGGGACACCCACTGATGATGCAACCTTCTTTGACTTAATTTTGTCGCCCATACGAATCATCATGTCTGGACTCGGGCCAATAAATGTGATTCCAGCTTCTTCGCACTTCTCTGCTAGTTCTGGATTTTCTGATAGAAAACCATAACCGGGATGTATGGCGTCAACACCCTTCTTTTTCGCTAACTTGACAATTTCATCAATATCCAAATAAGCCTCGATCGGCCCCTTTGATTTCCCAATAAGATACGACTCATCAGCTTTTGTTCTAAACAAAGCATTTTTGTCTTCTTTCGAGTAGATTGCCACTGTACGTATCCCGAGCTCATGACATGCACGGAAGACACGAATGGCAATTTCGCCGCGGTTAGCAACTAATACGCGCTTAAATTTCTTCAAAAATACCACCCCTTCTTAACTATTTATTCACTCACTCGTATAATTACTCTCACATTTCAAATCTATTCTCATTAATATAACAGGTATTTTACGAAATATCAACATTTTATATTACAAAACGTTCATGATTTTGTGAAGTTTACGTAAAGTACTTTTACTGTACTTTTGACTTTTTCAAAAATTAAAAAGAAGCCGAATTGATCGCTCAATCCGGCTTGTATCATACTCTAAGACCGCGAGGCTTTTGGTTTTACCATTGCCTGCATGGGCCGTTTTCTTTTTCTGTACCATTTTTTAGAAACATCCGTATCATCTTCAAAAAAACAGAACATTTTCCACTTTTAGAGATATTTCTATTCCAGCGGAGGACTTCACCTTTTTTCATCCACTGCGTATCCAGCCCCCGTTGTCGCAGCAACAGACTTAATATACTTGAGCTCACCTACCTTGACAGGTTTGGTTGGGTAGTCATCATCTACACCACTATAGTGGCCCCAAGTATAAACTTGACCGATATCATCACGGGCCACAACAAAGTTTCCCTTTGTTGCCAGTTCTACAACGCCCTTAAGTTCTAATATTTCTTCTGGGAAAAGCACTTCTGATTCCCCTTCAATCCCAAGCTGACTTTTGGAGTTTATTCCCCAAATTTTAACTTTTCCAGCTTCTGTTATAGCAAGGCTAAACCCTTTGCCTGCACAAACATACTTGACACCAGATACAGTGGTCACTGTGGGATCGTTGTGCTTGCCTTTAAACCCAAGCCCTAGTTGCCCATACCTGTTATCCCCCCAGCTATAAATCGTTCCGTCAAATCCAAGAGCTAGCATATGGGTGCTTCCACAAGATATGGCCTTGATATTTTCAGCGCCCTCCACCTTAGCAGGGATCTCTTTAAAGTAACTTGGCTCTGCACCAAGCTGTCCGTACTCGTTGTTGCCCCAAGTATAAACATGACCTGAAGTGGATAGGGCTGCAGCAAAATTTTCTCCAGCTGAAACCTGCTTTATGCCATCAAGACCCCAAATTTGCTTTGGTGTTATTGTGTCTGTCCTGTCGCCCAGTCCCAATTGACCAAAATGATTCCTGCCACATGTAAAGACCTTTCGGTCATTGGTTAGGATCACGGTATGAAACTCCCCGCCAACAATTTGATCTGCATTATCAACCATTTTTAAAACCTTACGCCTTGTTGCTGACTCTGTATTGCCCATGGCGAGCTGGCCAAACTCATTGTGACCAAATCCATCCACTTTGCCGTTGTTATGCACGACAAATATGGTGTCATAGCCTGCATGAATGCTTTTAACACCTTTAATTTCCTTTACCACGATTTGCTGTTCAGTCCACTCTGACCAGTTGCCGTTCTTATCTTGAACCTTTAGACGAATTTTTTTTTATTCCCGGTTCAGCATACCGACTTTGCATATTTTCCCACTTCACATCGTTGATTTCATTGTCTTCTGTGACCGACATGGAATGATCAAACTCTATACGAGTTGTAGTGGTATAGCCTTCAGCTGGTATGATTTTAAAATGAGCGACTGGTTCCACCTTGCTTATTGTATTAATACTGCTAAAACTTAAAAACAACTTATTGCCTTTAACAAAGGAAGCCCCTCCGATTCTTTTTAGAATCTGCTCGGCGTCTACCTTCTTGGCATCCTTGACGATCATGTATTTCTGATCAATAGAAATGCTGTAACGATCCCATAATATGTCTCTATTTTCTTTCATATAAGGAATCAGTGTTTTTAGGTCTTCACATAGACCCTTGTCTTCTTTTTTGTACTGAATAAATGCCGATCGCAAGACGCGGAAGTCATTTATGACTTCATCAATATCTATCGTTTCGCCCTGCCCGGCCATTTTGAACACGGCAAACACAGCAATAACCGCCGTGATGCCCACACCACCGATAAAAAAATTCAAGATGACCTCTCCTTGTAAAATGTCCTGTAACATGACAAAGACCCCCAATGTCATAACTAACGCTATTATACACTATTTTCTCCCCCACACCACGGGGGATTTGATGAATCCCATCATGGATTATTTTCCCACATTCTACTTTACAAAGATCTTACACCACCTGTTTATTTTGGCATGAGCTTAAGGTCTTTTTTCACTATATTTTTAAACCTTCCTAAAACTGACCGGATGGTCTTCAATAATTTCATCATTATAAATCAAAGCAAAGGTTCCAAGTGGATTCGGATTTCTTTGAGCCTCTTCTGGGCTTTCTATGCATTTCATATGAATATCAATATTGTTCTCACTACAAACTGCTCGATGTCTTCTTTCCACTTAATCTCCATTGGACACTGAAGAGCGTAGAGCATATTCAGCCCCTTATACCCCTCTGGCTTGAAGTGGTTAAAGGATGGATTTTCAACTTCTGTGGCTTTTTTATTATTGAGCAATTTATAGTAGAGTTCATACACACCTTTATCATCTGACTTTTCGTAGTCCTGTTTTTTGAAAACTTCTGAAGAGGCAATAAAGGATGTATCGCTTGTCACAACGGCTATGCCTGCATGATCCTTTCCTATCCTTTTTTCAGCTTCTTTTAACATGAACTGTCCTGCACCTTGACCCTGTACTTTTTTAGAGATGACCCAAAGACAGTGAATGACCATAAAGGCCTCTGCCTTCACAGCCCGCCAAGTGTGCTTACCTGGCATCATTTCAAGAAATCCCTGTGGCTTTTCATCCTCATCAAGAAGAATTAACATTATAAGACCCTTTTCTCTCATTTCATGAAACCAAGGGGTCTTACCCTTGTAACCGATATGTTTAGGGCTTTTAATACACCCGAGTGGGTATTTCCCAAGGTTTTCACTTGTCAGTTCTACAACCTTCCATTTATTCATAGTTTTTTATTCTCCTTTTATTTATTAACCACCATTCAAATGATCAAATTTCACCCTTTTGGTCTGTATAGATACAAATTTCTATCCCAATTATAAATGTACGCTTCCCAAACACCTGAGTGAGTACCCTTTATCCATTTCAAACCATGATTTCCTAGTCTTAAACGCATACCCTATACACGAACATAGGGAATATAGACCTTCACGATGTCATCACCGCCCACTATTTTTTCGTAAACATAAGGCACATCTGTGCTTATCCCCGCTAGGGGCAACCATGTTTCAAATATATAGGTATAGACATTTTGAATTTTAAAGTAAGACCCTTTGTATTCAAATAATAAGTAGTCCCCGCCCGGTACTTTCTTACTTACCCAATCCGGCATCATTTCACTACATTCATTTATGTGTTTTCCCAAGACCCCAGACCCTTTCATAAAAGCATATTCGTTCAGATTCTTGTGATCTCTATGAAAGTGAATATATTCCGCGCCCCTGTCCCATCTGATTAGAGACTGGCCTGCGTCATCGAGAAAACGTCTGTCCCTCACTATTTTCCACTTGATTTCAAATTCAGGCAAGTGAACTTGGCGTGGTTGCTTATAGGCATGGCCGTTTAAATGGTCAATATAGTCATCAGAAATACGCCTTTTCCACTGTAAGAGGTGAACCTTTCCACCATCTCTGAAGGCACTTGGACTCACATGAAACAATCTTTGAAAGCCTCTTGTAAAGGTTTCGTAGTTTTCAAAATGATACTTTAGGGCGATTTCAGTAAGGGCTTGTCGCCCCTGTAAAACATCATAAGCCGCTTCAGATAGTTTTCTTCTAAACAAGTAGTCATATGGACTATGACCAGTCAACTTGGTGAATGATCGCGAAAAGTGATAAACAGAATATCCAGCAGCACTTGCCATATCCTTGACCCTTAAAGTTTCAGTCAGATTTTCTTCAATATATGCAATAGCCTTTGATATTGAATCCTTCATAGTGGGTGTCACTTGTCATCCCCTACCTTCTTAATGGGAATAAGAACCTTTATCTGGACCCCATCAAGAGCATCCATCCCTTTAAAGGATTCATCGTAAACTTGAATGGAATAAGGGGCGGATGACATATAGCCTGAGTGGGGCATCCAGCCTTCAAATATCCACTGGGTCCAGTCAGACGTTATTTCATCTCCTTCTAATGTAAACTCGGCATATTGGGTCTTTGGAAAGACCTTTCCTACACATTCAATGGGTATATGATCTAAATTTTTTACAGCAATGCCTGTAAAGACCTCGTATTCTCCCGTGGTCTCCATTTGATCTGATTCGATATGTACTTCATAGGCAACTGATGTGTTCTCAGGATTCTCAATAACCTTAAAATTGGAGTGCAACCATTTCCCGAAACGACTCCATAGCTGACCAATTCCATTTTCTTCACTCCACACGTTTGCATGGACAAATGGATTTCCAAAGAAATTCATTCCAATCATTTTGAATGCACAAGCCTCTTTAATAGTGGGTTCTTTTAGCATAGGCGACTCCTTTCTTCCTCTGCTTTTACTATACCCGACCAACAGGAAAAATACTGAGCAAGATTCGTCAGGTCTTGAGCAGGATTGGTCAGGCAAAGGCCCTGCAATTGACATACTCTATTGGTGAGGGGCCCCGCCCCGCTATTGAACAGAAGCCAAAGGACTATTTAAATGGAGAAGGAGATTAGATTATGAAATTAAGATCTATTGGAAACATTCGGGCTAAAAAGGGAACTTTTGAACTTGTCCTTGATAAGGATTATAAAGACGGTCTGCTTGAGCTTGATCAGTTCAGTTATATTCATGTCCTGTGGTGGGCGGATCAAGAAGACAGCAAAGAGGCTCGAGCAACCCTGGTTACAGACTTGCCTTACAGTAAGGGGACAAAGGCTGGCGTTTTTGCATGTCGGTCTCCATACAGACCCAACCCCGTGGCGTCTTCCATTTGTCCGGTCTTAAATGTAGATATGGAAAAGGCATAGTCACGCTCGCCTACATCGATGCCTTCGATGGGACGCCTTTAATTGACATCAAGCCCTATATTCCAGTAAGCGACCGTGTTAAAAGTGTAAAAACGGCCACATGGTTTGACACTTGGCCTATGTATTATGAGGATGGTGCTGAATTCTTCTCTAAAAAAGAGAACCAATATGAGTAAAAGTTAAGATCAGTGAAAATAAATAAACTCCACCAAAGGATCGTTATCTATATAGAAGCCCTTGGTGGAGTTTTATCAGTTTAAAGCTATAGAGTTTTAAGTGCCGCTTTAATTGTGTTCCAGGACAAGGTTGCTATGGTTGTTGTACCAACACCCCCTGGCACTGGCGTTAAGAAACCTGCAACATCTTTGACTGAATCGTAGTCCACATCTCCTGTGATTGCACCATCCACTTCATGGATGCCCACATCAATAACGACCGCACCCTCTTTGACCATATCTCTTGTAACCATATGGGGTCTACCTGCAGCGGCTATAAGTATATCAGCCTCTTTTGTATGCTTAGACAAGTCCTTTGTTCTTGAATGACACAGAGTCACAGTTGCATTTCTTTGTAGGAGGAGCATGGCCACTGGTTTACCCACAACATTGCTTCTACCAATTACAACTGCATGCTTGCCCTCGATTTCTATACCACTGTATTCAAGCATATGGATTACACCGTATGGGGTGCAGGGATAGAGTCCATCTTTACCTGCATAGAGCTTACCAGCATTGAGATCATGGAAACCATCCACATCTTTATTTGGCGAAATTGTTTCTACAACCTTATTTTGTCTATATGCTTGGGCAGTGGCATTTGTACCAGAATGCCATGAACAGCCTCGTCTTCATTTAAGGTCTGTATTTGTTCGATCAGGTCGTTTTCTGCCACGGTCTCTTCAAGGTAAATGACTTGTGCATCAAGACCATCTTTATTTGAACGTTTTTCAACCATTCTCACATAGGAGGCTGCGGCAGGATCATTGCCTATTAAAATAACCCTCAATCCTGGCTTTATACCTGCACTTGTTAATTTTTCAAGATCTTTAGCCATGTCTTCTCGCATGGCCTTGGCTATGGTTTTTCCTTCAAGTCGCGTCATAATGCCCTCCATTATCATGCATATTGAATATGTATATTGTTTATAATTATTCTATTGATTGTATACAATTTAACAATAGTCAGCGGATTATGTCAAATGTATATTGTTACAAATATTTTTGCCGTCATCCCTTGTGCCTAGGTATTTATTTTTCTATATGGACTTGTCCTATAGTTAAATCACTGCAAAACTCTTAACAAAAAAAGGCTGAACACAAACATGTCTTGTGTTCAGCCTTTAATTCTTATTTCTTATGCCTCATCTGCCTTCAAGCTATCCTTATACTTTAGGATCAAGTCACGCGCCGCCCTAACTTCATCAATTCTTCTGACGGGTGTTTTATGCGGTGCATTTTTAAGGAGTTCAGGTTCTGAGATCGCTTCATGGGCAATTTGCCGCATGACATGCCCAAAATCATTCAGTGTTTCCATGCTTTCTGTCTCAGTTGGCTCAACCATTAAAGCCTCGTGGACAATAAGCGGAAAATAAATTGTAGGTGGATGGTAGCCATAATCAATAATTCGCTTGGCCACATCAAGGGTTGTTATGCCTTCAGCTGCATTTTTTAAACCGGCAGCCACAAACTCATGCTTACATAGCATATTGTCTGGAATCTGATAATCGTCCATCATTTGATGCATAAGATAGTTGGCATTGAGAACGGACGTTTCTCCCGCTTCCTTAATGCCGTCCCGTCCCATGGCTTTAATATAGGTATAAGCCCTCACCAGTATGTTGAAATTACCATAGAAGCTTTTCAGCTTACCAATGGTCAGGGGTCTATCATAATCAAAAATGTACTTGTCTTCCTTCTTTTCGATCATTGGCACCGGTAAAAATGGTGTTAGTTTTTCTTTAACACCCACTGGTCCAGCACCAGGCCCTCCGCCACCATGTGGTGTGGAGAAGGTCTTGTGGAGATTGTAGTGCATACGTCAAATCCCATATCGCCCGGACGACATTTGCCCATGATGGCATTCATGTTGGCACCATCGTAGTAGAGAAGCCCGCCAGCCTCATGGACAACTTCAGCAATGTCCCCGATGTTTTCTCAAAAGACCTAGGGTAGATGGATTCGTCAGCATGAGACCTGCCGTATCATCTCCGACAGCTTCTTTTAGAGCCTGCATATCCACATTGCCCTGGGCATCAGATGGTATTTCAACAATTTCCATACCCACAACGGCCGCT
>LQAG01000130.1_pt1 | contig 33274 bp, 46 predicted proteins | sample 1535801 | NCBI WGS metagenome assembly LQAG01 (sample SAMN04331584, study PRJNA305678) | bioreactor metagenome | isolation source: bioreactor_3 inoculated with Wadden Sea sediment 1st replicate of a... | place: Germany:Bremen
TTGAGTTATTAGCTTTGGGGATTTTCGATACTTTCCTTAACAAAAAGCAAGTCCCTATCCCTCCTATGCAATGGATTCAAAAATCAATTCACACACATCTTTGACCGCGATACCGGTTTTCCCTTTTTAGCGGCAAGCCCCAGGGTTTTCCTGCAATTGGGACAGGCAGATACCAGGCAATCCGTTTTGTTCTCCGGCCGGGAATCCGCTGGCATGGCATCCAGGCGATCTTTTGCCGTTTCAAGGGAAAAGGAAGAATTCAGCACGGGGATCATCCCCCCGCCACCGCAGCACATGGAATTTTCATCACAAAGATCAAACTCTGCAAGTTCAACATTCTCAATGGCGTTGAGCAGTTTTCTGGGCGCATCATACACCCCTAGTCCCCGGCCCAGATGACAGGAATCATGATAGACCGCCCGGGTTTTTTCTTTCAAGGCTCCCGGTGTAAGCGTTTTTGCGCCCTTAATTCCTCCAGGTATTCCATGGTATGGAGAACCTTGAACGGCAGGGGGTTACCGGTCCATTTGGGGTAATATTTTTTCAGCATCAGGGCACATGTGGGGCAGGAGGCTACCACGGTCCGGACGCCGGTTTTTTTAATCACGCTGATATTGTGGACTGCCAGTTTAGCGGCCTGCTCAACCAACCCGGCAAAAAACAGGGGGCCGCCGCAGCACTGCTCCTCCTTTGATACGGTATAGGGAATATCCAGTTTTGACAAAATACCGTCCAGGGCCTTGGGAACGGCTTTTTGATCATAGGCAGAGACACATCCGGTATAGTAAAAGATATCAGCTGCGGGATCATCGACCCGTTTTGAATCTTTTCGAAGCCAGGCGGTACGATCCTCATGGGGATACCCGTAGGGGTTTTTGTTCACCGTAATCCGGTCTGTTACCTGGGACAGGGTCTTTGATTGGGGGAAATCCATACCCATCAGGTGTTTTCTGATCTTACCGACGATCTCCAGATGGTTTTCAATTACCCCGCAGTTGATTTCACAAACCCCGCAGGTGGTGCACAAATAGGCGATGTCTTTCAATGAATTTGAATAATCGATCTTGCCCTCATACAAAATTTCTGGCGATCTGCATCATCCCGCCCGCACTGTAAGAAAAAAAATGGCCTTTTTTTATGGACCGGACACAGCACGGTAAATTCAGCTGCCTCTTTCCCATAGGTGCATTGACCGCAGCGCGTGCATTTAAACAGCGAAGTATATTCCTCTTTGGTCATATCAATATGCTTGGTCATCTTTTTGTTTCCTTTTTAAAAAATCAGCATTCCCGGATTCATGATATTATAAGGGTCTGCCTGCTTTTTGATATCCTTCAGCAGGGTGCCGTATCCGCCGGTGTAGGAGAGCATTTCCGGATACTTGCGGAACCTGAACATGACGGCCCCGAATTTGTTTCTCAGATCAATATACAGCTGATGATAAATGGATTTGATATGCCGCAGATAATCCCTTCGATCCTCCAGTGATCCCCTGACATACACCACAAAGGCAAAAAAGAACTCCCGGGCATGATTATAGGGCAGGACCCGGTAAAAATAGGGGGGCTCAAACTCTTTTCGGGCGAGATGCCACATATATTCCTCCAGGGCGGTCACATTTTCAGGCGGTACCGTCACCAGGCAACCGGACAGGTGAAGCCCGGCCCTGATCTGGGATTCTTCACCGGGTTTAATGTGGATCCCCTGGCCGAAATACGCCTCAAGGTAACGGGTGCATCCCGGATGGATATTTGCGGCTTCTTCCCCGTCCAGCAGATCACCGCCCAGCTCACGGGCAATCCGGCCGCAGCGGGCTGCCTGGACGTCCACCACCTCCTCATATCCGGACAATCGCGCTGATGCGATTCCGAATGGCATGCCGTCCGGCGGGGTTTTTTGGTCTTGCTTGAGCATCTGTTCAGGGATCTCGATATCTTTGGACAAACTCATTTCATGGAACAGGTTCCATCCCCCAGGTCCAGAATGTCACGCTCTCGGCCAGCTGCCGCCGCACAATCAGTTTCATATATTCCGCCGCCGCGGACAGGTCATTAAACCGCGAAAAAAGCACCCGATCCGTTTCTCCCCGGTCAAAAATTTTGACCGATCCTTTTGTGACCACGCCCAGTGTACCGAAAGAGTTGGCAAATAAGCCTGTCAGATCCGGCAGGCATTGATATCTGGCCCGCCAGCCCGCATTTTCAAACGCTGCCGAACCGGTCCGTATCACCCCCTGCCCCGGAGTAACCACTTCCAGGGACAGCAGGGGATCAGGATCCCAGCGGGCCGTGAAATTCCCGGAGGGCCGCATCATATAATTGGCCAGGGCACTGGACCCGCCCGATGCCGTGGGCAGATGGCAGAAAAACCGTTCCGGCGCCAGGGCGGCGCTGAGTTGATGAAACGTGACCCCGGGCTCCACCAGGGCATAGCCGGACGCTGTATTGACCTCCAATATCCGGTTCATCATCCGGCAATCCACCACGATCCCGCCCTGCACCGCGACGGACATGCCCGCGATATTCGATCCCCTGGCCATGGGCACCAGCGGTATTCTGGAACGGTGGGCGACCTGTACCAGGTGGGCGATCTCATCGGTTGTCTGTGGCAGCACCACATAGGCCGGAGATGTGGCAAATCCCGGCAGGGTCGCACTGTCCGCCGCATATCCGGCTAGTATGGCCGGTCATCACTGACCCGGTCCCGGGGAAATATGGAATACAGGGCCTGCTTTACCTCACTCATGTCAACCTCCCATTTTTTGAATTTAAATCTCACATGAAATAGCAAGCAATTTTTGCGCCATGACCAAAAACATCACGGCCGGATCCTGTTAAATCGAGCCCGATCCGCTCCTCTTAGTTTCCCACTGTTTTTCTCCAAACGATGTCTTAACGCCCAAGCCTTGTGCACCTGTCTATCGCCAGAGCAAACAGACAGGTCATATTAGGCAATGGATTTGACTCAGTTGACCCTGTTGCGCGGATTTTTCCCTTCCAGGAAATCCGCCACAGCTTCTGCCGCAACAACCCGGGCAGTTCTTCTTGATTCAATTCCATACCACCCCACATGGGGTGTTAGGATCACTTTTGGGTTGCTGTAAATCGGGTGAGTAAAATCACCTTTTTCTGCGTCTAACTCGTTTTCAAGCACATCCAGTGCCGCACCGGCAATAACGTTATTGTTTAGGGCTTCATTCAAAGCATCCGAGTCAACGTGAGCCCCTCTTGCCATATTGACAAAATAGGCATCCGGCTTCATCAATTTCAAGGTTTCCTTGTTGATTATATGTTTTGATGATTCACTGAATGGGAGATGCAAACTAACTATATCAGCATTTTTTAATCCCTCCTCCAGTGTTTCAATCTTTCTAACCCCTTTGGAATCAGTCACCACAGAACTTACCCAGGGATCAAAGACAATGATATCACCAAAAGCGGTGCCGACCTTTCAGCCACATGCTGGCCTATGCGCCCGAATCCTACCATAAAAAGGATCATCTCCTTCATTTTTTTTACTGGCGGCAGGCTCTGATGATCCATTTCCGATCCACTTTTATGTGATTGTTGTAAAAAACAACATTTCGTGCAAGCGATGCGAAAAGAGCCGTTGAATGATCCCCCACCTCTTCAACGCTGCCTCCCGGGACATTGCAGACGGTAATACCTGCTGCTGTTGCAGCCTCTATATCAATGCTGTCAAGCCCAACTCCTTGCCTGGCAATCAATTTACATTTTTTCATCATACCGATATGCTCTGCTGTGATGTTATTGTTTGACACGATTAAAACATCTATCACATCAAGCATGGCAATCAATTCCTTTTCAGATTTCTCGTCTGCTATAAGGACCTGAACATCAAAAGGTTCAAACAAAGGCTTCTCCATATCCCAAATGCCCCGGTTGAACATACTGTAAAAACCTATTGTAAATTTAGCCATTCTGACTTATCTCCTTACTCTTTGAAATATTAGCAAAACACCTGTCGAAGCCATTCATAATCATTCCATAGTGCTGCTTCAGTGTATTTAAAACCATGTCTGACTTACCTTCCCACAGGGCCTGGATAATTTCTTTATGCTCTTTGATGATTATCTCTGGCTGACGCATTTCATCCATGGAAAAAATAGCAATCCGTGTTAATTCATCACAAATGGTGAGCCATACATTCTGTAATAAATCATTATTTACATTTCCAACGATAGTGGTATGAAACTCTAAATCTGCTTTGATGAACTCCCTGCGGTTTCCGATATAATTTTCCATCAATCTAACAACTGAATCCAATTTACCTGCCAGACTTCGTTTTTCCTGGCGTTCAACAGTAACCATCAACGCAAATGATTCAAACATTTCCCTGAACTGGAAAATATCTTTAACCGTTTTTGGCGAAATATCTTTCACTTTTACGCTGCATCTGTCTGACGTCACAAGCCAGTTTTCCTGAGTTAACTTGATGATAGCCTCCCGAATCGGAGTGCGGCTGGCGCCGAGCTGTTTGACAAGCTCACGCTCATTAAGAACACTTCCTGGCGGGATTCTCAATTCAACAATATCTTTTTTAATTTCCGTGTAGATTTTGCTGGACAATTTTTTGATTCTCTTGCCTCACAACAATTTCCTTTAATTTTTTATAAATAGTTTCAAAACAAACACTATTCGCGATCCAAAATCAAAATCAAATCTATAATGTAACCAGCTTCCCTCTATTGTCCGAGAACATCCCTACAAAATCGCAAAACCAGAAGCGACAGTTCAGGCAAATACGAAAAAAGCATCAGATCAAACAGTAGTACCCCAAGGAAAGGAAGGGTTTTTATAACAATATCCTTGAATGCTACTTCTCCCTGGAGGGAACCTGCCACAAAAAGGTTTACTCCAAGTGGAGGCGTCATCATGCCAATTGCCATGTTTACAACCATGACAACCCCGAAATGAATCAAATTTATATCGAATTTCATCAAAAAGAGGCAAAAAATAGGCCCTAAGATGATGATAGCAGCATTAGGCTCCATAAAACAGCCAGTAAATAATAGTATGCAATTCAGCAGCAATAGCAATGAGAAATGTGATGTCGCGAAAGAAGATATGGATTCCGCAATAAGGACAGGAATTCTTTCAGCGGTCAGTATCCAACCCATGGCTGTCGCACAGCTGATGATCAAGAGTACCATGGACGATGTTATTCCGGCTTCCCAAAAACTGGTTATAGTCTCACTGATGGTCAGTTCCTTATAAACAAAAATGCCCACCAACAATCCGTAAACACATGCAACTGCAGCAGATTCAGTTGGAGTAAAAACACCACCATAAATTCCACCAAGGATGATAATCGGCATCATCAAGCCCCATATCGATTCTTTCAACGCCTTGAAAAATCCAATCCAGGAGACCTTAAAGGCCCCCTCAGATTCCTCTTTCGGCAATAAATATAACACACGCACATGAGGCTCATTCCCATGATGAAACCGGGGATAGTACCGGCGGCAAAGAGTTCTCCGATTGAGACGCCCATGGAAACCCCATAGGACACAAATGGGATACTCGGGGGAATGATTACCCCCACAATACCTGCCGCAGCCATTAATGCAACGGCAAAGGTTTTGTCATAACCTTCTTTTACCATCGCTGGAACCATGATGGTACCGATTGCCACAACAGTTGCCGGCGCAGACCCCGATATTGCGGAAAAGAACATGCATGAAAGAATTGCAACATGAGCAAGCCCACCGTAAGTGCTGCCGACAATGTTCATGGCCAGATCAATCAGGCGTTTTGAGATACCGCCCCTTTCCATTAATCTTCCGGCAATCATGAAAAGGGGTATTGCCAGAAGGGTAAACGAATCAACTCCGGTAAACATTCGTTGAGGCAGGAGAAGAAGAGGAACTTTTTCTGAAATCCACAACGTCAATAATGAAGCCCCTCCTATGCAGATTGACAGCGGGACATTCATTAGGATGAAGATGGGAAGGGAGATGGCCAGAATCTTAATCATCATTTTGATACCCCAAAATTTTCCATTCTGTTATAGAACGGAAGAATAATTTTAATGATATAATGAAAGGCCATCAAAACACATCCTGCAGGGACTGATGCATAGGCCCACCAGACTGGGATGCGAATTGCAGGAGACAGTTGCTTGCTCATATACAGTTTTGGCAAAAAATCGAAGCAGATACAGACAACTCCGACACAGAATACCAACCCCACCAGATTTGCAATCAGAGAAAGCCATTTTTGATATCGTTCCGGCAGTATAACCACAAACGCCTCTACCCCTATATGGGCACCGGTCTTAACACCCAGACCGGCACCGACAAAGGCAGCCCACACGCTAGTATATCTAGCAAGTTCTTCCACCCATATGGAACCTAATTTGAAGACAAAACGATCGAGTACGCCCCAGAAGGTGACCACCATGACCCATGCAAAGCAGGAAAGCCAAGGCAAATTTCTCGAACTGCGTTATACGGAGTTCAATTTTTCAAGAAACACCACGTGGGCCTCCTATAGTAATTTTACTGTTTCTTTTCAGCTTCGGCGACATATTGCAATGCCTGAGCGACAAGCTCTTTCCCAACTTCTTTTTCGATAATCGGAACGATTTTTGATGTGGCTTTTCTGAAAAGAGCCAGCTCATCAGCATTAATTGTGTAAACTTCTGTGCCGCTGGCTTTAATATCGTCAAGCCCTTCCTTGTTTTGTTTGACACTGTACTCTCGATGAGTTTTCTGCCAGACTTTAGCACCTTCAACAATGATCTTCCTGAGTGGTTCGGAGAGATTGTTCAGATACGAGTCATTGATCAGGAGTGCGTGGGGGCTGTAAACATGACCATCAACCGTCAGGTATTTCTGCACTTCATAAAATTTTGATGCTTTGATAAGTGAAATCGGATTTTCCTGTCCATCAACTACGTGCTGAGCCAGTGCTGTATATAACTCACCATATGGCATGGGTGTTGGTATAGCGCCCATGGCTTTCATCATCGCTAAGTGAGCAGGATTCTCCATTGTACGGATTTTCAACCCTTTAAGATCTTCAGGCGTTTTAATCGGTCTGGCTGAATTGGTAAAATTCCTGTATCCGTTTTCGCCAAATGCAAGAAGATTTACGTGTGTTTTGGCCAGGAAACCTTTTCTCAGCTGATCGCCGAAAGGTCCATCAAGAACCGCCCAGGCCACAGGACTGGATGAAAACAGATAGGGGATATCGAGTACCATGATCTCCGGATAGAAGGTGGGGAACGAACCTGTTGTAATGGCTGCCATTTCAACCGTTCCCATCTGAAGGCCTTCCAAGAGTTCTCTTTCGTTTCCTAGTTGATTATTCGGAAAAATGTTGATCAGGATTTCACTACTTGAATTGGTTTCAACATATTTTTTAAATGCCTGACAGGCTATTTCTGTTTTATCTCCAAAAACAGGTGCACTATGGCCAAGCTTAATCTCTGTCTTTGCATATGTAGTCCCAGCCAGAAATAATACAATCACACCAACCATTAATGATAGAAGTGCATTAAAATCCTTTTTCATTGGAAAATTCTCCTTGATATTAAAGATAAAAAAAATCATTCGTCATCGTCGTCTATCTTACAATTGCCATTTATGAATGTAACACTTGCTTGTACTTCTTCGTTTACTGTAAGTTTAAAAATGTCAGGCCTTGAATAATGACCAACAGGATCAAAATCAAGTCTTGCTTCAGGGATCATGTCCATATCCAGGTCTGCCACAAGAATTTTTTCCTTGTCAAAAACAGGGCCAGCAAGGTACTCGCCAAAAGGGCTGATGATGGCGCTCCCGCCATTGGTCATGATGCCGTTATTAATAATCCCTTCAGGAACATCTTCCGCCGGGACAACAGTTTCAAGGTGATCCGGGTAATCATCGACGGAATAACACATGTTGCAACTCAAACAAAGCATCCGGCCTTCCCGGGCGATATGGCGCATTGAACAAAGCCATGTTTCCCTATAATCCGCTGTTGGTGCCAGATAAATATTAATTCCTTTGCTGTACATGGCTGCACGCATAAGGGGCATATAATTTTCCCAGCAGATCACTGCACCAAACTTACCAAAGGGGGCCTGGACCGTTGTGAGGGTGCTCCCGTCGCCTTCCCCCCAGACAACCCGTTCTCCTGCTGTAGGTTTTACTTTCCGGTGCTTGCCAGGTAAGAGCCATCCGGTCCGAAAAAGATGACGGAGCAGTAAATTGTCCCGCTTCCTCGCTCCATCACGCCCATGGTTAGATAAATTTTATGTTTTTTGCAGCAACAGATAGTTTCTCAGTGATAGGACCAGGAACATCAACGGAATTTTCGTAATATCGTCGCCAATCCCTTCTGCCGGCAGGAGTTCGCCATCCAATCACAGAGCCAAATGTTACTGCCTTTGGGTAGCAGGGAATATAGCTTTCAGGAAACATGACAAGCTCACACCCTTTCTCAGAAGCTTCTGCGATCAAGCCAAGGGCTTTTTCCAGTGTTTTCTCTGCATTCATAAAAACAGGTGCTGCCTGAACAACCCCCACTCTCACATGCTTTTGCTTTGGAAGCATAATTTTACCTCATCTACTGCAAAGAGTTATAAAAAATATTGTTTTCCACCCCTATCCGTCACAGCCGCATTCTATTCGACCAACTTCGTGTATAGCGAAGGTATTCGTTTGCCAAAAACCTGCAAAAAATCTCTGGAACTTGTGACGGTTGACACATCCAGGTTCACAAATCCACCGCTTGGAGTATCTCCTGCTTCATACAGGACTTCCCCTCCCGGAGAACAGACAAGAGATGCACCACCAAACAAAATGTCACCGGAAGGACCGCAACAGTTGGTTGCAACCACATACATAAGATTTTCAATTGCATGGGCACAAAGCATTGTTTTCCAGAGACTGATTCGGTCAGCGGTCCATTGCCCGGATACAAAAAGCACTTCTGTGCCCTCAAGGGCATAGACCCTTACCCATTCCGGAAACCGCATGTCATAACAGACAATACTTCCAGCTTTCACACCGCAGAAGTCGAAAATAGCGGTCTCATTCCCACGGCAGAAAACATCATCTTCCTTTGTGATAAATGGAACAAGATGTACTTTGTTATATTCAGAAACCAGTTCTCCGGAAGAATTAATAGCCTGGGCCCGATTATAAAACTTATCTCCGTCTTTGGCCATTATTGAACCACCGATAAACCAAGTATTGTGTTGTCGTGCCAAATCACATAGGAACTCGGCAGCCTCCTTCCCATCTGGATCTGCAAGTTCCGGTACGGAACCAAGTGCGTAACCGACATCCCACAATTCCGGCAAAACAACCGCAGTAGGAATATCAGAAGGCGTATAATAACGTTCCATCCAGGATTTTACAGATTCTTTATTTTTCTCTCTTTTGCCAAGCTCTACCTGAATTTGTGCAAGGCCAACACGAACTATCGCCGTATGACTATTACCCATAATGATCAAACCTCCAGAAACAAAATTTTGAAACTATCTTGGTATACCAAATTGATTTTGGCATACATTATAGTCATGCTTTTTATTTTGTCAAGAGTATTATAAAAAAAATTAATCACCTGAAAAAAGGTGAAAGAAAGGATGTAAAAAAGAACAACTCTACAGAACGATCACAGATATTCTATAAAAAGGCATTGAATTTATATTTTATATATATTCCATATAGTTATGCTTAAAAATAACAGATATTTTGACACGCCGCTTTGCAATATGAAATCGATTGATTTTCAAGCTGCCGAGGCCGAAAAGTATAAGCAGATTTCTCAGGAAAAGAAATCGCCTCAGACTTCGGGGGCATCCTGATAGGGGAAGCTTACCGGAGGCTGAATTTGATAAATCGCATTGCGGCAGGAGTTCCTGACAGACGTTCCAACAAGAACACCAAGCATACAATGCTCCAACAGCGCATATATACACTTGCCCTGGGCTATGAGGATTTCAGTGTTTACGATTCACTGCTCAATGACGCTGCTGTCCAGACGACTGTCGGCAGCGACTTGAACCTTGTAAGCCACCCACCACTCTGATCTGACGAATGGCAAACAGCACATCCCAGAGAGCGCTATGGCATATCAGCGAGGTACTGGTTGACGTGTTAACTGAATCTTCCAAAAACCCCGAAAAATTTGATTCTTGATTTCGACCGCACTAACGATCCGGTATATGGGTACGGTGGTCCCCAAAAACGAACAATGTGCTAAGCTCTGAGTCAATACCAAATGAAAGGCATTTGTTATCAGAAAAGATTGGGGTGTGATTGGAGCCGCTCCAGCGAAAGACAACCCCCTCCGACGGGCAGATTTTGGTGTGCCCATTCTCGGGGCCGTCTTCCACTTCCGCTATTTGAAGAAGTAAATCTGGACGATAAACCGTGACACAGAATTTTGAACACTCCCGAAAAATGTGTCTCATTCTTATCGACATATCCCGTCCACCGCTAGGTGTCAACTCAAGTTCGTCTTCTGGCACCTATTGCCATACACAATATTTTGACAATAACTCAATTGAGCTGGACAGTTACGTTCATTTTTCATATAAAAACTCTCCTCCAATCATAGTGGCCATCACTTGAATATCTTTAATCCGCTCGGGTTCTATATTAGTCAAATCTTCATCCAAAATTGTAATATCAGCTAATTTCCCCGCTTCAATAGAACCTTTAATATTTTCTTCAAAACTTGTATATGCAGCATCGATAGTATAGCCACGTAAAGCTCGTTCGGGTAGTATTCTTTGTGGTATATTATAAAGTTGCCCACTTGAAGTCTTTTGATTGACTGCTGCATGAATTCCCAGCAAGGGAGCACCGCTCATTATACTTGTTACGGGACGGTCAGAACCAAAGGCTATCGAGATATTTTTTTCAAGGAGCGTTCTCAAGGAAAAAGTTTTTAGCTGATTTGTTTTTTTCCTAGATGTCTTATAAAACTATCGCCTAATTCGTATATAAAACCTGGCTGCATGACAAAAGAAACTCCAAGTTTTTGGCTCTCTCCATTGCTAATCTCGTTGGCATATATGTGTGTTCAATTCGAAACCGATGATTTTTCTTTGGGATTTCCTTTAACGCCTCTTCGTATGCATCTAGGGCTTCGTCAATTGCCCGATCCCCAATCGCATGGATTGATACCTGCCATCCTAAAGAATGAACTACAGAAACAAGTTTTGTTAACTCTCTACCTTCAATAGCCATTACACCTGTACTTTGATTATCGAGATCTATACCATATGGTTCATGCGTAGCCATTCCTCCTCCACTCAATGGGCCATCGAGAACAATCTTAAATGGACCAATACGCAGCCTCTCATTACCAAAGCCAGAACGCATGCCAAAAAGTTAAAAGTTTATTTTCAATTTCCTTCAATTGTTCTTCCAAAATGCTCGAAATCAATAAATGCCCTGCTATATACAGCCAAATTAAGTCTTACATTAAATATATTATTTTCAATTGCGTCCTGATAAACACCTATCTCACCAGGATATTCATTCATACCAATTCCAGCATCAGTTGCACTTGTTATCCCCTGAGATAAAAGAGCTTGTTAACCCAATTTATACTTTCAAATATTTTTTACGAGATACTTAGAATAAGTTTATTAAGTTGAGCACATGAAGGATGAGAATTGAGAAGTCCTGTTGGTTCACCGTATTCGGATCTTTTACAATTTCAGCATCTTCAAAATCAGAACTATCCCGATTGATGCCCATCAGAGCAAGCAACTTACTATTTAATACATACATATTCATGTTAACATGTCGCAAACACACAATATGATCAGGAGCAACTTTATCTATATCCCAAAAAGTAATATGTCTTTTCTCATCTAAGGTATTCTGATTATAACCTTCTACCATGACCCATGTACCTTTGGGTTGCTGCTTTGCCTGTTTTTCAATAAGACTAAGAACATCGGGAATAGTTTTAGCTGAAGCATTTCTTAAATTTAAATTATTCTCCACCATCCAAATTGGGTTATATGATTATGAGCATCATTGAAACCTGGAATGACTGTTAATCCTTCAAGATCTTTGATTTCCGTCTTTTTTCCAATACATTCTTTAATTTTATTATAACTACCCACAGCAACAAATTTTCCATCCTTAATGGCAATTGCTTCACTTCTTGGGTTATTTTTATCCATGGTAATAACATTTGCATTCATTAATACTATTTCAGCATCCGGCGCTTTTCCTCATTTTTTTCCTCCCATGAAAAAGCATTTGCCAACAGTCGTTTTATCCTATTGGCATATGCTTTTACGTTTTAGTAAAAGAGATGAACCATTTCATCTCTTGCCAACCCTCGTAGCCGGAACAATTGGGTTTGCCAAGGGCGCCGAAGGCGTTCATCTTGACCCTTGATAAATTCAATTGTGCAGGCTACGAGGTCCTCCAAAACATGATGATTTAGTTAACCTCCCATTCGAGCTTTATACTCAACATTCCGGTTCAAATAAGTCGTTCCAATCTCCAGAGCGATTTGGCCATATCAAGAAAAATGCGGGCTTGCCTCATTTCGTTGGACCATCAATGAAGTCCAGCTTCATCGAATCATATCAGCTTACTGACTCCATTAAGACTGCAGGATCGTATACTTTCTTACTTTTTAATACGCCATAGACAGGGGTCAACAGCTTCCTTGCCAGCACGACCTTGGCTATCTTTTTTCTCCGTCATTTTTTAAACCTATCAAAAAAATCCCTTAACGCTTGCGCCTCTGAGCTTTAGGTTCTTGCCACAGCATGAGCGCACTGCAATAAAACCCGTCTTATTTCGTTACGGCCATCCCGGCTGATCCGGCCCGGCCCAATCGAGTGACATTGCCACTCTGATAAATGCGTGGAGTCAGGGCTTCGTACTTTGCCAGATACTTCTTGCTGTCGAAGAGCGTTATATCGTTAACCGCACCGATAATAACCCTTGACGTCAGTTGCCCTATGCCAGGAATGCTTTCCAACAACTCAATTCCTTTGTTTTCAAATTGGATTATCCCCTGGGTGAGCTTAGCATCCCGCGCATGGCATTAATCAGGGTCACCCGTTTGCACTGCTGGGTATGTTTGGTGCTGATCAATTCATGAAGCCCTCTTGCCTCTTCTTCGACAATGTGAACTTCACGCGGCAGCATATCTCCCTGTGCGAGATGAGCCAGTTTTTTTGCATCGATTTTATCTGTCTTGGTGCTGCTCTGGTTAATCCGTTTAATTCCATTGGGGTGGACAGCATGGGTGTGAACACCGGGTAGTTTTAACAAGGTCAGAGCAGCCCATTTTAGTTGATTTCCCGCTTCAAAACCACAAGTTTTGTCTGCTTACCCAATTTCTCAATCATTTCTTTCAATCCACCACGGGTTGGTTTGATTTCCTCGTTAAAAATCACTTTTTTTTCTCATCGATCGCGTGTACCATAAAGCTCTTGCTGCTGATGTCTATTCCGATGTAAATCATTCTTGGCCCCTTTCGTTGGTTATGAGTTAGACAACCAACGGTCACACCAATGGGGTATGACAGTCAATCAGCGTTCGGGGGCTTTTTCATAGTATCTCCTTTCTTCTATTATCATTTTTGATGAGCAATTTTCGGTTAAATTTTTGCACATAACCAAGGCTGTTCAACTCACGGACCTCAATAAAAAAGTCATTTCTAAAGATGTAAAAAAAATGCAGTCCTTGCGTAGATCTGTATTGTCCTATGTGTCTATCTGATGCTTGCATATAAAGTTCACTGCCAAACACAGCAATACATGGATCAACATTCAAACACTAATTCGCCATTAATGAAAGTTTTTTTTGACCTGAATATCTTTGAGTAGCGTCGGATCAATGGCCAACGGGTTCTGATCAAGAACAATCAGGTCCGCATATTTTTCCGAACGGATGGTGCCCAGACGGTCCTCAGCAAAATGGGAGTAGGCACCATTTACGGTATATAATTTAAGTGCGTCTTGAACACTGATATATTCTTCAGGGCTGATAGTGTTACCACCAATTGTCTTTCTGACTACTGCCGCCCACATAATGTACCATGGATTTCCGTCAGTTACTGGGCGGTCTGAGCTCGCAGCAACGGTGATTCCTTTCTCCATCATGGTCTTTATAGCTACAGTATTTTTAAGACGTTCGGTCCCTATATTGCTGATCCAACTATCTCCCAGATAGTATATGAAGCCTGGCTGAACGACAGCTGTGATGTTGAGTTTCTTCATCCGGTCCAGCAAGTCGGGTCGAGAGACTGCCATATGTTCTATTCGGTGGCGGTGGTCGTGCCTGGGGTATCGTGACAAGATGTCTTCATAAATATCCAGAACGATTTCGATGGTTTGTCACCGATTGCGTGAACGGAGATCTGAAATCCCGCCTTATGCGCGATTTCCATCCGTTCTTTCAGGCTTGCGGGATCTTCTGCGAGGACACCGCAGTAGTCCGATCCTTCATAGGGTTTGCTCATATAGGCCGTTCTTGCACCAATACCACCGTCGGCAACGAATTTGATTGCTCCGATCCATAATGCATCATTGCCGAAACCAGTAAACAGACCTGTTCCTTTATCTTTGGGAAACAGGTTGTAGGTGCTTTCCATGATTCCCATGCAGACGCGGGGGGTAAGCTGACCCCGTTGGCAAGCTACCTGAAATCCTGCTGTTTCATTCGGGTTTCCGGTCCATCCCGCACCCGCCTCTGACGTCGTGGTGATTCCTTCGCTGACGTATACGCCAGAGGCTCTTTCCAGTGCATCAGCACATGATTCTGGTGTCGCATGGGGTATGGCTTTGTCGATCAGGTTCATGGCACCAAGTTCAAAGAGAATACCGTTTGGACAGTCTTGTTCATCTCTGACCAACTCTCCACCGGGGGGATTAGAACATGTTGCCGTAATCCCAGCCAATTCCATGGCGCGTGAATTGACTATCATCACGTGCATACAGGTTCGCATTATGCTGACCGGGTTGTTCGGGCACGCCTCATCCAATTCCGCTTTTGTAGGATATCGTTTCTCCGCCAGCCGTGTTTCATCCATAGCCCATGCCTTGATCCAGTCGCCCGGCTTTGTCTCCTCAGCCCTTTTACGCAGACTATATAGCAGTTCTTCAATATTACTGATGTGGGAGGGACTCAGATTGACCGCTTTCAGATTGTGCCCGAAAAGAGTCATATGGTTATGCGAATCAATCAGGCCTGGCATGATAGTTTGACCGCCCACGTCAATAATTTTCGTATCTGCTTCCTTCAAACCGGCGATCTCTTCCCGTGTTCCCACCGCAAAAATAAGCCCATCACTGATGGCTATATCAAGCTCATGGGCTTCAACCGGATCTTCCATGGTTATGACAACCCCGCCGGTTAATATCGTCTTTATTCGCACTTTTTCTTGCTGCTTTCACTATATTTCCTCCATCAGCTTCGTTAATACCCTGAGTGGCACCTTTCCTACTATAGGGCACTTCGAATAACTGGAATTTAAGATAGAATTACAAGGAACCATGTCTGCCACTAGTGGAAAAGACACTCTATCTCGAAAAATTTCATCAGTGTCAGTCAATAGAGAGTCGATGAACGGGTCAAAAAAGTCCCGCTCAGGGACTTTTCCCCACGTCGCTTAACTAAATCCCATTTCCGGCCAATATTTTGTACCGATTCATATTGTAAACCAGGTTTCTCAGTCCGATTTTTGCCTTTGCCCTGACAAGACCGATCGTCCTGAGTATCAGGTTGCCGGCGGTCATGGCTTGAACTCCGAAGACATGTTTCACCCGACAGCGGATTTTTGTTCGGGTGCGGTTTCCCTGTTTCTCCCATTCCGTCAACTTTTTTATAGTGGCTGCCTTTGCGTTGGAGATGCGGCCTATAACCTTTCTCATTGAGGTGTTTCACAGATTCAGCAGATCTATAAGCAGAATCCGCATATACATCCCGCTGCTGTTGGTATTATCCAGAGCATTTTAAAAACATAGCTGTCATGCACCGAGGCATCTGTCACGGCATAGCTCCGAATAAATTTGTTTTTCACATCAATGCTGATATGGTTTTCTAACCGTAATAGGTCTTGCCGCCTTTTTGGGGTCAGCGGGCATCCACATCCTTCTGACATTTTTGGAGGATGTCCAGCCTCGTTTCGTATGATGACCGCCTACGGTGATCACAAGTCGAGTAGCCCGAGGGAACTTCCCCCTCAGGCTCTCGCAGAACCGGACGTGAATGTCTCCGCTCATCCGGCTCCTATTACCCAGCCATTGCATAGAGTAATTTCCAATGAGCAAACAAATATGGCTGTCTTCGTGTTATACGATCCAACCAGTGACTCGCCCTCCTTCGATGTCCTCTTAGCGTTGTATTTCCTTACTGCCAGATCATCAACCGGCGATTCAGACATCTCAAGGTCGGATACAGGGCGGATTTGTGAAACCTCCCGTAGTAGTTAATCCAACCCTGAATGACGGGGTTGAACATTCGGATAGATCCTCCAGGCTTTTGTCACTACACACAGCCCAGTTCCAGCCTCGAGAGGTTTGCCGGATCTCCTTAGCCACTTCATTGCTGATCGCAGGAGAAGAATTGATGAAGTATTTCCCCCATTTATTCTTTGATCTTCGAGCTTGAAATGTATAGCCCAGAAAATCGAAGCTTGTCAGGACATACTCCATACGCCGGTCTTCATCCTTGCAATAGACCATCTTTGTCTTTTCAGGATGCATCTCCAGCAGTTCTTGCGGGCCTTACCGACTGCGTCCAGAGCAGACTTTCCAGGTCAATAACCATGGGAGTACGGATGGAAGTACTTTTCTAATTCAGGCTCCAATCCTGTTTGACTGTCTGTTGGGCGATTCTATCCGACACTGTCGGTATTCCCAGCGGCCTCATACAGCCGGCCCCTTGAGTATTTCCACCTGCAAGACCGGCGGTGGATAGGTGAAAAATATCTCGCCAATATCTTTCACCATTGCGGTCAACAGAAAACACAAAAACAATCTTGGTTTTTATTCTCCCTGACTATACACAACCACACGCTTACCATCCTGATATTGTAAAACAGACATGTAGGGGTGCGTCTGACCGTTTTCATCAAAGTGCGGGTCACCATAAAAACCAACAAATTTAGTTAAGTCCGTTTCCTGCATCGCCTTAAGAATCTCTTCCTTATCACTCGTTATATTCGCTCTCTTGATGGCGTCAACGAGGATCTGCACGGATTGATATCCCCAGAGGGCAAATGTATTACCATCCCGACCGTATTGTTCTTTGTATTGCTTTAACCATGCCTGAACCTCAGGTTTGAATTTCACGAGGTCGAAAACAGTACCTTCAACGTACAGTCCTTCAAGCAATTCCTTACCGCCAAGTTTAACTATATTGTCTGTACCATACGTGCTACAACCGAAACGGTAGCCTTTGAAACCTAATTCTTTCATTTGATTCAAACAACCGATATTCTGAGAATCTTCACTAGTCACGATGTAGACGGCATCAGGCTTCTTATTAAGAATTTTTGTGATCTGTGTATACAGGTCGCATCGCCATGTTTAAAGTACTCGGTGGCAACTATATCGATACCTTTTGCTTAAATAATTTCGTATATGTTTTTGTAGCGCTTATCCCGTAGTCATCCGTAACAGAGAGTAGAGCGACGGTTTTCACATCTGAGAGGTTTTTTGCAACGAAATCAACAAAGGCTGCAGACAACATGTAGATAGTGTTACAAAGCCTGAAGGTGTAGGGATATCCCGGTGACGTAATCTTGGGGTTAACTGCAATCGGGGTTAACTGAATAATCTTATTACTATTCGATACCTCCCTCTGCGCCAGGACAACCGAGCTGCAGTATGAGCCGGTTATGGCAACAACCTTATCACGATTGATCATCTTTTCAACGACAGCGACCCCGGTTGTTGGGTCGCACTTATCGTCGTTGAGGATCAATTCGATTTTTAGTTGTTTCCCCTGAATCGAAATGCCGCCTTGGGCATTGATCTCATCAACGGCCATTTTACACCTTCCACTCCCCAGCTTGCCGCTTCTGCAACGCCACCACTCAAGGGAAAGGTTGCTCCTATTTTGATCTTATCCTCGGCATATGACGTCGCACCGAGCATGCCACGATAAAGCACGACAACAATCCTACCAAAAGTCTTTTCTTCATAGTAATAGTCCTCCTGTTTCGTTAATTATGGTGTTCCTAAACAGCCGTCCATTATTGTGAGACGGCCCCTATCCGCCGAGATATGACTTTCGGATATCATCATTATTCATTAACTCTTCCCTCGTCCCCGAGAAAGACACTCGTCCGGCCTCAATAACATAGCCGCGGTCTGCAACCTCAAGGGTTGCACCGACATTCTGTTCGACGATTAAAACCGAAACACCCTCTTTATTAATATTTTGTATGATCTCGAACATTTGTTCGACGAGGATTGGAGAAAGACCGAGAGATAATTCATCCATCATGAGTAGGATGGGCCTGCTCATAAGTGCCCTCCCAATGGCCAGCATCTGCTGTTCACCGCCAGACATGGAACCGGAAAGCTGTTTCAAACGATCTTTCAGACGGGGAAAATGACCAAAAACACGTTCAAGGTCCTCTTGTATCTCTTCCCTATCGGTTCGTAGAAAGGCTCCCAGATTCAAGTTGTCCTCCACCGTCATATCCGGAAACAGTGCTCTTCCTTCAGGACAATGGGCTATTCCCATTTTAACGATTTCAGATGGCTTTTCTTTGTTTATTACCTTATTTTGGTAGATTATTGTGCCTTCATGAGGTCGTACAATGCCGGAAACTGTGAGCAATGTCGTTGATTTTCCTGCTCCATTAGCTCCTAGGAGCGCGACAATTTCTCCTTCGTCAACATTCACTGACAACCCTCGCAACGCCTGTCCTTTCCGTAATAGGTCGTTATGTTATCAATGTTAGCAGCATGTTTATATCCTTTCCCCAGGTATACCTCGATTACGTTCGGATCATTCTGAACTTCTTCCGGCGTTCCTCTCGATACGACTTTCCCGAAATCGAGAACGACCAACCGCTCACAGAGGTTCATGACCACATTCATATCGTGCTCAACCATCAGGATTGTAATACCCTCTTCATGAATATCACGGATAACTTGCATGATGTATCTCGTCTCTTCGGTGTTCATACCCGATGCCGGCTCATCCAAAAGCAGCAATCTGGGTTGGGCTGCAAGACCAACTGCGATACCAAGTGCTCGCTGTAACCCAAGGGGCAGATTTTTGGCCATTTTGTCTTTCCACCCACCGAGTCCCATCTTTTTTAATATTTCAAGCGAATCATGGCGTATCTGATTATCTTCACGATGCTTCTTGCGGCTCTGCAAGAGAGCCTGAAAAAAAATTTGATCTAATATGGAGATGCCTACCGATCAACACATTGTCTAGAACGGTTAATTCCCCAAACACATTTATTTTCTGAAATGTCCGAACCATACCGTGGGTGGCAATGATATGCGCAGGCTGTTTGGTTATATCCTTTCCCTCGTAGAAGATAGTTCCCGATGTTACATCGATAAAACTGGTAATGAGATTGAAGAGTGTCGTCTTTCCGGCACCGTTCGGTCCAATCAATCCAACGAGTTCGCCTTCTGCAACTGAAAGATCAACCTCATCAACCGCCCTTAATCCTCCAAAGTATTTTGATACTTTATTACAGGTAAGAAGTTCCACTGATGTCTCCTTTTATTAGGCCTTTCCGATATTTTTTTGATAATTCCAACGATACCTTCAGGCATAAAGGCGATGCAGAGTATCAGTATCACCCCATAGATGATCAGCTCCAATCGCGCCAAACCCCTCAGGAATTCGGGCAGGATAGTAAAAATTACTGATCCGATGAGAGGGCCTGCCAGCGTTCCCATTCCACCAACAACCAGCATGGTGAGACAACGGAATGTTTCATGAATGGCAAAACTGACGGGGCTGATAAAATGGTAATAGTGGGCATAGAGACTTCCGCTTAAACCGAGAAGCATGGTTGCCATGACAAAGGCGGTAATCTTGGTTCTCACAACTGAAATACCGATCGACTGTGCCAGGGCTTCATTGCCGTGAACAGCTAACATGGAACGACCCAGCTTGGAATGAAAGAGCTCCCGGTTAATGTAGATAGCGATCACAAGAAAGAAGAGACACAGGTAGTAAAAACCAGTTTTACTGCCGAAGTTTATAGCAATCCCGGGAATATGGAAAGAGGGTATTCCTGTTAATCCCATCGGTCCACCGGTCAGGTCGATCCAGTTCTCAAAGATCATAAACAGTATCACACCAAATCCGAGCGTGGTCAGTGCAAAGTAGACCCCCTTTGTCCGCAATGCCGGAAATCCGATGATGAGACCGAAAAGACCGGTAACCAGGATAGCAATAATCATGGAAAGACTCACAGGAAGCGCAAAGGTTGTTGTCAGAATCGCCGAGGTATACGCTCCGATACCAATAAATCCTGCATGGGCAAAGTTCAATTGCCCCGTAAGTCCCGTGATAATATTAAACCCGTAAACACTGATTGCATAGAGGAATGCAACATTCAAAATATGCTTATAATAGAGATCACGTGCAATCAGAGGGAATAGTAACGCGAAAAAAAATAATCCAGCAACGATGAATATATTTTTGTGTTTCACTATTTTGTGCTCCTTCCGAATAAACCCTGTGGCCGTATTAACAGGACACCGATTAATATGATGAAGGCAAAGGCATTCTTGTAATCAGAGGATATGTATGCGCCACCCAGACTTTCTACAATCCCGATGAGGAACCCTCCCACGACGGCCCCCTGAACGTTCCCCATGCCACCGACAACAACGACAAACAAAAAGCTATCAAAAGAGGCATACTTCCCATGGTCGGGTAAGCATAAAAAAAGCGGTGCGAGCAATGCTCCACCGGCAGCGGCAAGCCCTGCGCTTATAGCAAAGGTTGACATATATACCTTGGGGATGTCGATTCCGACCAGCGACGCCCCTTTGGGATTCTGAGCGGTTGCGACAATGGCCTTGCCGAAACGAGTCAAAATTTAAAAACGCATACAACAAACAAATAAGAAATACGCTGGAAATCAAAACAATGACTCGCTGCAGAGTCACCGATGCTGAAAAGATCGAAATTTGAATATTGCTATAGGGTGCAGCAACACTCAAAGTTTCAGAACCCACAGAAGAAGCACTGTATTCTCCAAAACAATGAGCAGTCCGAGCGAAATTAGCAGAGAATTTAGCTCGGGGCCATTGTAAACTGGTTTGAAAACGATTCGTTCAAAGACAATGCCTATAAGCCCCACAAGAATAATTGCAAGGGCCACGGACACAAAAAAACGGTAAATTTAATACCGTACTAAACAAGTACATGGCATATCCACCGAGCATGTAGATTGTTCCGTGCGCAAAATTAGTAATGTTCATGATTCCGAAGCTCATGGTCAAACCAACGGAAATCAGAGCATAAGCACCCCCCAAAATCAGGCCATTTAGCAATTGCTGTAAAAACAATGTCGCCTCCTGATAGCTTGAGAGTATAAGACTCTCAACCTGTGTTGATATTATTAATTACGATAAATTCGAAGTAAATTCTCTACAGAGAATAATATCATTTAAGGACACCTCGAATAACCGAAATTTAAGATAAAATCACAAGGAATCATGTTAACCACTAGTAAAAAAGACACGTTAGATCAAAAATATTCATCAGTGTCGGTCAATAGAGAGTCGATGAACGAGTCAAAAAAATTCCGCCCAGGGGCTTTTCCCTACGTCGCTCAACTAAATCCCATTTCCGGCCAATATTTTGTACCGATTCATAATTGTAAGCCAGACTTCTCAGTCCGATTTTCACCTTTGCTCTGACAAGACCGATCGTCCTGAGTATCAGGCAGCCGGCGGTCATGGCTTGAACTCCGAAACATAGCTGTCATGCACCGAGGCATCTGTCACAGCATGGCTCCGAATAAATTTGTTTTTCACATCAATGCCGATATGGTTTTTGTAACCGTAATAGGCCTTGCCACCTTTTTGGGTGCAGCGGGCATCCACATCCTTCTGACAGTTTTTGGTGGACGTCCACTCTTCTGGAGTCTCTCCCTGCTTGATCCTCTGGCTATCATCATGGCTGTTTCGCTGTTTTGGGACAAAACCGATACTATCATCTACAATATGTCCTTTTCTGGCAGAATATCCGTTGATGGTCAGATACTTGTCAGAGTGTTTAAACAGATGATCCATCAGGCCGGCTGTGGTAAGCTGGTCTCTGAAAAGCCAGATTGTCTTGGTATCTGGAACACGGTCTCCCAGGTCCAGTTTACGGAAGCGCATGAAAGACAGGCGGTCAAGAATCTGTAATTCAACTGCATCATCAGAAAGATTGTAAAGGGATTGAAGAATCAGTATTTTAAACATCAGGATCGCATCATAGAATTTTGGTCCGGGACTGCTATTTTTCTTGGGACGACGAATCTTTTCTGTAATCGGGCGAAACTGTTCCCAATCGATAATTCTATCAAGCGCCCCAAGAGGACCTTCGTTTCTGTCAAGTTTGCCAAGGTGGTCGTGCCAGCCAAAAAAACTGTTTGCAAAAGCATTCTCCTGAAAAATTCTGGGATAAAATATCTATATCTTCAGTGAACAAACAAGTACAAAAATGGACCCTATTTCAATAGAAAATTGGTTAATTATTAGAGGAACCCTTAAGTCATAGCACCACACTCAAAAATATTGTGAAGAACTTTCATTCAACGATTTGTCAGCAAATTATGTGCCATACATCCAAAACACTGAAAACAAGCTTTATTTTGGAGATATGGAAAGTTCAGGACCTCAGATACGACAAAACGGTAGGATGATGCTTACGATTTTATGCATTTATACATATTGAATTAGGACTTAAACCAAGCTATCTTACCCAAAGAAAAAGAACATACAGAAATTCCACTAAATTATGCGATAATGCATATACATGCTTTAATGCATTAAGAAATTTCCATTTCCGTAAAGTCCACCTTTCTCACACCCTTGTTTTTAATGCTAACAGGGTATTCCGAGTTGTTGATGAAAGGCACCAGTTCGTCGTCCATGAATCGGAGGGTTTCCGTTTCAAATTCCATTAACCGCTCAAGGAGGTTTCTTGCTTTGGATCGTTTTGTCCGATCACGTTTGTTTTTTTGCTCTCATCCGATGGAGGGCATTCAATGTGGACTTTGTCCAGCAGATTCCGGTATTTCCGTCGATATTTCTGGGATTCTGCCGGTTCCAGTCACCCGCCGGCATCATCTACCGCCTGATTGATCTGCAACAAAAGGCCCCTCATACTTTCGTCACCGGCTGCGGTGCTTGGGTTGCTTCCCAGCAGTGCTCTGTCCTCCGAGCCGGCAGCAAAAGGATTTCATTGCTGCATAAAATGTCAAGAAGATGGTGCAACATGATACAAGGCCCAACAACATCTCATCCAGGAGACTGCGTTTGTAACTATGCGATAGTCAGTTGCCGCTGACAATAATAAATAGCGTTGAACAGATAGCAGCCCCTGCCAACGGATATTATTAACATTCACCGGGGCAAATGGCAGCCCCACAAAAGAGTGCGGATGGAAGCATGACGGTCGAGACCTGTTGGATGGAAGGAAAAGGACAATTTGAGAACGAATTAGCTTTTGACATAAGCCTTCTCATGAAAGTTACAAATATTTTTGACTACCGGCATGAAAAACTGACGGAATATTCAGTTGAGCCACTTTGTGCGGAAAGAAGTGCATATGTCAGAGACATTTCCCCGTGTGGCCAATGTTACCGGGGCCACCTCAGGATTCGGCCGGGCCACGGTAAGAAAGTTCTTCAGCGCTGCATTTGATATCGTGGGATCCGGCCGAAATCAATCCCGTCTGGGATCGATGGAAAAGCAGTCTTAAACCCATTTTTCCGCAGTGGCGGATGATTTATCAGACGAAAGGATTCTTGACCGTCTGCTTACAACGGCTGTAAGGGCCTCGCTGGTAGAGCCGGGCACCTGCATGGCCTGGTTTCAGTCGAATGCCGGGTACAGCGATGACATCATCCGGACAATGACTGATCAGTACGGTCCCGTGCTGGATGTGAATGATATTGCCGATACCATCCACTATATCGTTTCTCAACCCCCGCATATCAACCTTTGTGATGTGGTGGTGAGAGCCGCACACATGAATTACCCATAAAGAAGCTTGCCAGGTGAGGACTACTCGCAGGTAGCGATGATACTGGACACATCCCCTTGGAGATCACCGCCCGTCCATGCCGGCATCCAGGCCGGGCACGGCCAGCTTTCTCTGGATCCCGTGCAGGACCAGGCTTAAAAATCCCACCAACACCAGGTAGATCAGGGCCACCAGTACATAGGTCTGGATAGGGGCGAAATTTTGGCTGGACAGGATTTTGGCCTTGTTCATCAGGTCCGGGACGGCAATGACGAATACGATGGCCGTGTATTTGACCATGGCGATGAGTTCGTTGGACCAGGACGGAATCACCAGCCGCAGTGCCTGGGGCAGGATGATGTGCCGGATCCCCTGGAACCGGCTCATGCCGATGCCCCGGGCCGCCTGCATCTGGCCTTTGGAGACCGCCTGGATGGCCCCTCTGAAATACTCGCACTGGTACGCCCCGGAGTTGCACCCCAGGGTGATGAAGGCTGCGGTCATGCGGGAGAAGGATACCCCGATTTCCGGGAGCCCGTAATAGACCACAAACAGCTGCACCAGCAACGGTGTGCCCCGGAATACCGTCAGATACGCCGAGCAGAAAGGCTGGACCGGTTTCGGTCCGTAAACCCGCAGCAATGAGAGGGGCAGTCCGATGAACAGGCCGATGACCAGAGCACCGGCGGTCAGTTTCAGGGTAACCACGGTGCCTTGCAAAAGATCCGGCAGGGCCATGGTGGCATATGTGAAAAATTCCGTCATGGGGGGCTTATGTCACTCTCCCGGCGGGCTGATCGGGATTGCCCGTGGAAATGACTGACAGAAATTTGCGGGTCCGTTCGGATTCAGGATGGATGAACATCCGGTCCGGAGGCCCCTGTTCCTCAATTTGTCCGTTTTCCATGAAAATGACCCGGTCCGCCGCCTCCCTGGCAAACCCCATTTCATGGGACACGATGATCATGGTCATGCCCTCGGCCGCCAGTTTCTGCATCACTGTGAGCACTTCGCCGGTGAGTTCCGGGTCCAGGGCCGAGGTGGGTTCGTCAAACAGCATGACTTTGGGATTCATGCCCAGGGCCCTGGCAATGCCCACCCGCTGTTTCTGGCCCCCGGACAGCTGGGCCGGGTATTTTTGATGGTGGTCTGCCATGCCAACCCGCGTCAGTTCCTTCATGGCTTTTTTTTCCGCATTTTTCACCGGCATGCCCAGGACTTTGGTCATGCCCACGGTCACGTTCCCCAGAACCGTAAGGTGGTTGAACAGGTTGAACTCCTGAAACACCATGCCCATCTGGCGCCGGACCAGGTCCTGGTTCACCCCGGAGGCCGTGATTTCCTGATTTTCCAGAAAATTCTGCCGGATGTGGGCTTGTGCAACAGGTTGAGGCACTGGAGCAGGGTGCTTTTCCGGTGCCGCTGCTGCCGATGATCACAATCACTTCGGACGGATTGACATCAAAACTGACATCCGTGACCACGGGGGTGGTGCCAAAGGATTTACAAAGGTTCTCGATTCTCAGTACGGGCCGGGTCATGGTTTCGTCTTTCATGGGTGCCTTAAACATGGACGCGTTAAAAAAATGCGGGTTAACACATATGGCCGGGTCAAAATTGGACGGCAAACCGTTTTTCAACCGCTTCCAGCAGCCGGCTCAATGTGAGGGTTAAAACGATATAAAAACAGGCGGCCGTGCCGAATGCCATCAGCGGTTCCATGGTGCTGGCACTGGCGTACTGGGCCCGTCGCATCAGTTCAGGCACCCCGATGACAAACACCAGGGAGGAATCCTTGAGCACCAGGGTCACCTCGTTGATCAGCGAGGGGATGGCCACCCGGAACGCCTGGGGCAGAATGATGCAGCGAATGGCTTTGGCCCGGGACATGCCGATTCCCCGGGCCGCTGTCATCTGTCCCCGGGGGATGGACAGGATCGCACCCCGAAAGATTTCTGTCTGATACGCACCGCTGGCAAACCCTAAGGCAATGGCTCCGGACATGAACGGGGACAGGTCGATGAACGCGGAAATCACAAAAACAGGATAAAGATGATCACCACCACGGGCACGGCCCGGACCATCACACTGTAGGAAACGGCCAGGCCTTTGACCACGGGGTTGCCATACACCCGGAACACCGCCATCATCGCACCGATACATCCACCCAGGCCCAGGGCGATGAGCGTGACCGAGACAGTCACGCCCAAGCCCGGCAGCAGAAACTGCAGCATGGTGATAAATGGTGCCATATGCTTGTCTTACAGCAGTTTGTATTTGTCCATCAGGGCCTGCAGGGTACCGTCCGCCTTGAGTTCTTCAATGGCTTTGTTGAGGGCATCCAGCAGTTTTTTGTTTCCCTTGGTTACGGCAATGCTCTGGCCTGCAGACACCGCTTCCGTGGTGATCAAAGCGATCTTGAGATCGTTTTTTTCCGCCAGGGAGATGGCCGGGTCTGCAATGATGTGTAGGACGTCCACCCGGCCGGCCTTGATATCCATGGCCGCATTGTCCACCCGTTCGTAGGAAAAATAATTTTCCTCCGGCAATTTCTTGGTCTGGATCAGGTTTTCCTGTATCCATTTTTCCTGGATGGTGCCGGTCTGGGACGCTACTTTGTAACCCGTGATGTCATGGATGGATGTCAGCTCGATGTCTGAATCCGCCCGGACCAGGATCGCGTCCTTGATCTCATGATAGGTGATGGAAAAATCCACCTTCTGCTTGCGCTCCTCACTGGCCTGCATGGCCGCGATCACGGCATCGATTTTCTCGTTTTGAAGTCCGGCGATCAGGGTATCGAATCCCATGTCCACAATTTTGATCTTTTTCCCCATTTTTTCACCGATGGCCCTGATCAGTTCCATGTCAAAACCCACGAACTCGCCTTTGTCATCCGTGTACTCATAGGGCGGGTAATCTGCGGACGTTCCCACCACAATGGTGTCCTTGGCAATGGCCGCACCAGTCAGGCACAGGCCCAGCATCAGGATACCGCATAAAACAGAAGTCATCACTTTTCATTTCATTTCTCCTTCAGTTATTGGATTTTCGGGTTTCAGGGCATGGCCCTGTCAAATTCTTCTAAAAACTTAAGGTTGTCATCCCGGGTGCCAGGGACATCCGGAAATACCCCGGCACACCGAACGCTGTGCCGGGCCTTACTACAAATCCCTTGGGCAACAGCTTTGAACAGGGCCGTCCCGTTCAGCCGCACCGTGTCCGGCAGTTTCACAAACACGAAATTGGCCTGGGATTCCGGCACGTCCAGACCCCGGCGGCACAGTTCTTCTCTCATGAAGGCCCTCTCCGACACGGCCAGGGCCACATGTTTTTTCGCAAAGACGGGCTTTCCCAGCATATACAGGGCGGCTGCAATGGCTGCGGAATTCACGTTGAACGGCAGTTTGACGTTGTTCACCAGCCCGATCACCTGGGGATTCGCCACAATATATCCGATCCGCAGCCCGGCCAGGCCATAGGCTTTGGAAAAGGTTCTCAGTCCCACCACCCGGGGATCGGTATGCAGGTAGTCTTCGGTGCGCACGGCCCGGTCATCGGTGACAAATTCCCGGTACGCCTCGTCCAGCACCACCATGATGCGGCGGGGCAGCTGTTCCAGGAATGCGTCCACCTCCGGTTTTTTCAAAATATCTCCGGTGGGGTTGGATGGCGAACACATCCAGACGAGTTTGATATCCTTTTGGCGGTTACAGACCTCCAGGATGGCTTGCAGGTCGATGCGGTGCCCTTTCAGGGGCAGCTTTACGGGCTGCGCCCCCATGAGCAGGGTGGCTGTGCTGTAGGCATCAAAGATCGGTGTGGGGATGACGGCTTTTTCCCCCTGGTTCAGGAAAATTTGGGCAATGAGCCGGATCCCTTCTTCAGCCCCGTTGCAGAAGATCAGGTTGTCGTCATCCACATCCAGAAGGGCTGCCACCTGTTTCCGCAGGTGCCGGCACAGGCGTCCGGATACCGGTTGCACCCGGTGATCGCCGCCGCCACGGCCTGACCCAGTTCCGGGGGAAGATCAAACGGGCATTCATTGGAAGACAGTTTCACCACCTTGTCGAGGCCGTATTCCTGCTGCACCTCCAGAATGGGTTTGCCCGGCACATACGGCGGCATGTCAGCCACATGTTCCTGGCCAGGAGGGTCACATCAAAAGCATGCATGTCATTCTATTCCTTTTGTTATCCAGCCGTCAAAGTATGTTATCCAACTGCCATATTTCAGGGGTCAGGTTACCGGCCTTGTCAAATGTCATGGGAATACCGGTGGAAACAATGCGGATATCTTTTCTATCGGCCAGTTCCGGCAGGCATCCCCCGGACACCTGCATAAACGAAAGGTCCCGGGTGTTTTTGATATGTACCACCTTCAGGTCGTCCGGGGTGTAGGGTCTAAGCGTCATCAATGCAGCGGTGACCGCCTGTTTTTCCGTTGCCAGGGTCAGCGGGATTTTGCAGTCTTCCGGACAGGCGGCCGTGATGGCATTGACTGCCGTTGCCTGCATGTCGATTTTGTCCACCAGTTTTCGGGTGGCCACATCCAGCCTGCCCAGTCCCATGGCATTGCCCCGGGTGGCATCCGTGAGATCCCGGACAAAATCCGGTGATATCCGGGCAGACCCGGTCGTCGCTCCAGGCGCAGATCCCTTTGCCGCCGATGACGTTGGGGTCTAGCCCGGCCCCGCTGATGTCCTTGCCCATCTCATCCACGATGAGCAGGTCAATGGTCTCCAGGGGTAGGGCCGGCAAGCAGGTCCGGGCGGTCTCCAGCAGGCCCCGTTCCAGGGGCTCCATCTCTTCGGCCGTGCCCAGGCGGATCTCGCATATTCCATGATAGCGGTTTTCCACCAGGGCCACCCCCAGCAGAAACCGGGAGGTGGCTAGCAGGTGCCGGCCGGCGGCCATGAGCACAGGGGAGAAACCTTTTCCACCGCGGCCTGTGATACGCGTCCGCGCCGGTCCGGCCCCCTAACCCGACGGTCAGCATCTTAATCACCCCGCTTTCAATGGGGCCGGTGAAGTCGGTGTGTGGTTTGATCCGGTTGATGAGCACCAGTCCGTCCGCCTCATGGGCCAGCCGGTTTATGAAAACCGGGATCCCCTGGATTTCGCCCAGATTCACCACATCCATGGAGGCCTTGACAGGGGCCCCCACCACCGGTGCCTCAATCCCCAGTGCTGCCAGAACATGGGTCTGACCTTCTGCCGTGCCGCCGCCATGAGAACCCATGGCCGGCAGGATGAAGGGGTCGGCCCCTGCCGCTTTCAGCCTTGACACCACAAAAGCGACAATTTCAGACAGGTGCGGGATACTGCGGCTGCCCACCCCCACGGCAATGCGGTCCCCGGGCGGATGTCGATTTTATCCCGGCACCGGGCCCATTCCGATTCAAGGGCCTTTCCCACGTTTACAGCCGCCGGCATCTCAGGGTGCCATCGGACCCGGTGCATGTCCGGGTATACAAATCCCTGGGGAATCTCCAGCGTAGCCATGGCGCAGCCTTCACCCGGATGGTTTGCCCGTGTCCTAATATTTGAATTTTTCCCTGAAATAGGCCGGCAGTTCGGCAATCTTCATGCGGATCTGGTCCATGGTGTCCCGGTCCCGGATGGTGACGGCCTCATCTTCCAGGGAATCAAAGTCAAAGGTCACGCAATAGGGGGTGCCGGCCTCGTCATGGCGGCGGTACCGTTTGCCGATGCTGCCCACCATATCGAAATCGATGTTCAGTCCCAGCTCCTTCACCAGCAAGGTAAACACCTTCTGGGCCTCGTCTCCCAGTTTTTTTGCAGCGGCAGGACCGCGATCTTGACAGGCGCCAGCTGGTTGTGAAGGTGCAGCACCACCCGGGTGTCCCCGTCCTCCAGGGTCTGTTCCTCATAGGCGTCGCACAGAAACACCAGGGCTGACCGCTGGACGCCCAGAGAGGGTTCGATAACATAGGGAACGAATTTCTCCTTGGTTGCCTCGTCAAAATACTGCAAATCCTTGGCCGAGTGTTCCATGTGCTGTTTCAGGTCATAATCGGTCCGGGACGCGATGCCGCACAGCTCACCCCAGCCGAACGGATACCGGTATTCAATATCGGACGTGGCGTTGGAGTAGTGGGACAGCTCAGACGCGTCATGGTCCCGCATCCGCAGGTTGTCCGGATTGACGTTCAGCCCTTGTACCAGTTCATGGCAAAGTTTTTCCAGAATTCGTGCCATTCCAGGTCCGTGCCGGGTTTGCAGAAAAATTCGATCTCCATCTGCTCGAATTCCCGGGTTCTGAACACAAAGTTGCCCGGGGTAATCTCGTTTCTGAAGGCTTTACCGATCTGGGCGATGCCAAAGGGCACTTTTTTGCGGGAGGTGGTCAGCACGTTCTTGAAGTTCACGAAAATGCCCTGGGCCGTTTCCGGGCGCAGGTAAATATCCTTGCCTTCACCTTCCACCACGCCTTGCTTGGTCTTGAACATCAGGTTGAAGGCTTTGGGCAGGGTCCAGTCCAGGGCCCCGCAGTAGGGGCAGTTGATGGTTTTCTCCGTGATGAAATCCAGCATGTCCTGGGGCGGGGTTTTTTCTCCGGCCCAGTTGGCAGGTGCCAGGTCGGACTGGTTGTCGAACTGCCATTTTTCCACCAGTTTGTCCGCCCGTTCCCGGGATTTGCACTTCTTGCAGTCCATCAGAGGATCGGAAAAGCTGCCCACATGGCCGGATGCCACCCAGGTCTGGGGTTCATGAGAATGGCGGCGTCCAGGCCCACCATGTCGGTGCGCTCGATCACAAATTTCTTCCACCAGGCCTGCTTCAGGTTGTTGAGCAGTTCCACGCCCAGGGGACCGAAATCCCATGCATTGGCCAGCCCCCGTAGACCTCTGAACCCGGATAGACAAATCCTCTGCGTTTGGACAGGGAAACCACCTTGTCCATCAATGTATCTTCTTTCTTGTTTTTTCCCATGCTTATCTCCAGCCTCCGGTTGGAACCGCCGCGATTGCTGCCGAACGGTTCATCAATGGTCAATTCGATTTGATTAAGTTGATTTATGTAATACACTTTCACGATAATTGAAAGGGGTAGGAAAATTTTTTTACCGTTTTCTTTGCCCCACTGCCGTAGTAACAAATGGTTGTTTGCAATTTTATAATTTCCATAAATATTTAATTTTATAAATTAAAATAGATAAAAAATTAAAAATTTTAATGCAATTATCAATCTTTTGATTTAATTCGTTTGACTTATTCATTTGAATGAATATAATATGGGAATCTGATCAAAACAAATGATAAACGCAGGAGATTAAGTGCCAAAAAGTGTGAAAAAAAACAAAGCTGGGGCGCAGGAACGGCTGCTGGAGGCTGCGCTGGATATTTTTGGGAGAGACGGCTACGAAGCCGCGACCACCCGGCGATTGCCAAGAAAGCCGGGGTGAATATTGCCGCCATCCCTTACTATTATAACGGCAAGGAAGGCCTTTATCGAGCCGTGATAGCCCACATCTTGGCCTTGATCAAACAGCAGATCGATGAGCCAATTCGGAAAATAAACGCATCAAACTTTGAGAAAGACGGTAAAAGCAAGGCTCAGGAAGAGTTTGAGACGATGCTGGCCGCCATGATTAACTTCATGATCGGTTCAGTGCAGGGGTGCGGGTGGCCAGGATAATCCTGCGTGAACAGATGTATCCCTCGGCAGCGTATGAGCAGATCTTCAGTGGCTTTATGGCCCCGGTGATCGATACCCTGGCCTTTCTCATCATGATCTTAACGGAAAATACTTGTGAGCGAACCGCCAAGATGCGAGCCTTGGCTATCCTGGGCCAGGTTATAGCCTTTCGGGTGGCCCGGGAAAGCATCGTCAGATCCATTGATTTGAAAGGCTATGATGCTGACGAGCTGGAGGAGATAAGATCGATCATTCTCGAGCATACCCGTAACATACTCAACCCACTGATGTGATATGGACTATTTAAAATAAAGCGAATAGATGGCGAACTGTGCCGATGGGAAGCGGGAATGATCGGTTTGGCGGCTCTGTTGGTCCTGATGTACTTCACTGCAGGTTGTACTGTGGGGCCTGACTTTGTCAATCCGGATCATTCTGCCTTGATCCGTGAAAATGGGTAATGGTGCCGGATGATGGAGAAATTTCACGGATACCCGCCCGCCCGATAGTGTGTGGTGGCAGCAGTTTAACGATGATGAGTTGACCGGCCTGATTGATCGGCTGAGGGCTGTGAACCCTGTTTTGTCTCAGGCCAGGGAGCGGATCGTGGAGGCAATGGCCCGCCAGGGAGTGGTGGCAGCAGATCGGAGGCTTCAGCTGGCTGCAGATCTGGGCTACAACCGTGCCGAAACCGGCAGCGAGGCGGTTTCCATGCAGAGATTGCCGCCGGGCAGAACGCTTGATGTTTATTCAACCGGATTGACTGCTGGCTGGGAAATAGATCTCTGGGGCAGGGTGGCACGCCTGCTGGAAGCGGGTGAGCAGGATATCGGAGCCAGTTATGCTGATTATCAGGGAATGGCGGTTTCGCTGGCCGCAGAGCTGAGTCTGAATTATGTTGAAATGAGGTCCCTGGAGGCCAGGATTGCAACGACTCAAAAAAATATAGAATTGCAAACGCAAAACCCTGAAGCTGGCCAGAAGCAGTTTTGCGGCAGGGAACGGCACAGAGCTGGCGGTGGTGCGCACAGAGCGCCAGCTCAGCAGTATGCGGTCACACCTGCCGGAGCATGAAAGAAACTTGACGGCGGCTAAAACCGTATCAATGCTCTGCTCGGCTTGCCGCCGGGCGAGATCGTCTTTGCTCCGGGCTCACTTCCGAAAATCCCTGAGATGCTCGGGGTTGGGCTGCCTGCGGATCTGGTCACCAGAAGGCCTGACGTCCGGTTTGCTCTGCATCGGTACCATGCGGCAGTCGCCCGCATCGGTGCTGCTGAAGCGCAGAGGTATCCCGCTCTTTCGATTGCAGGCACGTTGACACTGTCAAGTGATACGCCGGCAGGTTTTTTGATGCCGACTCCTTTATCTATACTCTGGGGCCGGGCCTTGCGTTTTCCTTTGTTGACCGGGAACCGCCTGGAGAGCGATGTGGCGG